>Ga0315915_1002731_pt1 | contig 22327 bp, 9 predicted proteins | sample MpolbnodulesMG_FD_207738 | JGI IMG/M metagenome (GOLD analysis project Ga0315915, IMG submission 207738) | Medicago polymorpha root nodule microbial communities from Los Angeles, California, United States - branched nodules | ecosystem: Host-associated > Plants > Roots > Nodule | place: USA... | reverse complement strand
AAAATCCAATTCTTCCCTCAACCCTAATTTCACTCATTTCACACAGCACACACTCTCTACCCCCCTCTCTCTTAATTCGGCGATCTCCGACAAAAACTCGATTCCGATCTCGATCTTAATCTCCGTCACGATCTCGATTTAGATTTCAATATCCATTACATTTTTGATTGCTGATACCTCCAGGTTTGTAATTCCTATTATCGATTTCATGTTTTCGTTTTATTTCAAATCACGATTTTGATTTTGCAATTTTGATTTACGTGTTTCAACTTGCGATTTTCGTGTTTCAACTTTTGATTTTTATTCAAGTTTTTTATCTCCTTCAGCGATTTTGATTGATAAAATTATATAGCTATGTTGATTTATGTGATTCATGATTTTTGTGTTTCATGTCTTATGGGATGATCTATGTATTCTCATGATTTATGTGTTTCATTGTTCTTATGTGATTATTGTGTATGATTTATGTGTTCTTATGGTGATTTTGACTAATTTGGTGATAATGTTCATTCGTTTCATAACTATCCAAATTATTGAGATGTTCATACAAGAACAACAGTTGTTGAATGTCAACTTCCCCAAATATTGCAAAATGTTTGAACTTTGAACATGTGTAGAGCAAATAATTTCAAACCTCAGTTGAAAGTAGTTTTCAAAAAATTGCAAAATGTTAGAACTTTTGAATATGTGTAGCAAATAAATTGACAGGCTTTGACACGATATAAATGCATTCTGTCACATAATTTGGTGCATTTCACCATTTGTATAAGGATAGTTAGAGTAATTTAGTACTTGGTGATATATTCATCACCTATCATGGCCACACACATGAGAGAGAGAAGAGTGGAAATTAAGGATCTAACCTCTAACCGAAGGCACCTGCATTAAACTTGAACCAACCACTATGTTGTAACAACAAGGACATATGATCCAAAGTACTATGAATTCCAATTTGTTTTCTTAAACAAATTGGATGCGTGGTTTGAATTCCATCGTTTGATTTGGCTTTTACCGTTACATAATTACATATTTATATTTCATCAAATACCATATTATATAAATATATTACAAACTAGCAAGTTACATTTGTTATTGTTGAACAAGAGAGAAAAATTAGAGATATATGATTGAACCGTGCGACTGAATAGGATCACAAAAGGTCTATTATATAGAAGATTATAAACTTAATTACGAAAGAAATATTCTACATAATATGTATTAGAGTAAGCCTAGAATATGTTCAACTTTCTCCGATTCTCAATTATTTGTGTTTCTTCTTGTTTTTCATGTTTCCTGTACGCTTCAATTGACATTAATTGTTTTTAAATCAAATCACATATATACTTGACATTTTTGAATTTAATTATCACATTTTAAACATAAATAAAATTTTGAATTTAATTATCACATGTTAAACATTAATTGTTTAACAAGATATGAATTAGATATGGATTTTTAAGCGCTAAAAACTTAAAACTTCATATTTATTTATCACATGTTAAAAATTAAAAATAAATAAATTTTGGAAGAGATATTTCTATAACGTACTACCGTAAAAAATAATACAAAATTTTGAAGGATACACATAATTTTACTTAAACGTAAATATTAAAAGTTATGATCGAAAAAATTGATGAAAATTTTTATAGCCCAAAAATTGATGAAATTTTTTATATGGACTAAAACTTTAAAAAATTTATAGAGACTAAAAATGTATTTAACTATAAATCAAATAACATATACACGTGTCCTCATGAGGAGGGGATTGTCTTTGGTGACTTTTTCCTCACGTGTTATCTTGACCCCCTCTATAAATAGGTGAGTAAACTTTTTTTAATATTAAAAATGGAGAGAGTGTAATTAATGTAGAGAGAGTTTAACTAAGAGCAGTGTTATTTGAACTACCAATTTAGTTGACAACTTTTATGACAACCATAATTTACAAAGAAAAGGTTGTTATTTGCACAAAAATCAAAACAATAGAGAGATAAAGTAAAAAATAATGTGAGTATGAGAGAGAAGTTGTCACAAAAGTTGTCACCAAATGGATGTTCAAATATCATTTCTCTTTAACTAATGGTGAGATTTAATGACCTAGAAAACTAGAGTTTTTCATTGGAGAGGATCATCTCCTGTCCTCGTGAACTATCTCATTTGGTAAGGACATTGTATAATATATGCAGAGACCGAAGTTTGAACACGGAACTCCACTTCACATTTAAAATGTGAGCTTCAACCACTGGACTATTTAATAAAAAAAAAATGACATATACACATATAGTTTCTTATTTTTTTTCGTTTTTAAAGCTTCGTCTTGCAGCATAGGTGGCAGAACATAAGTAAAAGTTTCATTTATTCAATAAAAAATATAGCAACACACATTCTAACACAAAAATAGTTAAAATTAACATGTTACTGGCCTTCTTCTTTATTAATTATTTTGCACATTTTGTCAAAAATAAAGAAATTATTCCGCACAAAAAGAGTCCTTGGAAATTATCAAATTAAAAATTGAGTCCCGAAATCTGAAAATCAAAATTTCAATAGTTGACTGTTCCCGCCACCTCACACAAGGTGGGAAATCAAATTTGAGCATACAAAACAAAACCAAACCCATTTTCGCGAATTCCTCAAAATCTCGCTTTCTCTTTCTTCTTAGCGTTTTTGCTGATAATGGAAATCGATTCATCTTCTTCGCTAAAACTGAAAGAGAGTGAGGTTGATGCGAATCAAAAACAACAAGTGAGTCGTCGTAACAACTCACGTGGTGTTCGTGTTATCGGAAATCGAATCTATGATTCTGAAAACGGAAAATCTTGTCATCAGGTTCTTCATTTTCTAACCTTCTTTCTTTGATTCTTCGTTTTAATTTTCTTTTGATTTGATTCAATCACTAGGTTTTTTGATTATAACGTATTGCATGTTTAATAACATGATTTTTAGTTTCAGATCTATGCAGTTCTGACATGGATATTTCATTTTCAAAAATTATTATTGGTGTTGATGTGTTAGTTTCGTGTCTGGTGTCTGTGTCTGTGCTTCATAGATTTAGATTGTTGAGTAATTTTTAATTAGCTGTAGTCTCTGATGCACATACATTTCTAATTGAAAGAGTGTCCCGGTGTCTGACATGTGTCGTGTCTGACACCCGACCCCAAAACTTGTGATTATACTGAATTAAGTCATTTTCTCAAAATTTTATTGGCGTTGACATGACAGTGTCGTGTTTGTGCCGGTGCTTCATAGGCTGTTGTAGTAGTTGTAGGTAATGTATTGAACTGTATTCTTTGAGTTCAGATCTATGTAGCATTGACACCTATGAAGCACAGACTCAGACATTGACACTGGACACAAAACAGATACGTGCGTTGACACCGATAATATTTTGAGAAAATGACGTAATAATGTGTCAATGTCGTGTCGGTGTCGAACACGATACATATCTGTCATCGGGACACGATACGTATCCAACACTGGGACATGCTTAATCCGAAGAATCTCTATGCTTCACAAATTGACATTGACGCCTATGCTATGAAGCACTAACACGGACACGTCAACACCGATAATAATTTGAGTAAATGATGTATTTCAATGTAATCATATGTGTTGTTGTCATGTTGGTGTCAGACACAATATGTGCTTCAAAGATTGACACTGACACGACATTGACACATGTGGTTACATTCAATTATTCAATTTTCTCAAATTGTTATTGTTTTAATGCGTCTTGTCCCCTGTCCGTATTTGTGTTTAATGTGGTAGTAGATAATGTAATGTAATTGTTTAATGCAGTAGTAGATAATGTATTAAAATTATGAAGTAGAATTACGATAGAACAAAGATGGGTGTGGCTTGTGAGTATAGGAAGACACACAAATTGTTAATAACAGTGTGCCTGATGTTGCTACTACTTAGCATGGCACACTCAAAAAGTGAGACTTGAACTGTTTTTGTGAATGTAATTATTGAAAAGATTCAGCTTCTGTTTTTGTTTGTGAATGTAGTTATAGAATTTGATTAATGAGCTAAAATTGGTGTTTGAAGTCTTGTGTTGTCGACATAAATGGATGTTGTAATTGGTTTGCTTTGAGTACATTGTTAGCTCAGGATCCCAAGTTAATGTAAAAAATAGGAAAAAAAAATAATTTGATGGGTTGTTGGGTGATGATTTTGAAGGTTTACTCTGTGTGCGTGTTTCTTGTTTTCATTCAGTCTGTCATTGTTTAATGTCGTAGTAGATAATGTATTGAAACAAGGAAGTAGAATTAAGATCAAATAAAGATGGTTGTGACTTGTGAATTTAGAAATGAAACACAAAGATATGAACTCAAAGAATACGGTTTTAATTGTCAACAATAGTCTGCATTTGTTGTTGCTACTTGACATGACTCTGTACAGAAAGAGGGACTTGAACTTATTTTTGTGAATGATTATTGAAATGATTTATCTTCTGTTTTGCTTGTGAATTTGATTATGGAGTTTAATTAATTGGCTGAAATTGGTGTTAGAAGCAGTGTGTTGTCAGCAATAACGGCTGTTGTAATTGGTTTGCATTCAGTGTATTATTAACTCAAGGCCCTAAGTTAATATGAAAAATCAAATATTTCTTTGGTGGGTTGTAGTGTGATAATGTTTGAAGGTTTACTCTGTGTGTTTCTTGTTTTATGATTTTTGGTATGTTTGTTTTATTCTGAGATGTGGTGATTTCTGGAGGGAGCACATTTTGAACACGGGGTATATGACTTATTATGGGACACTGGGAATTATATGAAAAATGTGTGCTTTGTTGATTGGCTGTAGGATGTTGATGATTTGCGGTTTAATTTGACTACCTTGAAACTGTATTGGTATTTGATTTCCAGTTTTGATGCTAACACATTTGTTTACTTGGTTTTCCACATTGAAGTGTCGGCAAAAAACACTGGATTTTTCTGCTGCTTGTAAGAATCCAAGAGGTGGGAAGCCTTGTGTCATCAGGTTCTGCCACAAATGCCTCTTGAACAGGTTTGGTTCCCCCCCTTTTTTAATTTGGTTTTATCTTTAGACTAATTCTATTTTATTAAGAGTATAACAGTAGACTAAGTTATTGTGTGTTTTTTGAATGCTGCGATTTTTGTGTTGAATTTAGATATGGGGAAAAGGCAGAAGAGGTAGATCTATTGAATGATTGGAATTGTCCAAAGTGCAAAGGCATCTGCAACTGCAGTCGTTGCATGTAAGTTGTGGTTTGATAATGTGTTTTGAATTTGGTATTGTAGTCTTCATTTTGTACCATTTTGTGTGTTGGTTCTGAAAGAAGAGTAACATTGTAGGAAAAATAGAGGTCATCAACCTACTGGTATACTAGTTCATTCGGCCAAGGCATCCGGTTATAACTCTGTGTCAGCATTTCTTACCAAGATGGCTTCTGAAGGTTTGGATTCGAACAATATTGTTGTTTTGCCTTCAAAAGAAGCAAATTTGGACAAGGTGTGTTAATTCTCTCCATTTTTCTGTAGTTGACTCATAAGATTAATTTGTGTTTGATGGTTAATAAGTTTCCTCTTCATCAATGCAATTGAAACAAATGATGCAGAAGTAACAATGTGTTGATTTTCATAGTTGTGTTTATGGTTGATTTTCATATTTGTTATATACTACAGGAGCTTGTAGTGGATCTATCGTGGGAACCTGAGAAGGAAAACTCATTATGCGGAAACAACGGTTTAAAGGTTGAAAATGAGAAAACAAAGAAAATGAAGCGGGAAAATTTAAAGGAAATATCTAATGGCAACAATGTTGATGATGCTTGTGAAAACAAGAAATTGAAAAGGCCTAAACTTTCCAATGGAGTTTCGGATGGTGATTTGAAAAAAAATGCAGATGCTGAAATGGAAACAAAAGTAGAGCAGACTCATGTAATGATTCATGGTCAGATGGATGCTCCTAAGGCTTGTTCTGCAAATGATGATTCCTTCATTCCTAATCTATTGCATGAGAGAAATTGCCAAGGTACTGTTGTGATAGCTGATGGTCAAAATGCTGGTGCCAAGTCTCAAACAAATGCCATAGCTCTGAATACTGAAAAAATTAACGAAGAAATTCCTTTACCCCTTGGCACTGAGATGACCAAAATATTAGACCTTGAGTTAGCACCCGAAGATGTTGGGAATGCATTGCAGTTTTTAGAATTCTGCAGAGTGTTTGGAAAGGTATTCCTTTATACTGAATTTTCTCCTATATCTTTGGTTAATAACCTTTTACTGCTGCATCTAGTAGTTTACAAACTGAATATTATTTTTATTGTTGCTAATTCATTCCTTAAATGCTATTGTAGTTACACACAATATCTTGTTGGTTCAATCAGCAAGCAAATTTTGTTTTCTTTTTAAGTTTTGGCTGGTTTAGTTGGGGTCTAACTTAACTTATTGTTATTGGAGTCTATAATCAAATTAACAATAGTCATGACAAGAAATTTGGACTACTTTACATTTTATTAATATCATGTAATCTAAAAATTAATCCTTAGATTTACTTTGCAATAGGTCATTTAATTGATTTATTCCTTGAAATTGAATTAAGTTCTCTAGACATAATGATGCTATTGTAGCTTAATATCCGTTCATAATTGCTATATCAAGTTTTCTTACATTTGTTCCCATGTATAATCAGCCTCTTGATCTTAAGAAAGGAGAAGCAGGAGCTATTTTAAGAGCATTGCTACGTAAGCAAAATTTGCGACGTGGACAAAATGCCTTAGTGGTTGAGTTCCAAATCAAGCTTTTGACTTTGATAGTATCTGATTCAGATATTGAGTGAGTTTATTCCATTTGACTTTTTATTTGTTATTTCATTTTTAAATGGTGAGAGGGATTATTTTGTATAGTATAATTGGAATAAACTTATTTTTGGATCACTTTGGTGTAGGTCTTCATCCTTAACTGCTGGCAATGGAAAAAATTCATGGTTGAAAGTTCTGGAGGATTTGATTACTGAATCTGATGCTGTACTAAAAGAATTTCCGGCGGATTGGCTCAATAAAGGCATTAGCGGATATAATGATTTGGACTTATCTAAAAAGCTTATCCTTCTGAACTTTATCTGTGATGAAGCTTTGGGCACTACGTAAGTATCTCAATTTAAACTGGAAATTGCTTTGAGATCTTTCTTGTTACTTCATTGTTTGATAATCTTTATTTCCTTTTTTTTTATTAGTATTCTTCCTGTCCTTATCTTGTTTAATGTGGTTGGATGCTTTTATCTTCAGGAAGCTAAGGAGTTATATTGATGATCAAAATGCAATATTGGTTGAAGAAATGAAAGCAGCAAAATCTAAGGTCGCTGAAGCCAGGGAAAAGGTAAGACGATACACGGTAGTTTGTTTTTTGTTTGTGAAATGGTGCTATTCCAAACTGTCACATGGGGTTCATATTGATGTGTACATGTTATCTACAGGAAAGAAGTCTTAAGCAAAAGTTGCAGGATGAGATGGCAAAAGCTGTTATAGCAAATGGGAGTAACCTCTCAATTTCAGAATATGATGCTCTTGTTTCAAAAATTAAAAGTGACGCAGCTAAAGCTCATACTGAGTTTCTTGAGGCAAAAGGCACAATTCCTAAACGTATGTTCTGATGTTTGAGTATTTCATATGCTCTACCTTTAAGTAAACTCCATGCATAAATTTTTTCTATCTGATAGTAATATTTAGGTGGTTATGTGTAGTTTATGAGAGTACCTAGGTTAAAGAACTTGAATGTTGGTTTTTTTATGACAACACTTTGGCTAAGGTATATAGGCATTATAGACTTCAGTATTTATAATTGGTTGATATGCTGGTCCTGAATGATATTAATATTTTTCATATCTTGCTTACGTTCCCACAACATTTCATTTACTTTCTCAACATCTATCTTCCTGACTATCTGCACTAAGTTGAGTAGATGCTAATGAACTTTGAATGGAGTGTTGAAACCATGTGACTCATGTTAATGCTAGCGGGTATAGTACTGGTGTTACACTTGCTATTACAGGGGAACTTTGGATTCATGGTGTCATAGTGTGATCAACCAGTTGTATTGTTAATGGTTGCCGTCATTTGGACAGTTGATTTCATGGTGTGATCAATAAAGTTTATTTATCGAAAATAAACATTCAATTTGTTTAAATTTGCCAATTTCTTATGAAGAATATGATGGTTGCTTCAGACATCAGTACTTACTTCTTTAACATCCAAACTAGATTTTATTTGGTAAAACAAACAAATGCACTTAATTAAGGAAATAGAGAATATGTAAATATATGGCCACTCTTTGTTTTGTAAGAGTTCGATGTTCTGCTATTGCAATGGTTGACATTTTTTTTCCTTATAACATTGTAGGGAACCAATGCTGTGATACAGTGAGAATTGAGCCTGAGTACTTGGATAACTGTGGTAATGCATTCTGGAAATTAAAAAGCTATAATGGTGAATATGCCTCTTTGTTACAAGGTAATTCTCAAAACAAATTAGCTAAACTTTTGTCAATGATACCATTGTGATTTAGGCTATAGCATGTTTACTAATACATATCAACATACAGATTTGAAGATCCATGATGAAGATGGTGTCGAAGTTGATGAAAAATGGTTTGTTTATGGAGCTGTGCAGAAGGATGAGGTCACTAAGTACATTTCCTCTAGGAGAGATTGGTTACCAAAGCCAACTTCAGTTTAGTTGTTTGACAGATATTACCAATTACATACTAGTAATCTGCCAGGGATAATTTAAGGTTTTAACATGTATTGAAAGTGTCCTAAGTTCCAGTGTTTTGGTGATAAAGACAAGAATCCTTAGGTTTCAAATTTCAATGCAATTAGTTACAATTTGTAGCTGGTTAATTTTATTTTTTGTAACTTTTCAAATAGTAAGGATGCAGATTTTGACCAAGTGTTGAGGTAAAATGTTTTTAAAATCAACATTTTTTGCTAGTAAATTTTAATTATGTCGAATCATAGTTTCTTTAGATGATGTATGTCTCTTGCATGATGATTCTATTTTGGCTAAAACATATTTTTAGTTCTTGAACTTTTACATAAAATTTATTTTGATCCCTCATCTTTGCAAAGTTACACACATTCATCTTTATTCCCAGCTGGAAACTATGTCTTCCATGGTTGTTGGTTCGTTTTTTGAAGCACTAAGGCACTTATTAAATTGGAAAGAAGAATACATGATATTTTAGTTGAGGTTGTAATATTTGTTTGCTTCTTGGATTTTTTTTTGGGCTTGGATATGATTTTGTTTGTGCAATTATAATGATGTTTAAATCATCGTAATGTTGGAAGAGTTGGTAACATGACTCTCTCATAATAAACAAATGGATTGAGATTCTTTGCGGTTAGCCAAAACTTTTACTCATATTGTGAGACATCGGACGGTGTTTGATATTGATTGGATAGTTGAGATTGAAACTCAGTATTTTATATTAAAAAATAAAAAAAACTCAAATTTGCCTACTCTTTGAAACTTTCCATCAAGATTGAAAGGTCCACGATGTCTTGACTCTGTGACTTTTATTGATCGGAGTCAATCTACTTTAGATATTTATTCATACATTTGTTCATTTGAGAGACAATCCAACTTCGTATGTTGATACATAATAATTAGCTGAGTAGTATATTCAAAAAATATACTACCGTGTCTACAATCCCCAAAAAATATTAAAAAATTTGTGCACTCATTTGTTCATCTAGCATTTTCTACCGTGTCTACAACCCCAATTTTTAATTTAAAATATATTATTTGAAATTAAACAAATAGATAGATAGAATAATGTGAAAGATAAAGAATGATGCCACGTAATCTCAAATTTGGCGGTTGATAATCAACGACCAAAACTGTATGTTTCTGTGACTCTCTCTCCTTTTGCTGTGTCTCAAACAAACAAACAAACCAAAATGATGTTATTTGAATGCAAAGCCATAGCAGGAGGAGCCACCGTGTCCTCCTCCGGTCACCGGTTCCACTGTCTTCCTCCTCTTCAACTCACAAAGTCTCCACTTGTTTCTGTTCATCCTCAATCCATTTCATGTTTTCATGCTAAGCTTTTCTTCAAAAGCAATAGGTTTAGTTTTGTTCCGGTAAGAGCTGCTGATTCTTCAACTACTGCAACTTCTCAGTCTTCTTCTTCTTCTGATGTTCCTCTTGATAGTAGAACACTTGTTCCTGATGATGAGATCTCCATCACTAAGGTAAAGTTCTTCAGTTTCTTTATCATTATCTTTTTTTAGGCTATGTTTGATGGTGAGATAAAATTTTGAGCTTATATTTTTTTTACATGAGAGGGATAACCTTGACGCAACTGGTAAAGTTACTGTCATGTGACTTAAAGGTCACGGGTTCAAGTCCTGAAAACAACCTCTTGTTCAAAAACAGAGTAAGACTTTGTACAATATACTAAATGGTGGGACCAGCGTATACATGAGCTTTAGTGAACCGGGTTGCCCTTTTTATATTTTTCTTACATGCTTATGACGGATAGCTGAAAAAATAGTAGTCAGTTGATAAATTAGCTTATAGCGGATGGATTTATAACGGATAGCTGAAAAACATAGTTTATATAGCATATAAGCTAGCTGATTGAACCCTGTTTGGATAAACAGTTTATTTGCAGTTTATCTCACAAGCACTTATCATGATAAGTGCTTATGTATAAGCTTACATAAGTTTTTCTATAGGAAAAGATCAAATAAAGTTAAATTGTTTTTGTATAAGCTATAGGTTGTTTTCATAACCTATCTTGGAGAATTTATGAAATTAAGCTAATTTTTTTTTATGAAAAGTGTCATAAGCTTTTGTCATAAGTTCTCTTAAACATTCTCACAAAACTTATGCTAGTAGATAAACTTAAATAAGCCAATCCGACCAGGCTTGTAGTGTTTGGTAGGTTGAACTAGCTTGTAAATATGAAATGACATAAACAAGATATGCTTAATAAATATTTAATTTTTAAATAAGATAACAGGAATAAAATTGAGAGAAAAAATGATATGCTAAAAATCTTAAGCTATAAGTTTGTGAGAAAAATGATATTCTAAATCTGAAGTAGAAAATGAAATGCACAAATATCTTATGATATGTGTGCAATTTAGTAGCTTATATAAATTGCAGAGAGGTTATGTAGAGATTTCTATCATTTTCTCTTTGATCAATAGCTTATTAATCACAGTTAAACACTTACACGATAAGCACTTAGGGTGTGTTTGGGTAAACTACTGAATTAAGTACTTATTGCACAAACACCTACCATATAAGCACTTATGTATAAGATATTTCAATAATCAATAAAGAGAGAATGTAGTGAAGTTTGTATGAAAAGGAGAATGTAGTGAAGTTGTTTTCATAACTATCCAGAACTTACACAATGCCAGAATAGGTATGGACGCATCATAAACTATCTTCAGAAGTTCTCACAAAAAGTTACACGTGTTGTTTACCGTTGAATGAGTTTGGGTTTGACTCTCGATATCTAGCTCAATGGATGAGTCTGCTTAAGTACATATGTACATTGCATAGTCCGGAAACTTTGACAATGGGAACACAAATGCAATTCAATATTTATTCATAAGATGAGTTCAGATAAACTCTTCAATACACATCTTACTGAATATTAACTTAATTAAGTTGTTCACACAGCCAACTAAGTATAAAAATCATTTAAGTTATTAAGAATCAATCAGTTAATTTTTCGATCAATGTATGTGACTGACACTTCATCCTTTGAAATATACTCTTGACTTCGGAGGAGCCAAATTTACAAACTTTTCTGTATTTTATTGCTGAGCAAAGTTTTCATGCTTATGATTGGAATTCCTTGCTTTCTTTGCATAAAATTTCATCACTAGTAGTTGATTACGAGTTATTGATTCTCAGGATGTTGTTCAATTTTGCAGATTTCATTTGGTACGATTGGACTAAGTCTTGGAGTCTCACTCTTGTCGTGAGTATTGTTTTCTTTTCCACCATCTTCATTGATATATCATTATTCATTATAGCTTTTCACCTTATGTTTTTTTTCCTTTTATTTGTTTTAAATATGCAGCTATGGTTTTGGAGCATACTTTAATATTCTCCCTGGATCTGAATGGTCAGCTATAATGTTAACATATGGTTTCCCTCTTGCTATCATTGGCATGGCACTCAAGGTGAATACATTTTTTAGTTAATGTGAATCAAGTTATAAGTTGGAGTTCATGATAACAATCAATGAAGCAATAACACGGACACTATACACGACACTGGTATGTTGACCCTTGTGATAATTTGAGATAATAGAAGTGATTGAATGTAAACACGCATGTCAATGTCATACGAGTGTCAGACACTGACATGAGTCGTCCACTCGGACACACCTTCAACCTTAAGTGTTGGATCTATGTAGATAACAACATTGTGCATTGTGCAATATAATCATTTTTTAAATTCCCCTTCCTAACGTTCATGCGATTGCTTTGTGGCTCTTTGCATTGGTTTTGGTGGATGCTCCTCTGGGTCATGCACGCTTTCTATGTAACACCGACACTTCAAATTGATGGTGTGTCGGACATTAACACGACACTGACACTTGTAGTTTTTTTTTTTTTTTTTTTTAAGAAACAAAACTAGCCCACCTAAATTGACACCGGGGAGAATTGAACCAGAGACCTTGAGTAGGAGCACACTCCAAGGTCCCAAGCCAACAAGACACCGACACTTGTAGTTACATTAAATTTCTTCCATTTTCTCAAATTATTAGCTGTGTCGACGTGTCAATTTCGGGTTCAGTATTTGTGATAGTGCTCCATAGCTCATAGCTCTTCAGCATTCTTCTTACTGTTTTCATTGGACCGTCTTTTTTGCAGTATGCAGAACTCAAGCCAGTGCCATGCCTCACATATTCAGATGCTTACAAATTGCAAGAAAAATGTGCAACTCCTATTCTCAAACAAGTATTCTCATCATAGACTCATTCTTTTTGCTACATATTGTGTTATTTTAAATGTCTCTTGTGACGCAGTTCTCTTCTTTTATACTTCCAGCAGTTCGAAATGTTATGTATTTTCATTTCTCTACCTGTTTCCATTGTTTTAATTATGTTGCTACACTCTTTTCTTGGTATGTTATATTAAATATTAAAGAGAAGAATCACATAAGGATTTTTCTGTTAATTACCAATAGATTCAATCTTTCTTCTAATCACTTAAAGTGGCTCTTTTGTGCTTTTATAGGTGAAGAGTGATGTTACCAGATTTCGCTATGGAGATGAACAACATTTAGAGGAGGCATTGAAACGGATTTTCCAATATGGTCTAGTAAGTTATTTGAATTATCTCCTCTAAATTTTTTATTTATTGAATTATCTTCCAAATGGTCTCAAAAATGCTTATGGCAGCAGATAAGCTCTAATAAGTCAATCCAATCAGACCTTTAAGATGAATTGGTTCTTGAAAGATTATGTACATGTCATATGTTGTTTCCATAAGCTCTTCCAAATGGTCTCAAAAGTGCTTACACCAGTAGATAAGCTCTAATAAGTCAATCCAAATAGACCTTTAGGATGAAGGAGCAAAAGACTTCTTTACTACTTTCTGATATCTTCATCCATACTAGCTGCATTATCTAGATACTGAGGTTTTCTCTATGTGCTCTAGTTGCAATTTTGAGACATCATATTATCTCCTTTCTGTTTCAGGGAAATGGAATCCCAAGAAGAAGTGCACCCATTCTACAGATGGTTCGTGAAGAGGTACGCTTGTTAATTTGAGTTAATTCATTAGACATGTCAACTTTAGAGATAGAGTTGGTGTAGCACCTATAGTAGAAAAGATGGTCGGAACTAGGCTTAAGTGGTTTGGTTATGTAGAGAGAAGACATGTAGATTATGTAGTAAGGAGAGTAGATCAGATGCAGGGTAGTCAAATCACTAGAGGTAGATGGAGATCTAGAAAATCTATAAGAGAAACTATTAAAAAAGATCTAGAGATTAATGAGTTGGATATAAATATGGTATGAAATAGAACATTATGGCGTCATTTGAGACATGTAGCCGACCCAACTTAGTGGGATAAGACTTCGTTGTTATTGTTTTTGTTGTCCTCTAATAATATGCCTATGTTTTAGGTCACACAAGATGGAAAATATTCTTTGGTCTTGGTTTTCGAGGCTAAGGCTCTAAAGTTGTCAGATTTTGAACAGAGACAGGTATTCAGCTGTGCTTTCCTGAATACATTTTTAATTACTTAGATTTGTATTCATCTTTCTTACCTCTTCATGAGCATAAGGACACTCTTAATTATATTACTCTTGCAAACCTTTCACAAAAAAATGTTGCAATGATACGAATTGTCGGGTCGAAGCTAAAGCATTCCACTCTGATCAAAGGACCAAATTACCTAATCACTACTGAGATATTTATTCAAAACCCTACAAAATTGTTTATAGTTGAAGTATTTTAAAATAAGTTGATCAAGCAAACCTATAAAACCAGCTCATGGTCCAAAGTTATATCAATATGATATCTGAACTTCAAAATTGCACAAAACAATTCTCAAGAGGCTTAGATCCTGTTTGGATAAACAACATAATTATGCTTCTACAGCATAAGCTCGTAAATATAAGTGTTTGTATATGTATATGTTATTTCTGCTAGAAAAGATAAATATAAAGTCAAAATGTTTTCATATTTGTTTTAAGCTGTTTTCATGAGCTATGCTGTAGAGCTTAAGGAAATAAGCTGAAAACAACTTATAGACATGTCATGAGCTGTTTCATAAGCTCTTCTAAATAGTCTGTCAAATACTTATGTTGGTAGATAAGCTCAAATAAGTTATAATCCAAACAGGCCTAGTAGTGTTAATCATAAATAGACGCTTTAACATTTGAGGGCTGCTTCTAGAATTTAATCAAATTCAATTATTATTATCTGTAAATTTAAGATCCTCTGGAGTTTTAATATATTTCTCAACTTCTATTTGGTGTTATAGGCTAAATTTACTTCATTCTTTGGGCCTGGAATTACAGCAGAAGTTGGTGAGTAATTTTTTAAAAAACTATGCTTACATTGCTTAGTCTTGAGAATTAAAAAGCGCAAAATGTGTATGAAATGAATGAACGCATTCTGACATAATATTTGTGATGCAGGTAACGGCGAAAACGATTTATATGAGGTTCGGCTGATCTCCAATACAGACCCTAATGCATCTTCTCCATGAATTTATTGACCATTTTATCCTCACATTCTATGTGGCTTCAATTAGTTCATTACAGGACTTGGTTCCTATGAAATATGTATAAATTCAAAGGTATAGATTATTTTGTCATGTATTAAATTTTGACACTTATTGAAAGAAATAGAAAATCAATTGAAAAGGAAGAGCCTAGCCAATGTGGATCACATTATTTTAGTTGTTTTACATTTGATATACTGGAAATTATCAAACACAAATTTTATACTAGATACCTGTTTCTTAGCATATCATGGTAGCCATAGGTGAGGGATCAATTAAACTCAGTATTTGGCATCGACTAATCCTCGACCAATTCCACAGTCCACTTGCGGGAGTGCAATTGAAGTTAGAGCATAACCCTGTATGGACTGAACCGATAGATAAATTTGTAGAGAAATTCTTAGCATGTGAAGATTTCCAAGTTGAGATTTAGATAAGAGCACACTTGTGTACCATGAAATCTGCTCTTTACCCAAAAGGATTTGCTCATTCCCAGGTGAAATGACAGATATACCCCTATGCAAGTTAACTCACGTAGCGTGAGTTAACTTAGTCAGTTATCAGCAACACAACAACTCGAAACCTTCATTTTCAACTTTTGCAAAACACGAGAATTCCACCCCTAAATTCAAAATTCATCATTCTTGCGCCATTCAAAGCCAAATTCGTCCACAACATCAAGTAAGTGATGATTATCCTACTTCTTTGCATTATTTTGGTTGAAATTTTAAAAAATTTCAAGAAATTGAACATTTTTAGGTTTTTTAAAATTTTGCTTGCATGTTAGTTTTGATGATTGTTAGTGACGAATTAACTTAGGGATTGTTGTTTAGGGTACAATTTGGTAGTTTAGTGTCTTATTTTATGACTTGTTTTGTTATGACTTTTTTGCTATTTGTAGTATTTTTCTTGACATTTTGGTTGCATGATATTTACATTTGCGCGGTTGCGTCTCTTTATGATATTTGAGTTAATTTTCGTTAAAATTGTGTTTCTAAATTATGATTGAATGAATGCATGTTCTCTAAATTATGAGTTTTGGTTGAATGAATGAATGATTGTACCTATGTATGAACGAACGAAGGAACGACGATAAACAGGGAACAAGGCTGTAGCTACTGCCTGTCTGTGCGTGCATAGAACCAGCGTGAGTTAACTCACGCTCGTGTTAACACTAGCGTGACTTAAGTCACGCCACGTGACTTAACTCACATGACTGTTTGCACTAACGCAACTTAAGTCACGTAAGGGTAAAAAGAGAATTTCACTCGGGAATGAGCAAAAACGTTTTGGTAAAGAGCAGAACTCGTGTACCATTATAAACAATGGTTGGATCAAGCGATGCTATTGAATCTTGTGATAGAGGGTTCATACCAAATAGTAAAGGTCCATATTATGATGGGGCGAAGATTGCTCAATAGCCCCTTGGATCGCTCACAATCCCTTCAAAACACCTAAAATATCCCCATCGGGTCCTAACTTCTGATCACATGAGTTCAGGTCCTAGACAATCCGGTTTTTGAGAGGTATTTTTGCGTCGACAATAACATAAAAATATTTTTTGTTTTGTTGTAAACCATCCGGTTCTTAGAGGAAAGATCTCCTGATAATTCGGAGTTCAGTCGTGAAATAAAATATTTTATTTTAAACAAAAACTCTGAAAGTTTTTTTAACCACAAGTATCTTTTGTAAATTGTGATTATACAATAATAATTGAGACTATTAATGTTTATTTCATTACAAGTACATATATTTTTTAATTAAATTTATTAATTTATCCAAATCGTGTCGTAACTTAAATTTTTAGAATGCCGCGTATCACAAATCCATATCGTATTTCACACGTATCTGTATTACATATCCGGACTTAATAGCCTTAATAGCTTCATGATAAACAAGTTAATTTATTTATTTTCCCTATTCTTTTTCGGGACTAATACATGTTCATGTATTATTTCTTTCAATCTGTTTTGCAACCCCTAATATTTGTTCAAACAATATTTTAAAATAGGCTCTGATTTTGTGAGATGTTATCAATTTCATCTCTAATAATATCCCTAAAAAAACAAAATCTCTAAAAATATAAATGTTTCTCATATTCATCTTCTCTTGACTAAAAGCTGTCTTATGTAAAGACATACGTACTGATGGAAGTCCTAATCACATAATAAAGAACACAGATAGGAAATAAGCCATAATTTTTTTTTATTCTCTCATGTTTTGTGTTTTATTTTATTAAAAAACGTAACAAGTAAATTCAAAAAATAAACATGCTGGTTCATCTTGCATGTTCTTTCCCTCATTAGTGTATCTTAAATCAAAACCAAATTAAAAAAAAACAATTGATCCCAAATAATTAAATCCAAAAAAAAAACAAAACGTAAAACAAAAGAACAACATCTTCTATTTTTGAGTCTCAGTCAAGTCTACTTTCAATTGTTTAGAGTTTGGTTCCACAAAATAAAACCACTTGTATAAACAACACATGGAATGCATCCAATGCATAAAAAATAAAATAAATAATTGACTATAAAAAGGGAGTAAAGTATTCTCACAAAGGATGATACTTTCATACACAACTTCACTTTTCCTCTACTTATAAAAACACAAGACCTTTGATATGTTTTTTATATACTATTTGTGTAAAAAGAAATTATGATTACAATCAAATATTTAAATAATCTAACATCTATTTTGATCAATATTGGAAAATCATTATATAGTGATAATCTATGGAGATTAGATCCTATAAACACCCCTCACAAATGCATACATATCAACCCCACAAAATCATAAGAAAACCACATATATGATGCATGAGCCCCCTCCAAAGGGAAACATCTATGCCCTTCAAATGGTACCCCTATCTTCTCACCTTATATTATTTCTTTCTTTATTTTTCTATTGTGTTATTTGGAGAGTTAGATTTATGTTTGCTTGAGCAGTGAGTGTGACAAAATCACGACACTGTAATTTTGTGAAAGCTCTAAAATATAGTTTTTGTTAAAATTATGATCGCTCACTATGATTTCCACAATGAAGTCAAATATACACTAACACAATCATACCTATTTATTTAGTTTATTGTTAATTTAAAAAATGTTGGCAATGTACTATTCATCATACTTTTCCCAACACGCTTTTTTTATTAATAAAAATTCATGTGTCCACCAAGTTTATGTGAGATTGGTTAATAAGTACTCCATCCGTTCCTTTTTAAGTGTCTTTTTAGAGTGAATTTTTCGTTCATATTTAACTGTCTTTTTTATATTTTTAGGGTACGATTTGTCAATTATACCCTTTGTCAATTACTTTTATTTTTTCAATAAAACTAATTAATGCTATCTATTTGGAAAACTAAAGTTTGTTTTTTTAAACAAAGTTTGTTTGCTTTTTTAAAACAAAGTTTGTTTCTTGTTATCTTCAAATTTAAACAAAATTTTGTTCCAAACAATGGTTCCAATAGGAGTTAAAATTTTATAAATAAGATAAGTAACAATTGTTAAATAAATTATGTCAATAATTTGGTCGAATTATAAGATTTATTAATTCAATGATGGAACTAACTTGTCAATAATGTAAGACTTGTCTCACATGTTTCCAATTCCCTCTCACTTTGTTTCTAATAATTCTTTCACTTTCCCACGACAAACTCTAAAATGTCTCCCTCTAAGTTTTCTAGTTTTCTCATTCTGTCGCATGCCCTAAGCCTCAAATCCCCTCTCATAAAACACACTCATGTTTGACCTATCGACTATGTATCTCCATGTAATCATAATTTCTAATTCCTTCTCATTGAACAATCAAATTCCCAAATAGTAGTTCTTCCGTAGATTTCCTAATTAGTTCAATAATAATGAGACACCAAATTCCAAACCCTAATTAACGCATCTCAAAACCCTAAGTTTCAGACTGCAAATTCCAAACCCATAATATTGATGCATCTTGAATACGACAATATTATCGTAGTTTGAGGGAATTTGCGGTATTTGAAGCTTAGGTTTTGATGTTGCTGTTGATTAGAGTTTGGAATTTCGTGTCGTATACCTCTTACGTGGTTGATCAGGGAATCACAAGGAAGGAGCTATTATTTGGAAAGTTTGAGGGTTCAATTAGATCTTTGATGACATGGAAATAGAGATTGAGAAGCTTAGAAATTCTGGCTATGTGGGGATACATAATCAAATGGGTCAGTGTGAGTGTGTTTGATGATAGTGAATTAATCTGAGGGTTGGAAGCTTAAGGCGTATGACATAATTAGAAAACTGGGACATTGTCATGCATATACATATTTGGGAAAGTGGAAAAGTGGGTATGAAGCTTAATTTGTGGGAGAATGAGTTTCTAGTTTGGTTGCTAAAGTGACTGAAAAAACTCGGTCACCAAATCAGTCACTAAAGAAGAACTTTCTAGTAGTGATATTAGGAATGACCTTCTCTACCGGCAATTGTAAGAGGGAGTGTCTCCTCCTACATTCAGAATATACTTTCCCTTGCCTAGAGTTTGGCTCCACAAAATAACTCAAGCTTGTAGTCCTTGCAAGTGGTTATTGGCTTCTTGTGCATCATCAGTAACAAACTACACAAAGACATCCAATGCATAAACAATAAAATTGACTATAAAAAGGGAGTAAAGTATTCTCTCAAAGGATGAGACTTTCATAGACAACTTCATTTTTCCTCTACTTAAAAAAATACAAGACTTTTGATGTGGTTTTTATATACTATTTGTGTAAACAGAAATTATGATTACAATCAATTTTTTTTTAATAATCTAACAGCTATTTTGATTAACAGCAGAAAAATCATAACAATACCACATATGCAGCATGAAGCCCTCCAAGTGGTACCCATATCTTCTCACCGTAGAATATCTATGTATTTCTTCGTTTTACTTTTGCATTACTTGTTTTGATTAAGATTTTGTATGTTTGAGCGGTGACTTTGACAAAATCATTGTACCACCGTGATTTTGTGAAAGCTTTAAAATAAAGTTTTTGTTAAAATTGTGGTGGCTCACTTTGATTTATTAATCACACAATGTATCCTAACATACACTAATTTCATCATGCGATCTTTTATGTACATATATTTAGTTTTTTTTGTTAATTTCAAAATGTTACTGATACTCTTCAACATTCTTCCCTTTCAAATAAAAAAAAACACACTCTTCAACATACTTTCTCTGACACAATTATTTTATTAATTAAAATTCATGTTTCTACCAAATTTATGTGAGATTTCTTAATAACAGTGAGATTTATTTTTTGAAAATGGACTTAATGCTTTGAATCTCTAATTTTAAGAAGAAAAGCTTCTAGTAATTCCGAGTTTGATAAAGAGGCAAGTAATATTTAAGCAAGGGTTATTTCAATTGATAAAGAGTTTGAAAAAGAGGGAGAAAAAATCGTTATAATTTAAGCCAATTTCAAGTTGTCGTGATATGATTCATTCTCTCCTTGAAGAAAGAATAAAAAGGATAGTGAACTAGATCTTATAGAAGCCTAAGGGAGTAGTTGATGTCAACATCTCATATTTCAAGTGCTCACTTGAAGCTCGAGTGTGATAGCAAGGAAGATGACGATCCTTATTCTTGCTAGTGAATTCCTTTCCATTCAGCTATGGGAGGACCTGGGAAAATGCGATGATTGCACAGAACTTCCCAAACCTCATAAAATAACATATGACAACTAGCCATAAGAAGAATGTAGACATGTTTTTAGTGAAAATCACATATGTTGAGGAATGGCCTCGAGGTCACCTACCACCAACTAGTAGTGGATTCATCAACATTATGAGTCAAACATCGTCATAAAACATAGTCTCCCGTGAAGACAATGTCCATATGAAATGGTGATAGTGTCTTAGTGAAATCTAACTTAGTATATGAGTCTAAATATACCAATTGGATCTCAAACATTGTACTTATGAGGGAAGCAAACAACCGGTGCATGTGTAATGATTATATTTTTCTTACCAAGCCATGATCTAACTAACGCCTATCCCTTTCTCAATATTAACAAAATCAGTATTTCAGTAATTTGATGAAATTGGAAGAATAGTGATTTTGTCAATATAGGGAAAATGAAAGAAGTTCTTGGGACATGCCTTATGAAGATCGGTATAATCAATACATGTATGCCATTTGTTATTAACATTCTTCATGAGTACAATCATAAATAGTGAAGTGGTATACTTGGATTAATATGCGAATTTATCTTTAATCAAGTTACTACCATCATAATTAGTGACCACTGTCTTCTTAGCAGAATGATTACGTCGACAATGTGCGACCTATTATGCTGAAAGATCCACGTTTAGATGGTGCAAAACTACTTCAAGGTCTATCCAACATCTTTGCAATTGACCAAACAAGTTTGTGTTATTCTTAAGTGTGTTATATGTTGTTCTTTGATGAGGTTTGGGAGAACAAATCCAATCTTCACAATTTTATTGGAGTCTTATAGTTGTCCAAGAAGGAATTGATTGTAAACGATATGCATCATTAACATTTATTTTTTTGTCTCTAACTATGGAATCTTCATCATCCTCATCGTCAGACTCAGACACGAGGTGAGCATCAAAGTCTGTGATGTTGAAGTAGCTAGATTGCTCCCTCAAACTTTTAGAGCGTCTTTTTCTCCGTTCTTTTCTACCTTTTCATGGAAAACAAAAAACAACTTTGAGACAAGTTTCAATCACAATAATATTTTGCAGGGTCTTCCTTAATCAACGAAAACTCTTCTTACATCAAATTTCACCATGTACGCCTTTATCAGATGAAGAGTTTGGGAGCCCATTCACACGATCTTTGTCATAAAATTTTATGAGTGGCCTTCTCGAAAGTCATTTGTTGGAGTTAGTGTTTCATTCTACATTCATGTTATACTTCACCTTCCTCTTCATGGAGTTTGCGCTAGCATTATCAAAGTCACAAAATCCCTTGAACATGATCATGGCCACTAAACAGGCTTCTCCTCCTCCTCCTCCTTTTTCTTGATGGCGCCGACTGCTACCGTACTTGATTCAGGTGCTCTCTCTCTCTCTCTCTCTCTCTCTCTCCCCGTCCGTTGGCTCGTTGGGTGAGACCTTTCAAATAAGAA
>Ga0315915_1002730_pt1 | contig 22342 bp, 13 predicted proteins | sample MpolbnodulesMG_FD_207738 | JGI IMG/M metagenome (GOLD analysis project Ga0315915, IMG submission 207738) | Medicago polymorpha root nodule microbial communities from Los Angeles, California, United States - branched nodules | ecosystem: Host-associated > Plants > Roots > Nodule | place: USA... | reverse complement strand
GTTTAAGTTTATGCTTAGATTAGTGTTCATGGATTTGTCAAAATTTAGTTCATTTACAATTTTGATCAGGAAATATGGTTTGAGATTTACTCTTACAAAGGGTGTCCTGCTTCTGTGTTAGTAAATTTCTTGGGGAAGGGCAATTTGAGATTCGACTCTTACTAAGAGTGGCATGCTTCTATCTAAGTTCACCTGACGGTCTACTTTTTCTAGTAGCAGGGCACATGCGGTCTACTTTTTCTAGTAGCAGGGCATATGCCTATGTGGTAATCCCTAATGATCCTGATTCAGGATATTCATTGCTTCATGAGATGTCATACTTTTGAGTAAGACTGATGTTGATGAAATGCATTAGGGTTGCAAAGAATGAGAATGTTCTGTGTTGAATTGGGACTTCGTAAAGAAACCCAATAATTTGACGGTGGTTCTCCTTTTAATCACCAGTGGGTTTTAGATCGTCTATAAGTTTTTTTTCTTTCTTTTTTTGTGGGGGGTAGGGCGGTGGTTGACAGTTTAGTATGCTTAGATTGCAGTTTGTGTGACTGAAATTTTAAAGGCATGTCTACCGAACCACTTTTTCAACAAGAAAATAATTTCTTTTAATTCTTTTACTTCTACATGTGTTTTGACTCTTGACTATCCTATTTTTTGGCAGGCTGGAATATGTTGCTTTTCTTATGGGGTGTATTTAGGGGGCGGAGGGTCGATCATTCAGGTTCTGCAAAAAGTATCTGTATTCCAAGTTTGAATGCAATGCCAGTTGAGGAGAATTCTTCAACTGCTGTTGTGACTTTGTCTGAGCGTTGTTTGTCGGAGGGCATTGATGAAAAACCAATTAATTCCGACAAAGCAGGCAATACACTTCCTTCTTCAACTTCCCTAGATCAATCTCCAACTATAGTGAGTAACAATACTGATATCAATCACCAGACACAGTTGTGTTCACAAGAAGTACCCTTAGAAGTGTCAGATGGTACAATCGACAGCAAAACTACATCCAGGGTTTCAAAAAGCTGTCAACAAATGAAATTTACTGGTTCATCCCTGGTATGATTTTATCCTTAAATGCATGCAAAATCTAATATACTATTTTCTTTTACTTGATAATCTGCTTTGATATACTTGTGGCGTCCAAGTTGTTACCTGATCATTCCCCCTTCCTCAACTACAGTTAAAAATGATATTCTGATTCCCTGGATAGATTGTTGATATTGATTTGTACATCTTTTGTTCGACTTTGATGATTCAGAAATAAAACTTTTACTGCTTAGTTTTATGGTCTGAAATGAATGTAGCCTTGGCATTATTACACGCCAATACTTCCATGTTAGCAATTATTGGTCTCTAAACCATGGGCAAAATAAACAGGGCTGTTGGGTACATATGTAGCAATTAATGGCCAGCCAAGACCAATTTGACCATTTCTATGTGGGGGGAATTAATTGGTTGAAAGCCTGTGTCAGGATGAAATGCTGTAGGTGAATTCCCTTGTATTGTGTCCAACTTGTTATTTCTTATTAGCTATGCTGCATAATGCAAACTGTACCTGTCTTGTGATCACTATTCGTAAACCGGTTTTATAAAGAGTAGGGGTTATCTCTGCTGCCAATTATCTCTTGGTTTCTTGAAATATGTTCTGGCTTTATGCAGAAAGCTAGTGTAGTAGAGGATGAACGGTGCAGAGAGTCTAAACCTTCTGACGAAATGGGAACAGGTGTGGGTAACAAGATGGTGGAAGCTAGTACTGATTCTGCTTCTTCTGACAAGCAAGTGAATACTCTCTGCCAGGCGATGCCTTCTGTTAGTAATCAAGATAGAGATGCTGCCTGCAATATTAGTAAGAATGAAATTTTGGAGAGAATGAACTGTGATGAAGATCAGCAAAGGACCAAAAGGAAACAGAAAGAAGATTGTCACTATATTGATTTGGAGGAAACAATTGACAATCACGAAACACATGCTGCAAGCAATATTGGTAAGGATAAAATTTCTGAAAGAATGAAAATTGATGAAGATCAGCAAAGGCCTAAGAGGAAACATAGAAATGGTCACTATATCGACTTGGAGGCAACTGTTGAAAATCAAGAAACAGATGCTGGAATCAATACAACTAAGGATAACATTTCAGAGAAATTAGGTGATGAAGATCAGCGAAGGCTTAAGAGGAAAGCAAAAGAAGATTGTCACTATATTGACTTGGAGGCACCTCTTCAGGAAGACCTGTCCGCTGAAGGGGTCGAGTACCAGCTACCCAATGATAAAAAAGTTCATCATGTTGATCTATCAGTGGCTGGTTTACAGAAAATGCCTTGGAATGAGGTAAATGGAAAATTAGAAGATGCAGAAAGTTCCAGAAAGAAGCTGAAGACAAGTTTTGGCAAGATTTATGATCGTCACAGTTCTGGAGGTAGTCACTCCTTTAATGACAGTTTGACGTCTCTTGGAAATGATATTGGTTCCCGTTCTTCAGTTGGAGACAAAGGATGTGAAGAAGCTTCTGTTGAAAAAATCATTCGTGAGGACTTGGGAACGATGGAAAGAACCTTCTTTCCTGTTGATACTCAGAATATCAATGGCTCGCAATCGGTGCTGAATACTATGGCAATGAAAGGGATTCAAGAGCGTGAGAATATGATTCCAAATCTAAATCTTGCTTTAGGGGATGAAACAGAAATGCCTCCTTCTCCTCCTCCTCCTCCTCCTCCTGCCGGCCCTAAGGGTATGCTGCCTTTCCTAGTTGGGCCAGCAGAAAAGAAAAATAACCGTGCAGATAGTTTGGCAGATAGGCCAGAAGATGATGTTGCTGCTGCATCTCTTTCCCTTTCTCTATCGTTTCCATCTTCAAACATGGAACAAACAAAAGCTTCTTCGAAGGCAGAGCTTTTGCCTGATGGGCACCGTCCGAGTCCTTCGTTTCTCCTTTTTGGGAGGAGATACACAGACAAATAAATCTGCTGCTATTTATTTCCTGTCTGTTGTGTAAATTATCTTGTTCGACAAAGCCGGTCGTGTATGATAGATAATCTTCCAGCGGCCCATGCAAAGGAACCATCGTCCAAACAACAAAGAGTCAATAAGTTTTTTTTTTTTAAACTATGTCAAATACATGTTTTTATATTAGCTTTTTGTTGTCATAATATAGTTACGGCTGTTTGTAAATAGAGAGAATTCAAGCCGTCATAATTTCTGAATGTTACTAGGAACTTGCGGATGACTTTTTTTATGGCAGGGTTTCCTCTGTTCCTGGCTCCATTTTTGTGGTACAGTTAAGCACTTAATTAAACAAGTTTGCTATCTAGAATTGTAGAACTAAGTTGAATTCTTGTTAGAATAGCCTAGTGAAAATGAGGTCCATGATTTTGGAGCTTGACTGCACCTTTGGATGCATGATTGTGTTGTGATGGACAAATTGGGATGGCTGCAGCTGCTGCCTTTTCATGCAATGTCTTTCTTGTGATGTACTCCCTCAGTTCTAATGTAAGGAAAAAAAACTCACTTTCTTTATCCTAAATTATAAGCAATAAAGACAAATTTTTATCCACTTTAATCTTGATTTTTTTAAAAACCATTTTCTAAGAAAAACTTCTACTTATTTCTCTTCCATTTTCTCTACAACCAATGGCCAATGATAATTATTTTTACATCTTCTTGTGTAACTTACTCCAAAGAAAACAAAAAAAAGTTATACTCCAAAATTCTTATGTTTTAGTTTTCTTAAGAAGTGTGATTTGAGTTTTTTTGTTATAATTTGGGACGGAGGGAGTATTGGAAACACATTAAAGTAGATTGTGTCGATTGCATTAATAAGTCAGATTTGATAGGCTTGTGTAAAAAAAAAATGGTGAATGTGAATTAGTCACATTTATGATTTGTTTAATTTTAAAATTAACAAAAACTAGTATAACTGCTCAAATTGGTGCAATCCTTATTTTATTTAGGGAAATGCTAACGGATATCCTTGTGACGCTTTTTAAAGACCTTGCATATTAAGTTTTTATAAAATATTATGCATTTAATGAATTATAAATTGAAGTGTTTGATTTTTTAAACAATAATTTCTTAATTTGAAATGTTTAAAGAGTGTTTTGATAACATCCATTAGCAAAACTTATTTATTTAATGGTTTACATTAAACTGATTTTTGATGTGAAACTGTAGGCCAATTCTAAAGCCCGACACTTTCCCTCTTGATGATCATAAATATGTTGCAATATTAGGGATTTTTTTTTTTTTTTTTTTGTGATAATAATAGGGGAAAAGTTTGGTTACTGTTATTGCGAGGGGTTAACTTTGTTTTGGTTGTTAGTTTTTTTTATTGGAGTTGGTATTGTTTTTATTGGTGTTTTAGATGTATGAATTGTATGAGTGTTCTTTTAGGTGTTCCGTTCATATAAGACATATTTTGGTATGTTGTTTGTGTCTTATCGATTTTTGTTCGTATTGTTTAAAAGCTTGATTATTTACCATACTTGTTAACATTTTTAAGAAAGAAACTCATTTGGGTTGGCCTGGTGATATTGACTTGGGATCTGAAAATATGTTAATCCTCAAAGTCTCATATTCGATTATTACCGATGCCGATTTGGGTGAGCTAATTTAACTTAAAAAAGAAAAACATTTTTAAGAAAGAGTTGAGCAGGATGAAGGGTATAAATAAAAAGAAATCATGTACACCTTTATTAAGCCAATGTCATAAGTAGTACTATAACATGTTTCCCAAATATTTTCCCAAGACGTACTCTCTGACTTTAAATTGAATTGAATCCAATATGATAAGCTCCCCGCAAATAAATTGATTTTATGTTTGATTTGGCACAAGATGACGTCAAACAAAACTCACATGCATGCAATCCCTTAAAATAGAAGGATGTACTCCTCCACCCCCGTTACAAATTGGGGACAATTCTAATCAGTCCCATGCATAGTTTGGAGGAGAGGTAACGTGCTTATAAAATAGAATTAAATTAATATGTGGCTACAATACAACATATATTATCAAAATAAGAAATGTATTTACAACTTTTTTTTTTGAAAGAAAATACGTAGCTACAACATAAAAAGCATCTCTCTCAAACAAAAACAAAAAAACATAAAAAACCGTTGAACATATGCTTAATTATATTTTTATTTTACTGCTATTTTTATTGATGCTTACCTATATCTTATCTAGCATAAATAAAAAAAAAAACTTATCAAATTGATTCTTGTATATTTATGTCAGAAAATACATTATAAGGTGGTATTATAGAAATATATGATCAAATGTTTATGTAAGATTTTTTTTTTTGGTCATAAGTTCACTTGAGGTAGTTCTATCTTATATCGTTCGGATATGTAATTAGTGAAAGTTTTCACTATGTACTGGTTTTAAACTAGGGGTGTTTGCGGTGCGGTTTGGTTCGATTTTGAACATAAAAGTCATCCAGACCGCGAGATAAAAAAACATGTGGTTTGGTTTGGTTCGGTTGATTTTTAAAAAGCCATCTAAACCAAACCAATGTGGCTTGGATTGGTTCGGTTTGTGCGGTTTATCGCGAGATAAAAAAATATTACATTGACTCTAATATTGGCAACTTGTTACAAAATAAACATAGGGCATTTTATTTTGTTGTTTATATGATAAAATATTAGGTAAAACTTATATCAAAATAGGTATAATTAAGAAGAAACATAAGCATGAAACAAAATATTGGAAAGAATGGAAAAATCGAATCAAAAGAGATTATTCTTGGGCTATGTAATTGGGCTAGTACATGTTTAAGTAATATTCATTATTCTTGCGGTTTGGTTTGGTTGCTGAGAAGCAAACCGCAAACCGAACCAAACTGCGCGGTTCAGTGCAAAAGTCATCCGAATTCATCCGAACCTTGTGCGGTTTTTTGCGGTTTCGGTTTGGATTGGGTTGGTTTGTGGTTTTTCTATTGTGTTGGTTCGGTTTTGAACACCCTTATTTCAAATCGATGTTATACGGTAGAGATGCAGGCATCAATCAAATCAATCAAACAGACCTCAGAAACCAACAAACATGGATTTTAGTGATGCCACGGTAAATAAGACTCAAACATTAGTTCGCCCTTACATGTAAGTTATTTTTACACTATCGTCGAATAATAATTGAACTCATTATGTAAGATTCGTACGAGATTTGGTTCGCTTTACATGCAAGTTATTATTACACTATCATTGAATAATAATTGAATTCATTATGTAAGATTCGTACGAGATTTGGTATCTGGATAAAATCTATCAAATTTAAGGGCCTAAATCCTACCGGTGACATAAATAACTATGACATCTTACAAAATCAAAGATTTCATCTCACTGGCAGTCTAAGATCGTGTTGTTACCAATTTTTGTAAAAGAAAATTGTGAATGGCACATCTCCGCTTTGCACTCCATGTTGGAGGGGTGATGAAACTACCATTCATGTGCTTTAGGTCTTTGTATACCCTTCCAACTTGTCCCTTTCTCTCTGTCTTCTCTCTATCTTCACACGCGCCACCTCTTCCCTACCAAAATCCAAACCCTTTCATCAAAATGTAAATGGCGAAGCTGGTGGTGCGACGAGGGTATCCTTCCTCCGCACCACCGTTCCTTTTCGGCGGATCGTGGTTTTGTGTTTCTTTCCCGCCAATGGTTGTTATACTCTTCATTTTCAACCCTCGTCCTCCATCTTCCGTCGTTCCTTTTTCTGGTTTCGCCGCCATCTGTTGGGTCTTGGTGGTTTGTGTAGGCATCAGTTATGATCTGATTTGGTGGTTTTGGGAGGTTGCTGGTTGTTTTGTTGTGCTTGATCTGGGTTCTCTTGTGAGAACAAATGTGGCACCTGATACAATTGTGAGCAGCAGAAACATGAGTCCACAATCATGTTGAACCTGTTGTTACAAGAACTGGCTTTGGAGTGAAGCTTCACGGTGGTGTTTTGCGGGATGGTGGTAGTATTGTGGTGGTGGCTTCTGGGAGGTTTTTTGTGGGTGTTGGTGGAGGTTTTCAAGGAGGACCTAGTGGTGGTTTTGTGGTGGTGGATCTGTATCCGAATCCATATCTAGATCTGCTTGGTGTCCGTTTTACGGTGGCTATTGTTCAGATCCGCGGTGGTTAAGCTTCCTTCCTTTAGCTCCGTTTTCATATTTGTTGCCCTTTTGGATTCCGACGGTCATTTGTTTCTGGCAGCATCTTTGCGCGTCCTTTATATATCGTCTTCACTTCACCCTTGGGCTCCGTTTTGGGTTGCGTTGGTGGGTTGTAGCAGCTTTTTGGCTTGGTTGCTGTTTTACTCCGACGACGGGCGCCTTCTCCTTGTCACCGGCGATCGCTTTGCAATAATCTGGGTTGAGTTTTCCGCTTCAGACCGGCGTCGCTGCCCGTGTTTTGTTGTTGGATTTTATCTTGCTAGATTGATGTTTGTGTTGCCGTTTGTTTCATGGTGAGGTGGTTAGCTGGAGTAGTTCAGTCTTTATCGTTGGTCTGTGGGTATTCACCGTGACTGCTTCTTCGGAATGTCATTGTGTTGTTGATGCGGTGGTGGTGGTGGTGACGGTGTGTGGTGTGGTCTGGATGGATGGTCATGGATTTTTTAGGCAAGGATTTGGTGTCAGAATGCTTTGCGGACGGGAGCTTTTTAAGGGAGAGGTTGGTGTTGTGGTGGTGGTTGGTGTTTTAAGTGAGGAGGTGGGTGCTTGTTGGGTTGATTTCCATTAAAAGCAATATTTGTTACACAGGTCCATGTTCGTCGTCACTAGCTCTTGTTTGTGCTTTTTGGGTGGTTTAGGTGTTTTCGGTGTTTGGAGGGTTTGTGTCACGTCGTGTTGAGCCTTTTCCTTTAGTTCTGTTTGTTGTTTAAACTTCGCTTGCCATGTCTTCCGTCTTACATATTCTGTGCTGGTTTTCGGTGGGCCGGTTCATTTGGCTTCGAGATCGGGAGTCGGGGTCTAGCTGCAATCTTTATTTGACTGGATTTGGTTTTCTCTGGTGTACCGGGGGCGAGGGGTGCCCTGCTAATTTGGTACTATAGTTTGGTGGGCCGATCACTTTTGATTCGAGATCGAGAGTCAGTTCTTTGACTCAAGTTGGTTTTTGGGCTTTGTGTTGTGCTCTTTCGATGGTTCGGAGGTTGCGAGGTTTGTGATAGCTGCATGATCCTTCAGTTCGGTGCTCTTCGAATTGTGGCTTAGCTTGGGAGTTTTATTTTCAAGGTGTTCTTTGTGGGTGAGTAGTGACGATGGGCGGTGGTGGATACCGTGTTTACAGTGCTTGTTTTTTTGGAGTCTGTTTTAGGTGGTGATGTGTTTTGGTGGGATTATCCTCGGGGTTTTTTTAGGTGGTTACGATGTATCGTCTATATGCGGCACCATTGTATCTTGTTTCGTCCATACCTTGCGTCTTGCGGGGACGTCGTTTAATAATATTTGTCGATTAAAAAAAAAAGGTCTTTGTATACGCTACTGCCTACTTGGGTATGACTTTGTTTTGTTCCTTCTAATTCTAACACTGATTTCTTCACTTTTTATTGTTCATTGGAGAGGTAAACCTAAAAAACTCACTTGTTCCATGTTGATGATTAGTATCATATAGAGCTCAAAAGATCTAAACAAAATTATCCTAACATCGTATATTGAGAGAGTGGATAATACAACTCTCTTTCTTTGAAAAAGTCAAAAAATAAAGTTCAATTTTTGTAGTTGTTCATTTGAAAGATAATCCAATTAAAAAAAATAGATGTCCTATTGTTATCTCGATGATTAGTCTCATAACGAACTCAAAAGGTCTAAAAAAAAAATTCATCATATGTTATATTTAAAGTTTTTTTTACATATACACGTCATAACTCATCGATAATCGTACTACACATCTAGGGTTTTGTTCAGTGGCAGAGCCAAAAAATTTATAGAGCCTAGGTAAAATTTTAACCGTAAATTGACATGTGCCATAATATATAAAGGGTTTTTCTAAATAGTCGTAAATCAAAATAAAAGAGGTTCGTCATTTTGTCAACAAAAGTACAATTTAAAATAAGAGATATGAAATATAACCTGTCAATAGTGTGCTAAATAAAATTAGGAGGTAAATGCCCTTTCTGAGACCTCTTTGCAATGAATGTTCGAATAATATCAACATCATCAAGTGACATTAGGCGGTGGTTCTTCTACTTAGGCTTCCGGTTGCGCAACATTCACATTCTCGGTACTTGTTCTATTAACCAAAAACCTCCTCATCTCTGAAATTTAATGATCCAAAGTTAATGTTCAATTCACATAGCAAGTTTAAAAAATAACAATTAAGTTAATCAGGTTCTGTCATGCTTTTAGCTTTTGAACAAACGGTATAAATTCATCATATTGATTTCCTTCCTATAGAATTAACAAATGTGATTAAATTACTCATCAACATTAATTAATATTTTAGCATCAAGTTTGTTGAACAATCCATAGATTAGATATTAGTTTAAATGACAGTAGAAGAATAAATTGAAAATGGCTTCATTAAATATAGTTGGAAAGAATTGGTTCAGGCTTGACAGTTGATACTAGTAATCATACATATTATGATGATTCACACCTCACGCATGCAATGTACAAGATAACAAACAGATGTGCAAAATAGAATGATATGCAAATGATAATTTACACAAGGAAGGGATGAAGGAGAAATTGTATAATTTACGCATTCAATTTTTCAATTAACACAATTTCCAATTCTAAAACCCTAAAACAAGGAAGGAAAGAAGGAGAAATCGGAGAATCAATCGAGTTACCTTTAGAGTGAGTGACGACCGAGATATTAGCAACCAAATAACAAGAGAGATCGAAGAAGAAAAGAGACAGAGAGCTGAGACGAGAGAGATGCAGAGAGCTGGAGAAGAAGAATGTGTTTATGCTGTGCACGCGTGAGAAATTTCAGAATTTGTCCAATTTTTTTAAGTGGGTTAATGGGCTATTGAGTTGGCTCATATATAAAAATATGTATCGATTGAGCCCGTGTAAATGCCCAGGGTCGCCAGATGGTGGAACCGCCCATGGTTTTGTTCTATAATAATTATCCATTTGTGTCTCTCTTTCCCTTTTATCCATATGATTCATTCGACAACCACTTATTTCAATCAAAGGAGAGTTAACATTTCTAGCAACCGGATCATAATAAAGATTAAATAGATTTGGGAGTAATTTAGGTATATATAAAGTACCAACAACAAAAAAATCATACATCACCATCATAAGTAACATAGATATAAATTTAAATATTTAATAGTGCTAACAAAGGAGAGTTAACATATACACATTTTTAACGATCAACTCATAATTAATAAGATTTAAAACTAGTATATATACCCTTCTTAAAAAAAAACTAGTATGTATATATATGATGTTGATTTCGTCTCGATGAATATTTTTAAAATATTAAATTTTCATACTTTTTACTAAAAGACAAAAACAAAAATTGACACAAAAAGACAATTAAAAATATTAAAGATTAAAATTATATATTATATGAAATATAGTCGATTATATCTTTCCTAAAAAAAAGTCGATTATATCAATTATTTTAGGATATAGGAGAAGAGAATTGGTCTATGGTGCGAATAAATCAATGTACGATTAGGAGAAAGTTGTAATTTGAGCTGTTTTATTTCCTCCTCCTCGTAATACTCGCCCGATAACTACAAACACACACAGCTTTTCTCTCTCTCTCACTCTCACTCTCACTCTCACAGCACATTTCATTTCTTCATTTCCTCTCTCCCATGGCAACTTCATTCGCGCCATTATCGATTTCTTCAGGTGACCTCTTTTTCCCTTTTCGTTTCTAATAATCACCTATACTATACCAGATAATTTTAAACCTCTTCATCTCACTCCTTACTTCGTTGAATTGAATTTTAGGGTTTATGTTCATTTTTAATTTCCATTTCTTCGATTTACGTCAATAATTAAGCACAACTGTAGATTATATTAGCTTAGATTCGCAAATCTTTATTTTCCTTTTTCGTTTTTGGAATTCACTGTTTCGATTAACCATTTCAATTAGTACGAGATTTGAATTGATTTGATTTTGCAGTTGGTGGATCTCATGTAAATTTTTCAACAAAGCGTAATTCAGCTGTGTTTGGACCTAAGCTTGCTGCTGTTCAAAGGAAATCAAACCTTGTGACCAGAAGGAACCTCATCTCACCCGTTCGTGCAGAACATCGGTATTCCATCCACAGCTTAAATTAGAAATCACCGAATGAGTTCGAACTCTACATATTTTATCTATACTTATTTCCTGTTTGGATTGACTTAGTTGAGCTTATCTATTGTCTTATGTTTTTTGTGACAGTTTGGGAGAACTTAGGAAATCAGCTTATGTCATTGTTCATAAGCTATTTTTGTAGATTCTCCAAAGTAGCTTCTCAAAACAACTTATAGATTATACGAAAACAATTTAAATTTCCTTTATTTTTATTTATTTATAAAAATATCTCATTTCTAAGCACTTATGCTATTAGCAGCAAATAAGCTGTTTGTCCAAACAGGGCATTTATATACAAGGTTTTAAGAATCTCTATTTATTTTTGTGTCTGCACAAGTCATTCAGTAGTTATTTATTTTTAACCGTATATAGTTCTAGCTTATCTTTGATGTTAAAAACAATACAAGTATTTTCATACTAGGTAGGTGTCTTTGATGCTAAAACAAATCATAGAATAATCTTTCCATACCAGTTGCTATTTTTGAATTTGCCTATCAAAAGACCAGATCTGAAGAAATAATGGTGATGTTCAATGTTTCTTTCCTCTGTATGTCGCACTTGTATCTTCTGATTTCACCATTTTTACTTAAAATTTAAAGGTCGAGTGTATACTTAATATGTTTTTTTTCTTTCAAACAAATGGTGAATGGTTGGTTGAAACCTCTCTCTTTGTAATGAATAGTTATTGATTTATTTCATGATATTTTTTGAAATAGTTTTGTTCTAATTGTCTTTTGAATGCCTCGAGCATTGGTTGGAACATTGAATTTGCACCTTACTTCATCTTATTGGTTGCATATTTTGGAAGATTATGTTAGTTGTTCTTTCCATTAACTGTCTCCTTTGTGCAGTGATAGCTTAGGAGATAGAAGTGGGGATTTCACTGCTGGCTTTCTTCTGGGTGGTGCTATTTTTGGAACTCTGGCTTATGTTTTTGCTCCTCAGGTGATTTCTTCCTGCTTCAGTTTTTTTGCAAATTTAACTGAGAACTATTTATGATAAATAAGCTTGATTTACTATCCAAAAAGTATGAGAAAGGAAGACAGAGTAACAATGTGATAAATGACTACTCGGTTTGTGTTAAAGTATTAATGAGAAGATGCAGTTGCTACAAGACTGAGTCAACAACAGCTTCTTAGTTATTCATTAACTACAGCCCAATTTGGACTAGTTTCTAGGTGATAAAAACTTGTTTATTTAATTAATTATTTCATTCCTAACTTATAAAAAGAGAGCCTTTGTAAGTAAGTTTATTGTTTGCTGATGGAAGAGTTAAGATGAGAGAGCTTTCAAAAAATTTGAGATGCATAAACTTGTGTCAACTCTTATGGAAAGCTCCATGTCTGTTTTATGAATGGCATGTAAACCCTTTGGATTGTATTCTTAGAGAGTAGTGGCGCCTCTGGGCTGTGCTGGTTGGGTGCATTTTTTGGGTGTACCTGTAATTACTGCTTATACTTCATTCATCCCCATATGTGGGTTTAGTACCATTTGTACTTATCTCCATCAACGGTAATATATCTTCTTTGCTGTTAAAAAAAAAAGACTCGTATGGAAAGCCATTTTATTAACTGCAATACTCTATTGTAAGATTATAATTATTTGAACTTTTTTTTATCATTGTTTGTTGAAAAGTTTATGCCTACTAACTCTTCATCACTTCAGTTTTATTACCTAGTGCAACATTTGTTTAATGCTTTGAGAGCTGAATTAACTTTTCAAAGGATAGGATAAGAATCGAAGAACTTTCTCTTTTATTTGCATTATCATTAATAATAACAAATAGCAATATGCTGCATTGCAAATGGGTCATAGTGACGACTATTAGTTTTTGTCGACAAATTGAATATGTCTGTTAAAGTACACTACTAACTTTTCCATCTTTGGACCCTCTCTTGTTATTATGTCTTAAGTACTCAGTGTTATTTTAGCCAAACTTTGAAGGACTAGAAATTATAGTCATATTATTATAGCCTAGTTTGTCTCAGCAAAGAGCGATCTTTGCATTATCTATCTGATTGTCGTATTGCTTTTAGTTCTTTTACTTTTTACTCACAAGAGATATCATTGTTTCCATTTAGAAGCTCATAGTATGTTATGGTGTTGACATGCAGATCAGAAGATCTCTGCTAAATGAAGATGAATATGGGTTTCGTAAGGCCAGAAGACCACCCTATTATTATGACGAAGGGCTAGAGGTAATTTGGCTTCCCTTGGCTTTATATTCAATATTTTTGTGTAATTGATTATGCTGGGTTTGTTTTTGATTATGTTATGCTGTTTCTGAATGCAGAGGACCAGGGAGACCTTGAATGATAAGATAGGCCAACTAAATTCTGCCATTGATAATATATCTTCACGTCTGAGAGGTAACAAGAAAGTGCCTACTGCTGTCCCTGTACAAAGTGATCCTGAATTTGAAGGCGTTTGAAGCGCTTACTTCCAGCTCGATACTCTTGTCAACGATACATCGAAAATTGGGTATATGTTATTTGACAGTTTGAAAGTAAAAAGTGTTGGTGCTGGATTGATATGGTTAAAGCTGTCAAAATCTTTAGTGGACCATTTTATTTCCATAGACAGGAAAAATATACAGTTTGGATTATGGAGCGATAGATGTATCAAACCAGCTGTAGTCTGTTTCTTATTCGATGACTGTCAACATTTGTGTTTTGGATTTGCTTCTCTTTATAATAATAAGCCAAGACCCTCTATTGATATAATTTTTATTTATTTTTGAAATTATTGTTTTACTTTATCAAACACTTTAAACTTAATTTTGTAAAAAAAATCTTAGTTTTTAAATTAAAAATCTATTAAGAAAAACTAGGTTGAAAGCTACGAATGTTTGTTACAGGTACTAGTGTAGTGTGAAGCTAATTTTAATTACATTTTTTGTATAAGATTCTTCCTCTCAATTATCTTTTACACAAATCCTTTACGTCTGTTTACTTTAAAATATTGGATTTAATGATGAATTCGAGATTTGAAATAATTTTTTGAGTAAAACGTTAAATATTTAGCGGAAGTATGACAAAATTGAAAAGGTTTTGTAGGACAAGTTAGAATTTTGATAAGGAAAAATTCGAGATTTTTTTAATTAAATCGCACAAAATCTCTCAAGTTTAGGATGAAGGCTTGATGGATTGGCATTTGAAAGTTGCTCTATTGCTCACATTCTCCTCAAATATCCGAAAACACTCCTCTCAATTTTTAACTCTCAATCGTTGTGGTTAGAGAGTTAAGCAACGAACCTCTCGAGAGTTAACTACCGATCCTGGATCAGAAGATAAGACCTGGTCAACACTTAAACAACATAAATATTCAACCATACTAATACATATTCAAACTCAACACTTTCAAAATAACATTTTAAAAACATTCAATCAAATTTACACATTCAAACTTAAACTCATTCTCATAAGCATTCAATCAAAACAACACATTGAAAACATTAAACCAAATTCTTACACATTCAAACTCAAATTCATTCAACATTTCAACAAAAAAAATTCAACCAAACTCATATACATATATACAAAACGTATTAAAAAAACCAAATTCATACATAATTTGTGACATAGATGTTGCGGTATTAAAATAACAATATACATCAAAGTCATACCCCTTTTTGAGTGAAACATCAAAATACATAAAAAGAAATCTAACCACTGAGTTGCCAGACCTACATAACATGAATACCTCGCCCTCCTCATGCGCCTCACTCGATATTGGATGACTGACTCCATTTCTTAAGCAATCTTATTTAAAGTACCATATTGATCATCATAAATGGTAACATTTTTCATCCCTTCCAACGCCATGAGCCTAACTCTCCTACATAGATGCAAAGTTTCCAGAGTTTCACTGACATTTTCTTGCTCTAGTAGAACCTCCATATTTAACGGTTTAGGTGGATCTCCTTCTACAATAGTCAATATCATGGGTAACATACCATGTAGAACCATAAAATGTAGCCCATAACGGCTTTTAAGCATGTCTATGTAATTAGACCTCACGTGCCTTCGGATACAACATGCAACGAATAATCTTAGAATGTTTGGTCCATCTGTCCGGTACAACGGAGGGATGCTTGTGAATGTTATGAATACATCCAAGCCAACTCTTCACACGCTCTAACAGACATAAATGATTAGGATCCCTTTTGATAAGTAAACCTCGAAGAGTGAGATCCAAGAGAATGATTTAGAGTTCTTACAGGACGGAAACATGAAATACCTTATTGATCATCCATTTTTGTATTTATCTCTTTCATAAATGAATAGTAAACAGATAATATAGATAAATATAGTAAAGAGAAATGATAGGAACACTCTCTCTAACACTCACTCTTTTATTTGGTGAAACTCATGTGAGTCTCATCACTTTACATGGGGTCTATTTCTAAAGTGTGGTAACCATGCAAATTTTACTCCATTTGGTCACATTTATAAGCAAAACACAACTTTTTAGGTTCATTAAATAACTAATGTATCTGGTTTATAAATATGACCAGATACATTAGTTATTCAATAAACCTAAGAAAATAGTTTTTTCTTATAAATGTAATCGGATGGAGTACCTAATAAGAAAGTGAGTGTTGGAGTGAGTGTTAAAAGAGAGTCTTCATGTCACTCGACATATAGAAAATATGAATTTGGTTGTTTTGTTGTTGTTAATGAGTTATATGTAGAATTCTGCTCTTCTCCCATAAAAAATTTGTCGCTCCAAACCAAACTTCCAAAAATACCCATGCGTGAGTTAACTCACACTAGTTATAAATCCTGCGTGAGTTAACTCACGTAGGTAGTGTGACTTAAATCATGTAGGGGTATTTTTGAAAGTTTGGTTGGGAGTAGGGATGTCAATGGGTATCCATGGCTACGGGTAGTATGATATCCGTCCCCGCCCCATTGGATAATTATGGTACCTGTGCCTGTCCCTGTATCCATGCTCTCTATACGGGTAATCCACGGGTATTTAGATACCCACGGATATTCGCGGGTACCCATGAATTTTTGAATTTTTTACAAAAAAAAAATACTTTTTTAATTACCTACAAACTACAACTTTTAAAGATTCATACATAACATATTCCATTCAAATTTCATAATCCATACCATAATCCAACAAAAATCATGATTCTTATATAATCCCAAGCAAATTCATCATACCATAATGCATATGATTCTTACATAATCCATACAAATTCTTGAAGTAAAATAAAAGGATAAAAATATCCAACATCCAAATAAACATCCAAAAAGCATAAAAACCTCCAAATAAAAGCTGGAAAAGACTAAAATCCAAATAAACATCCAAAAACTCATGCATTCCAAGCTGTTTTATATATACACATGGATATTTTACTAATTTACTTAATTTATTAACGGGTACAGATACGCGCGGGCACGGGTATCATCAAATCTGTGTCCGTGTCCATAAAATAATGGGTAGTTAAATACCCGTTTATCATATCTGCGGGTACCTGTTTAGCTAACCGTCACGTGCCCATGACAGATTTTATCCGCGAATACTCGCGGGCACGGATTTTTTTGCCACCTTTAATTGGGAGCGAGCAATTTTTGATGGGAGAAGAGCAGAATTCTTATATGTAATAGCTTGGACCAATTGTTAAGCTCATTAATGCTTTGGTCTGTGCTATTATTAGCACTTTGGTGTATGACAATTTGCCATTTACCTAACCTTTAACCTTTAATGACATTTTAGACCTTTTTTTTTTTGTTAGACCATATCTTTTTTAATGACATTGAATCGTTTTTTAATGCCACTTTGGTGTTTGTTACCGATCTTTTTTTTAGAGGATTTAAAATTCAATATTTAACATTGTTTTTTGCTTATGTTTGTTACAATTGATCAAAGGCTAAGGAAGAATAACTTATATTAATAAAATAATAAAATAATATGGAAATACTGTTTTTTTTGGAATGGATATAAAAATACTTGGCAATCTTTGTCGGTTGTATTGAGGGGAATAACACAGATTTACAACATAAAAGCGGCTGATAAAAAAGTAACATGAGTTTTTGTTTTGTGCTAGTTTTTTGTGAGTTTGATCTTTAGTTAACGGAAGTAAAAGAGGGTTAACATGGCCGATTATTGACATGGATTACTACTAATCTACGTGTTATTTTATAATTGGCTATTTGTATCTATAATTAAGGGTGTTTTTGGAAAGAAAAGTCTAACCCAAAAGTTTGCTGAAATTGGTAGTTTTCTTTATATATAGTATATATTACAAGAAAAAACTCTTTTTTATATTTATTGAACAACTGTACTGTATCTATTCAATATTATAAATCAAATTTATTAATTATACAATAAATTTATTAAAAAAAATCCAAAAATATTCTTTTTCGTTTTTATAATACCGATCAGAGGGAATACCCACTTGGCAATCTTTTCCTATGATTATTGTTTTTTTTTCGATTGAATTTCTATTATTATTACATATTCCATATTCTCTATTAAATTAAATAAAGAGCTGCTGATTAATCTACATATTTCTTCCACATGCCTACCTCTCAACTCAAGCTTCGAAGTGTCAATCAAGAAAAACAAACATTGTTGCCAACTTGCCAACCTTAACCAACCATGTTCAACTTCAAACATTTTCCTAGCCAGAAAAATTAAAAACCAAATAAATTTGAGCATCACTTAACTATATGTTCTGCATTAATTAATTAAGCATAATTTTCTATTACAATTATTTGAGCCACATCATAAAAAATTACATACTAAACAAACAAAAACAAGAGGTTACCACACAGGTCAACAATTCCTCTTTGGTTTGGCTTTGGAGTTAGGTTTGGTTGTAGACTTTTTGAATAAGACCAAAACAATATTAAACACTAGCTTTACTTTCTCTCTTCAATTCCATTATAACCCCACTCCCAAAGTTCCAACATTTTCCTCTTTCTTTTCCTCTCTACAAATTAAATTACTAAGATAGTACTATATTGAAAGTTCATTTTTTCTTTGTCTTTCCTCCAAGCCAAAACTTGGTTTCCATCATAAGAAATCATAGCCCAGATTACACCAACAAGAATTATGGTGAGTATCACTACAAACAATCAATGCAACCCCTTTAACATATACTACACATGGATATGTCTTAATTTTTCTAATTATATTGTTTGATATTTTTAAATTGGTTAATTATATGTATGTAATTAGGGGGGTGGAGAAGGTGTAGTTGGAGTGAGAGGTCTGAATGAAGAAGAAATCAAGTGGCCACCATGGTTGCAACCACTTCTCCAAACAAGGTTCTTTGTTCAATGCAAAGTGCATGCAGATTCCAACAAAAGTGAATGCAATATGTATTGCTTGGACTGTATGAATGGAGCACTTTGTTCTTCTTGTCTAGCTTCTCACAAAGATCATAGAGATATCCAGGTAAAACAAGATACTTATAAACACCAAGTGTCTTAGATAATCTATAACATATGTAGCACCGATACTTCATATTAAAAGTTTATGGTTCGACATGCGACTACATTCAATTACTTATTTGTTTCAATGTGGTGTCTGTGTGTTCAGTCTTTCTTAGTCTATGACTCCATTTCATCCAATTTTGTGAAGATTTCAAATCAAAAGTATAAAACTGAGGATTTAAAACTAAATTTGATACTTTGTTGGGGAAGGGTCCAATCCATTTTAATGGATCCTAAAAATATTTGTCTTCTGTGTTGGTTTCATCGATCACAGTGTGTCATTGAATTGAATGCTCAATTTGCAATTCAAAAGTCAACTATGGATGGCCAATTAAAAAAAAATGTTTGGATAGATTGTATAGTATTTATTGTCATTGGAAAATTTAGTTCTTTTATTGTAGCCAGATTAAATATTATATAATGTAGTTGTAATACACTATGATATAATAGACTTTAATAAAATATAGTAAAATTTGAGTTGGGATCTAACTCATCTCTTACACAATCGATTTAAAATGATTTGAATAATGAAAGATGTCTTCCGCCAATAAACTGCATATGATATAATATGGGACTAGTAACAAAATATTCTTTTAATTTAACTTTTTTCTTGTTTGATAGATAAGAAGGTCTTCATATCATGATGTGATAAGGGTATCTGAGATACAGAAATTTTTGGACATAACAGGGGTTCAAACATACGTTATAAACAGTGCAAAAATTGTGTTCTTGAATGAAAGGCCTCAGCCTAGGCCTGGCAAAGGTGTCACCAATATTTGCCATGTCTGTGAACGAAGCCTTCTAGATTCATTCACCTACTGCTCCCTTGGTTGTAAGGTATCTATTGTTAACCCAACTCTCCATCAAGTTAAAATTGCTTTCACACTTTGTAGTACTGATCTATTTCTCATCGAATATATGTCTGGCTCTTACATGTATCGGTGTCTAATAGCGACATAATTGATTATATTCAATTAACTTAAAAAAAAACTATTGACATGTCTACGTGTCAATGTCATTCTTATATTTGATGTTCCCTTATGTGTTAAAGTTTCATAGTTTTTACACTTTACTTTTATTGGTCTTCTTTTCTTGTGTTCATTAAGCTGTTGCCTCATCTAATCTAGGAAACAATTATATTAGGCAGCATTCCTTTAATAAGTATGCAAACATTTTTCTTTGTAAAAAAAAAAAAGTATGCAAACATTTTGGCTGTACTCTGTTTCCCTTGAAAAAGGAAGTAAAATATTGTGAGATTATAGTCAAATTTGTCTTTAAAATTGTATAGTTATACTCATTTGAGGTTGGCCTAGTGGTTGATTTGAGATCTTGGAGTTTGCTCCTATCTCATGTTTGATTCTCTCTGATGTCAATTTTGGTGGACAAGTCCATACAAAGCTTTACCTTCTAGGATTAGTGGATTCTTGAATCGGATACTGAGTTTTAAAAAAAAAAATTGTATAGTTCATCATTTCAACAAATGCATTATGAAATTATAAACGTGGAAAAGTTAAGGGAGACTATCATGTGACTGTTTAATGAGAAATTACATCTTCAATTTTTCAAATTTTTAGTTTGTATGTATTTATTGACTCAGATAGTTGGAACCTCCAAGCAATTCCACAAGAAGAAAAAGTTAAGTGAGAGAGATGGGTCAGATGGTGAAGAATCAAATAGTAATGAAAATGACATAAACATAAACAAAATTCAGAGCTTCACACCTTCAACACCGCCACCTTACAAAATTGCTAAGAGGAGGAAGGGAGTCCCACATAGAGCTCCAATAGGGGGAGGCCTTATTTACTGAATACTTATACTAATTGTATATATTTGAATTCGCGGTGAGATTGACAGAATTATAGCGAGTCGCTGTAATTTTTACATTAGAATTTTTATAAAATTACAGTGTCGCTGTGATTTTGTGAAATGCACTGACATATGAATCCTACAATGTAATAAAAGTTATTCGTAATATAGATTATAGTTGCACTAGTGGATCTTTTTATACAAGATGCGAAATATTCTACAAAGTAGTTTGTATAAATTATTAAGATGCTCTAATAATGTTTTGACAATAAAAAAAATTGTCTATTGTGATTATTGAAACATTCTGCTCTAATAATGTTTGGTATATGTCCTTTGTTTGTTTGTACCCTTCGAAAGACTTGATACAAAATGGGACGTGGGTCCTGTTTGGCACGTAAAAGAAACGAAGAATAGAAAATGAACTTGTTAGAGTAAAAATTAGTTTTGGAGCTTTAAGCTCCAAATACCAATTTCATGTTAGAACTAACTATAAAGGAAAACATAATACTATTAATAAAATTTTAAAAAACACTTAAATATGTCAAAATGGTATTTTTAATACTTTTTATATCTTCTATTATCACTCCCAAAATTGAATCAAATTATCGAAATATGAACTCAATGGAGGATAGCTCATGATCGGTGTATTGAATATGACTAATGAAAAAACTTTTGTTGTTGTTCTATAATTAATGTTTGTGCTATTCACTAATTATAAAATGTTTAGTTACATTTAAATTTAAAATAGTTCCGTTAATTTTATTGGATACATCAGTTATGTAATTGTGATTGAAAGGTAGTGAAAATGTCTCACAAACTTTTTTATCAGTTTTGTCCAATTTTTCATTATTTTTTGGTTGTCCAATTTTATTTTATTTTGTCAAGTAGCCTAGTGGCTAATAAGTGGGGTGTCCGAGGTTCGAACCCTGACCCCTGCATATAACAATGCATGTCATTGATACTTGTAATTAATTTCATCACTTCATTATCTTTATTATAATTTAAATTTGAGTATGTAAGTGATTCTTCTTTTAATAAGTATTCGATTTTTCATCCAAAAGAAAATGGCATTCAAATTTCATAAAAGAAAGGACATTCATTAATATATCAATAGACATATGCTCAATATATTCATTGTCAAATCAAACGTTATACTACTTGTGCATTCCACGGGACAAATTATAGATATAAGATTCTTTAAACTAATCTTTAATACTCTAAGCTTTGGTTTGTTTTACATATTAATTTGAACAGAAATGATACATAGACACTCAATTTTTTAACAGCAATAATGATACATGGACACTCACTTTTGGTAAACAAGCACGACACCCGGTTAATCACATTAAAAAAATATAGTTAATTCAGTTGAATAAATGATTAAATCAATTTACGACTAAAATTATGGTAAATTCATTTCAGTTTATCCAATTTTGTGAAAACTCATTTCAGCACAATCAAATCCAAGTATCACATTGTGGAATAAAACAAAGTAGAAACCAAAACGAAAAATATTCAGAAATACTGTTACGTATGAAGCACACATGAATGTCTTATCTCTAAAAATATGTTAGACTGGAACCAAAAACAACTGCTCATTATTTGAGTACAACTCTTCCTAGACCATTTTTGTGTTTCATCAGGATTCGATAGATCATACACTAACCTTAAAATTCATACCAAAAGATTCAAATTATATGAATGGTAAGATGTGATATTAGATTCCACAATAAAATTTGAGGATGACTCTTTCCATCTATGCAATATGCCCAGCTAAGGTAAGGATCTTGACATGCTTCTTCTGCCTCAACTCATGAGGAACTGGTCCGAAAACTCTGGTCCCAATAGGCTGC
>Ga0315915_1002727_pt1 | contig 22350 bp, 8 predicted proteins | sample MpolbnodulesMG_FD_207738 | JGI IMG/M metagenome (GOLD analysis project Ga0315915, IMG submission 207738) | Medicago polymorpha root nodule microbial communities from Los Angeles, California, United States - branched nodules | ecosystem: Host-associated > Plants > Roots > Nodule | place: USA... | reverse complement strand
GGCATGTTAATAAATTGTGTGAAATGTTGAGTAATGTCAACCTGTGAGACCGAAGATATACCCAACCAAAGCCAAACTTGCGCCCATAGTAAACCGAAGATGTCACATCCCAAAAATAAATGATTTGCTGTCTCTTGCTTCTCACAACCAGTCACACAAGCCGAGTCTTCATGAGAAATAATCCTCCGCCGAAGCAAGTTATCCTTAGTTGGAAGTCTATTGCGGAGAAGGCGCCACACAAACACCGACACCTTAGAGGGTATTTGCTGATGCCAAATGTCGGCCACCTGGTGGCTATCCCCCACACCTGCCGTGGTAGTAAGGAAGCGGTAAGCCCCCCGAACCGAATATCCATGCGTAGGATCATTATAAGTTATCTATTATATTTATATGGTCTAGTTTAAAGAATGAAATGAATGTGATGAACTTTTACTGTTAAATTTTAGGTAAGGAAAAAAATTGCTTACCAAATTATTATTATATTTTACGAAAATCCATTTTTTTTAAAATGTTAATCGTGGATATTTGTAAAATATACGCACATAGTTCAAAATCAATGGATTAATACGTTTGATGGATACCAACATTATATTTAGAGTTTAAATGTGATGAATTGATAGTCTAAAATAATTTTGCATACACAATTAATCAAAACAAAATCATTAATGTTTTTAATTTACGTCTTTATACTCATTTACACATCCCTTTGACGTTGATGAGAGTAAAATTGTTTATACCAATAGCAATATATAAAAGGAAAACACGTTTGATTTTTTGATCCATGTTTATCCTTAGTTTAAATTAATTTAATATAATATAATGAAATTTGATGACAGTTCTTATCCAATCGTGATCACATTTGTGAAAAATATAAAAATAATGATCACATGGAAAGTTATTGAATTTTTTTTTTGTTGATACGAAAGTGCAAGTGCGGAGGGAGGATATGCAGAAAATAGCGCAAAGGGTGCGATTCTTGAATCCAAACTTGTTGCAATCTCGGTAATCATCTTTTTCCTCCTTCTTTTTTAATCATTGTTGCATTTGTTTTGAATAAACTACTTAATTAAGCTATAAGTTGTTTTCATAAGCTCTCCCCAAACGGAAGAATAGAGAAAACACTATTATGTATCATTGGTCTGAATTTTTGAAGGCGAATCAATAAATTACAATGAGATGAATCAACCTAAAGTCCTCTGTTCAATTCATTTCTTATTGCAACTGACCTAACTAATGGTGAGAAAATGCATGGAGATGATGATTGCTCAATGAATTGATGTTTAATTAAATAGCAGTAGCTTTGTTAATTGTAATTTTGTACCTCTGGTAGGATCTCATTTTGACATTCTTGTTTATGATTACTGAGTAGCATACAAATATGGATTGCTTCCGAATAAATGGGACAAGATGGTTGGCTTTTGTAGCTTTATGCATGAATGCTTTTTTTGCTTGTTGCTGTTTGGGCCTTTGGGGATGATAAAGATCTAACTTTTGCTCAAGATATACTGTTTGGCCGTAATACATGCTTTTTTTAAAATGAGTTTGGTAGAATTTTTTAAGGTAATATATGTCCTTAACCTTATCATGTGTTCTTTACTTTCCAAATCATGAATGCACCAGGGAAATTACAAACACAAGAGAACTTAGGAATGCATTTGACAAATACAAAATAAACGTTTTGTCTCGATACCTGAACTGTACTCCGGGGGAAAATGATAATCATCATGCTGCCAGCTATGTGGTAAACCGTCATTTTAGAGCTGATAACGATGGTAGATGCACAAAGGAGTTCTCAAGCAAGGTGCAATTGATCTAATGTATACTTTCCTCCCTAATGTTATGCATTTTAGTTTAACTTGAAACTTGTTATCAAAGCAAAGTAGAATGGAAGATAACACATGCTTAACCGGTTAAATAACATCGTTTGCTGAATCTATAATTTTCTTTTGATGAAAAAAAGAAGTGTATTTTTATTTACGTCTTTATCTTGTGCATTTAATGCTTGATGTCATGATGTTTCTATAATTATTTCTAATTGAGCATTTCCCTGTTTCATTGACATCTTTTATTCGGACCTCCTTTTGCTGGAGAATTATGACTAATATTACATTCAATGCCTCAGCTTCGTGAAAATATTCCAGACTTTGTGAAGATAGTGGAGGTTGGTGCAAGGGATGGATTGCAAAATGAGAAGGTTATCGTTCCCACTGATGTGAAAATTAAATTGATAAAACTGCTAGTTTCTTCTGGGTTATCTGTTGTTGAGGCGACAAGTTTTGTCTCACCAAAATGGGTGCCACAGGTAACATATGTTTTTTTCCTAGAGATAATCAATCATTTGTGATTTAATAGAGACGACTAAGTACTCTTCTAATAATTTTTTTTTTCATTATTATTTGTTTAAGATTCATTTTCTACCTTATTTCTGTAAGGTATTTTCATTAGATCTTATATAGGCTTTTATTTGTCAATTCAATGTGCCCAGAGATTCTTATCTCGATTACTGTTTCTATATTTCCATTGTAAAAGTTCCATTTCGGTGCCTGTGATCAGGAATAATGTTTCTGTCTTTTCTTTGCTTGTTACAAGACTTGATCGGGTCTCTTTTGCATATGTTACTGTCTATACCTCCCTTTTGTTTAAGTATTAATCATGATTTCTAATTTTCTATTTTACTTTCGTAAGTGCTTTTCATATGTACACTGTTTAATGAATCATTCATGTGATCCTCTGACCAACCAATTTCACATATTAATAACTGATTTCAGTTGGCAGATGCAAAGGATGTACTGGCAGCAATTCGAGACGTTGAAGGTGCTAGCTTTCCTGTCTTAACTCCAAATCTCAAAGTGAGAATTATAGTTATTGGTAAATATATTATCTGGTTTAGAATTTGCGGATGGTTGTGACATCTGACCCCCTTTCTTCCAGGGTTTTGAGGCAGCTGTTGCTGCTGGAGCCAAGGAAGTGGCTGTTTTTCCTGCTGCTTCTGAATCATTCTCTAAAGCAAATCTCAATTGTGGCATTGAGGATAACCTTGCTCGTTGCCGTGATATTGCTTCAGCTTCTAGAAGCCTCGTGATCCCAGTTCGTGGGTATGGTTTTGATTCATACATTTAAATTATGGATAAATTTTAGCGTTTTCTGAAAATTTATGAGTTACTTCTAGTTAAAACAAAAGGGTTATTTATGTGTTTGAAAACAAGGGACTTGGTATTTTCATAATAATCTCGAAACATCATTTGTCGGGTATCAGATGTGTTTGCAGTTTGCCTTGGGTTTACTTAGCTGTCTAAAGGATGGCTGATTTAGATCTAAGTGGAAGAATAGCTCCTGAGCTGTAGTATCTATTTCCATGTTAATAGTTTCATTTAGCTGTGACATCAAGTCATAAGAAAGGTTTTGATTTTTGTTTCATTTGAAGTTTTTTTTGACAAGAGTGTTTCATTTGAAGTTGAAATATATACTGATTTGTTTCGTTGATGATTATATTTGGCGGTAATATTCATCAGAGGAAGTTTGTCGACCATAATCTTTCCATATTGGATTTACAAGTAGTTGATTGGAAGACAGCGTAGCTTGAACGGTGATTTAGTGTGTGTTTGAACTAGCATATTTTAAGGCAGTGTTATGTTTTTTAGCTTCCCAAGAGAACCATTGCAAACAAATTTTTTTCCGAAATTAAGCTAAAAACATGGTTTTACGGATAGTAGAATGTGTGCCAGACTCCAATTGTCCTTACTTGAATCTATTTATTTTTTCAAATTATTTCAACAATCTTAAAACAGTATTCTGCTACTTGTCAGTTGTCACTTTCAAATTCATCAAAGCAACTATATAGTCAATCCTGTTACTGATTTCACATTACAGATACATATCATGTGTTGTGGGATGTCCTCTGGAAGGAAGAATTGCTCCAGCAAAAGTAGCATACGTTGCAAAATCACTTTATGAGATGGGGATCTCGGAGATTTCATTAGGGGATACAATTGGTGTCGGTACACCTGGTAATGTTTCTTTCACTTGTTGTTACTTATATTCTTCAGGCATTTTTGGTCTTGGTTGCTGTGTTGGTGTAGGTGTTTAACCTGTTAAAGAGCTATCGATCTTTATCTTGTTGATTTGACTCTTTTATTTAACTAAACCTGATCTTATCTTAACTGTGTAACGTAGAAGATCCTGTTTATTAAAAAATTCCAATGCTTCCATGTCAAAGATCACTATCTATGTTTTCACAAGTAGTTTCCTTTTCTTAATCTGTCCCAAGAAGGAATTGTTGAAGTGGTTTTCATACGAGGAATACAGTGAAATGTCTAAGGTGATTGGGATAGGTGATTATCAAATGAGAAAAAAGTAACTTTTTCAAAATCTTTCTCAAGTCTTATTACTGTGTTGTACAACCTCTTATCAGCTTTTTTTTAACATATTAAGTTGTATTGATTGAGTTCTTTCACATTATTTAATCTACTAAGTTTTATGGTTCTATCTTGGCTGTTTTGCTTTATCAAATATCCTGATATAACTTGATCTTTCTCATCTTTACAGGTACCGTCATTCCTATGCTTGAAGCTGTTCTTGATGTCGTTCCTATTGACAAGCTTGCTGTCCACTTTCATGATACTTATGGTCAAGCACTTTCAAATATTCTAATTTCGCTACAGGTAAACACATTTTATTCTTCAAAGGCTGATATGTTATTAGGACAGCCCTTTTATATAGGATATTTTTGAAAGACCCACCCTTTCAAAACGAATTATCTGGATTGTGTCCTTGTCTTTCATTTTAAACTCACATGTATTGCTGGGATACTGATCGTTTTTCCACTCCCAACCAAAGATAATATTGTCTTTGCAATCTAAAAAAATGGAAGTGGATGTATACTGGCGAATTATGGCCTGATCGAAAGAATGAAAATTTCAATGTGTATGTCTTTATAGAAACAAGGGTCTGGGCTAAATATATTTTTGGTCTTCCATTAAATTGACAAATTTCGACTTGTATCACTATAAATTTTTTATTCCTTTTTAGATTCTGAAAAAAAAGATAAATGTGCTTTTAGTTTCTGACAAGACTCACGAGGGACGAAAACACTATTTTTGATGAACATAAACACATAACAGATAAATTTGTATAGGGGTACAAATCTAAATTTTCCATTAGGATAAAAATGTATTTAACCCTAAAAGCAAATCCTATTTGGTTAATCTTGTTCATTTTTATAGATGGGGATCAGTACAGTGGATTCATCTGTCTCTGGTCTTGGAGGTTGTCCATATGCCAAGGGTGCAACTGGGAATGTTGCCACCGAGGATGTTGTTTATATGCTGAATGGACTTGGAGTTAAAACTAATGTGGACCTTGGAAAACTTATGCTTGCTGGGGATTTCATCTGCAAGCATTTAGGACGTCCTACTGGTTCAAAAGCTGCAACTGCATTGAATAAAGTTACTACATGTAATGCCTCCAAACTGTGAGTTACCAAAGCTAGATCATGTATTCGCATGAAAGATAGATGTTTACCCTCTGAGTTGTTACTGTTGTTCATAAGATGTCATGACTTCTTACTTCTTTAGAGCAAATGTATGTTAGTGGTTCCTCTCTGGTGGGTCCTTCATGTAAACAACTCACTGAGAAAGACAGAGCCAGAAAACACAAAGTGTAATGTTGTTCATTTCTGCTTGTTTTTCGAGTCTATTGAGCTCTGCTTTGATTATGTGTTGAACATGTAATCAGGATTGACATTATGAAAATGCATAGTATATCCAAGTTCAACAGCATTGTCATCTTTGATACACATTTTTATAATGAAAGTAAATAAAGAAATTGATGCTTTTCTTTTTCTTGTTTGATTCTTTTTCCATTCTTGTTTCTTTGTAATTTTTTTGTTATAGATTCGAAGATTTTCGATTCAAATTTCTTTATCCTATCTTAGAATTTGGATTTGAGCCTAGCATTACTCAACTCTCAAACTCATACTCAACACGCTTGTCTAAATAAAATTTCTATTTTTTTGTTCATTGCCTATCATATTTTTGGTCTTTGAAAGGTCAGAGCTCAGAGTTTAAACTGAAGTCAAATGCACGTTTCAGTCAATAAACTTCATATTGACTTTAACTTAACCACCATTAACTTTAATATTGGATGCCATTTACTTCATTTCACTACTGTTGATGTAAAAAGTAAAGGACCTGTGCTTAATTTCTCCCTCTCCCCTTTCCCCTTTTTTTATTAAAAAAAGCTAGTAAATTAAGAATCAATTTCTTCTTTATATTGTATGTCCAAGTACTTTCCTGCTCACAGCAAAAATCCAGCATGCAAATGTTATAAGAAGAAATTAAAGATTTTTTCACTACATTTATGAAATAGACATGGACCCCTTCTCCTTTTCTCCCTATCACTGCATTGGGTAATTTGTCTAGTCCTACCAGTATTGCAAATCTTTGCTCTTCTTTGTCATTATTGTCATTGAAGCATGAATCCTTTTACTCAACTACCCCATCAGAAAATAATAGTGAAATTCAGTACTAGTTATAGATAAAATAGAAATTATTGTCCTTTCCAAATGAGCCATTAATACATGATGGTTCATTTCATTAAAGATACTCAAAGGGGTCTCTCTGAGTGAAGAACTTTGCTTTAAATGACATCTTTGTCGTGTACATTTATGCTTGCTGTGATATTCTGTTGCACAGAAAGTGACTTGACATGCTCGTGAGTCGATTCTATAATATTGTTGCCTTTGTTAGAGTATGCTTTCTTTCCTCCAACCACTATACTTGATGGTAACAATTAACAAAATTGTCATTTCTTTTGAAAATAAACTTTTCAACTCTTACCCCTGTCCCATGCATCCATTTTAGGACACCGGTTCTATACTAAATGTTATTTTATCCACAGTTGTCTGAGTTTAGGAGGTCATGTAAGAATATAACCACACATTCCTAAAATACACTTGTTGTGACTAACCCAATTTTTAAAAGCCTAACTAGTTTAGCTACATTGAAAATTTGATCACTTTCTTCAAAATTTACCATTCACAAATAGTATTTAAGTAAGTTTTTAAAATGTATGTTATTGACGATCTTCATGTGTTTGGTGTATTTGTATATACATGTATTTAAAGATTTGACTTTGTAAGACACTTTCAACGAGAACCTTGAGATTATGAATATTTCAAAAAGATCGTTGACTCTATCAAATTTTACTCATTAATCATTTAAAAACATGGTAGGGACTCAAGTGATAGTTAAATATAGTAAGTTGTTACATATAGGGGCAGAAGTGATAGTAAGTGGTTAAATTTGGATACCAACTTGATATAATTTAATATAGTGAGGATCTTTTCAAAATATTCATAATCTCAAAGACTTATTTGAGAGTATCTTACAAAGTTAGTGACTAAGGTACCGTTTGACCATGTTTTTTTCGGTCTAAAAGCTACTTTAAAACAAAGTTAAAATACCTTTAAGAAAAAAGTTAAAGCTGTTTGGTTTCTTTATTTTTTTTTTTGTCCTAAAGTTACTTTTAAGTTAAAAGGTGTTTGACAAAATATTGTACAAAACTTTGAATTTATTATTTTTTTGGTGGTGTCCGGGGTTCGAACCCGGGACCTTGCATATATTTATGCATTGTCTATACATAAAAAACTTTGAATTCATTATTAATTAACCTAATAAATAAAAAATGCTTAAAATATTTTTTGAAGGAAAAAAATGTTTAAAATACAAAAGATATTTTTTTTACAAATACTATATTTACTCAATGACGTTTATTTTGTGTAACATGAATACAAATTTGTATCATCATATAAAGGACTTGTTAAATATTTGAATAGGAGAAATAATTTAAGGAGGCTCAAATAATAACATAAATAATATCAAAGTAGTTTGGAAAATTAAAAACATAAATCATCTTGTTTAAAAAAAACGTAAATCATCACAAACTCAAACATTTATACTCTCCATCAACGCAACTCCTATTTGATTTCTAACTCTATTCATGTAGTCTCCATCTTGTACTCTTCCTAGATTATATGAACCGATTTCTTCATTTATATTGTTTTCTTCGTCACGCTCAATCATATATTCAGAGATAACATCACATTTATTAAACTCTTCATCTTCAACTCCACACATTCGAATAAAGTTGTGGAGTAAAAAATATATCTATAATATGTATATGGTGTGTATATAAAGAGAATAGTTTGTTTTCTCTTTTTCAATTATAATGTATAACAAATTTTGTTATAAGAATACCATATTTTTGGTGTCATTTAAAAAGATAAGAATTTATATTATATGATATTATATTTGTTATATTGTTGGTGTCATTGAAAAAGATATGTTTAGTTTTTTTAATAAGAAAAAGATATGCATAGTTTGTTATTCCCTCTGTCCCTTTTTAAGCGTCTTTTTAGAAAATTAACACCAAAATAGTGATGTGTATTTTTGCACATTTTCTTCCTTTTATACCCTCATTTTAATCCACCAATAAATTTCTATTTTTTTTTGCATACACTTTATCTTTCAATAAATTTAATATGTTATCTTTCTCTAGTAGCAAACAATTGTCAGTTTTTAACTTTGTTTAAAAAAAACCAAACAAACTTTGTTTAAAAAAACAAACTTTAGTTTTCCAAACAGATATCATTAGTTAGTTTTATTGAAAAGGATAAAAGTAATTGATAAAAGGTATAATTGACAAATCGTACACTTAAAATACCAAAAAGACAGTTAAATAAGAACGAAACATTCACCCTAAAAAGACACTTAAAGAGGAACGGATGGAGTACAATATAAATGTGTAAAATATATATAAGTATAATATTTTTAGGCATCTATACTTGTACTTTTAATTAAAATCAAAATTTTATAAAATAATTATACGCATTAACGTAACAAAAAACATACATACGGACATAAAGTATTACTCTAAACGCTAATGTGTGTGTATATTTGTGAGGTTGAAGAAAGGGGATAAAAATATTTGGTGTCATTCAACGACGACATGAATAAAAATATTTGTGAGGTTGTGATAGTTAAACGATATTAAAATTAAATATATAAGTGATAAAAAGATAATAAAATTCCTTCAAAAAATAGATTATAAAATTAAATGGACCCTCCTTCAAAAAAAATTATATGGACCAGTTCAAAAAATAAAATAAAATAAAATGGAAGAAAAAAACAAATTGAAATATAATATTAAAAAATAAAAGAAAAGGTTGCCAACGTGAGTTGAAGAGAGGTGCTTGTGAAATAAATTGGGGAGAAGTAGTGTTTTGAAGTTGCATTCAACATCTTTTGGTTAGAGCTCATTTCATTCAATTTTATGCATTCTAAGAAAAGTACTTTTTTTTGAATGTACTTTATTGATATTGTGTTTAGCCTAGGTTCTTCTTAAAAATGTAGAGAAGCTGGAAAAAAAAACCGGACCAAACGGTACCTTGATGGTTTAGTCGATAAATTTGTCATGAACGAGATTTAAAATTGTGGTTGCATCTCGAGTTAATACTATAGAGAATTGCTATCAAATGCACAACGAAGTTACTGTATTTTCAAAACCTTGGTCTTAGAAAGGTATTTGAGAAGGACTTGGAAACACTGGTAAACGCACGTACGAGTAGCCATTTAGAAGCTACGTTTGGATTGTCAATGAGTTTGGAAAAATTATGGTACGGTTGTGCTTTGGTTTTGTTGAAGCTTCAAAATTGGCTTACCCTTATTTCGTTAATCTCAGCCTCAATCTAAGCATGCATTGTATTTTGTTTATTTTAACAAATTATGGTGAAACTTAAGCAGGTTATTCATGCATGTAAAAGAATTGTAGGTCTGTCTTGGTAACTATGCTATTGGTGCGAAGCATTCATAACTTTGTCAATGACTAACTACTTCTGCTAAAGAATTGGACTAACCATCTTTAACAAAGTCTCTCCTTACAACTACCTTATTTCGTCCCCAAGGTTCAAATCGGATAATTATAGCTTAAAATGTAACGTTTTCAATAATAAATTTGCTTGGAATTGACACTGATATATTTTTCAGTGCATTAATTCTCAAATTTGGCTGTTTGTGGAGAGTTCTCCATGATTCTGATGCATTTGCAGCCAAATAGAAAATTGTTTACCCTGCACAAATTAAATGATGAAGGACGAAATATCTGCTCTCCAAATAATGGTATATTCTGTACCCCAAATAATTATTGCATCTTCTCTACCAGGGTAAGAAAGAAATCCTTTTTCACCAAAAAAAAGGAAATTTTTTAATAAAAAACCTATTACCATTTTTTTATCAAATACTCTAATGACGTCGTCGGTCACACACTTTAAGTATGGAGAAGGGAAGAGTCTCAAATTCAAACTGAGACTCTTGTGTATGAACGTACTTGCAACTACCAAGTACTTGCAACACAATCATAGTTCCTTGTAAAGGGTAAAAAAAACCAAACACTATATTTTGCTGTCACTTGCAAATTATTACCCTTTTGTGTGCAAAAGCATACAATATATTCATTGTAATTTCTTTTCTTTTTATCTTCAATTGGGAAAAAAATTAAGTTGAAGCTTTAAACATGCTAGAACATGTTTTTTTGCTACTAAATTGAAGCTTTAAACATTACAAATAGCTTAATTTAATTGCTACTAAAATAATCACATAAAAGTGGTGATTTGAGTGATATTTATACCTACATATACATATTAATTATACAAACATTATTCATTTTTACTCCCACCTCATAGTGGTGGATGTGTGGCTGGCATATAGGCAGAATTCAAAAATATTGAAATTAAAGTGGGGCCTAAATCATAATCACCAAAGAAAAATTAATACGACTAGACTGCTGAGGGCATTTGATTCTTAGCTTCATCATTAAAAGTGTTGATGTAGGTTGAAAAATGTTATGCACATCCATGGCTCACCAATTCATTTCATCCCAAGAATCATTTTTTATATATAGGACACCTTTTAGGAAAAATATATCGATGATTTTGTCAAAAATAAAATAAAATATCGATGATATATTATATGTTGAAATGAATTATGGTCCCCCACCAAACATTTATACGTATGCTGCCACAAACCTCAGCACTTTATGCAGAGGTTTAATTTTGAGCTGCAGAGAAAAAAATCAAATTTTCCACAGTGATATAGACGAGGTACAGTGGTTATGTACCAAACTAAAAGTTAAACTAATATTCAGATAATTTTCTTCAAAATATATTAATATTTGGATAATCACATATTTAAGACAGCTACCACTACTAGAAAAAATATAAATTAAGGAGAGAAATTAATATAAGAAAAATATAAAAATTGTCTCTAGTTCAATAAATTTTGTGACAAAGAAGTTAACAATAAAATTTCTTTTTTCCCCAACTAATTTGTGTAATCAATTCTATTCTTTCAGTAGAGGAATTTAGTTATTCAAATTCAAGCAGCAAAATAATTCTTAGTTAATATAAAAACTTGTATCAATGTTTTGCTCATATAGATAAAATTTAAGGTAATAAACATAATTGGTGTTGTAATAAAGTAGTAGCATGCATTCATCCTAACAGAAAAGCAAAATCAATTCAAGAGAAACACAAACTAGTAAATCATTTTAAAATTAAAATAAATTCATAATGTATTGCATGAGGAGTTATAATGCAATGTTTATTTTTATTTTTTTACAGCAATACAAATGTTCATGATTAGATGCATTATTGTGATTTACATATGGGGAAACCATGCACTGTTTCTTCTATAATCCTACAAACCTTAGCTAGATATAGAAAATCTGACGTATCTATGGGAATCTTGGAAGAAACCTAATGATCATAGGACAAAGGAAGCATGCCAAGTTAACAACCCCATTAATTGATAACTGCCATTCATCCATGTTCAAGATTTATTTAAACACTCATCATATAGTATAAGATTTCAACAAAAATATAAATATAGTTACTTAAACTATATTCTCTCATCATCAATATTATATTATATATAATCTCAAACCTAAATCTTCATGTACATCTATAATATAAATTAACTTAGCAAAAAGACTTATACAACCCAAAAAATGCTTACAAAATGTAATATATAAAGAGACAGAAATTAAGAGAACAGAAAGATTGAGGACAGAAATGGTTGTGGATTTGTTGTCTCTACAGGTAACAACTTATCTGTTGTGTAGAGGGTTTGGACCAGTGTAGACTTTCCTCTTTTCATCACCAAAAACTTGATCTCCATTTTTGTTTGCATTGTTTCCTTCATGGAATCTAGATGATGATGATGATGATTTGAATGAACCACCTTTGAATCTGTCAAATCTTGCTTTATTACCAGTTAATGCTGCAGCTTCACATGGAGCAATATTGCTTAATAGTAAGAGTAGAATCAAAAGAAGTAGAAGAAGAATAACAAAACATAGTTTTTGGTTTTTTCTCTTTACACTAATCATGGCATGGAAAAAAAAGTACTACACAAATTCTATACTTTGTATGTGACTTGTTGTGCCTTTGTGGTTGAGTGATAAAGGAAGGAAATGAAGGCTTTTGGTTTTGGTTATGAAATCAAGAAAAAAGAAAGACTTTTGAGTATCTTTTTGTTTAGGAGAGCATAGGAATTTGGAAATGAAGAAAGTCAATGGAAGGAGAGAGGCTAAAAATGCATAGAACTTGGTGCTTGCTTAGTATATAGAAAATGTTTGTTACAAATTTCAGAGCCAAGTTTTTTTTGTTTGATGAGGAAAAATACATTAAACTTTAGGCTCTTTAGGCAGAGACAAACACTAGCAACAGTGAAAGAAAACAAAACAACTGAGAGAAGGAAAGAGAATGAGAGAGAGATGGTTTTGGTATAGAGTCAATAAAAGTGTAATAAGAGAAGGAAGACATAATGAGAAATGGTTTTTCATTTTGAAATACTAGTCAAGTTTTTAGAAGACAGTGTTATTGTAGTTACATCTAAATCACAAATGTGTAAAACCGTAAACTCAAAAAAAATTATCCGAAGACATTACAATACAACTCTCAAGTTAACGACGATCTTAAATTTGTTTTTCCATTTTTCCCTCTTGTTATTTCTATTTTTGATCAATAAATTTTGTTTTTGTTGCTTAAAAAAAGAGAGAAGTGGATTTTGAGTTTCTTATTAAATTGAAATCTTTTGCAGCAAGGGTCCTTAATTTGGTCTAGGGTCATGTGAAATTAATCATTTTGTTAGTTTACTTTTTTTTCCGGCCAAATACCTCTCTGGGTCCTTTAAGTTTTACGTTTGTTTCACATAGGTCTTTTAAGTTTCCAAGGTTTCAGACAGGTCCTTTAAGTTTCGAGTTTGTTTCGGATAGGTCCTTTAAGTTTATAAGGTTTCAGATAGGTCCTTTAAGTTTCGAGTTTGTTTCAGATAGGTCCTATAACTTTGGCTTAACAAAGGTTGATAGAAAAGACCTATATGAAACAAACTCTAAACTTAAAGGACCTATCTGAAACCTTATAAACTTAAATGACCTATCTGAAACAAACTCAAAACTTAAAGGACTTATATGTAGGCTTAGAAACTTAAAGGATCTATCTGAAACAAACATGAAACTTAAAGGACCCGGGGAAGTATTTGAAACTTTTTTTTCCCTCATTCTCATCCACACACTATTTTTATTTTTGAAATGGTTCTCATATACTATGCACTATTGTGCTATGAGAAACAGTGCATTCTCTAATGAGAATGTCTTTTGGTCACTATTCTTTAGTCCCCTAGAAGAAGCTATGCCCAAAAAGGAAAAGATGATTTGTGGTCTTACTCAATGGCAGACGAAATCTGGATTGAAAACTGATGTTATATATATGCTCAATGCACTATTTTATACATGTATGTTTTTGTTTTCTATCAGAATGTGATTATTTTCTACATATTTCATGTGTATGTATGCCATATATAAATATATAAGGACAAATATATAGTATAATTGCAAATCTAATTCTTTTTTTGTTGTTGTAAATTTGTAATAATTGAATCTAACTAGTACAATAGCTGTCATTGATGATGGAAGCATGGATACACACTCAATGATTCAATTCGTTACACCTAGATGCAGAATATGATTATAGAAACTGGCTGATTACAAACATTTAACTAATTGTAAGTAAGATATTATCGCCTGCAGTAACTTTATATTTTGGCATTGATTAGTAGCAGCTTGATGGGATTAGAGTCATTTGACTATTTGAGTCAATTTTTATATGTGGACTAATATATACTCCCTCCGTCCCTTAATGTAGGCATCCATTGCCTTTTTCACATTTCTTAAGAAATGTTGCTAGTGTAATTAATGTCTCTGTTTTGTGTGTTAATATTACCAAATTGTCCTTTGTTTGTATGTGTATTAAATTTGACTTTTCATATTTCAAGATAAGTTGGTAGTATTAATTAGGGATATGTTTAGGAAAAAAATAATAAATGCATCTAATAATGTGAAAAGGGATTTACATTTAGGGACAAAAATAAAGTCAAATCGAGACTTACATATTTGGCGGAGGAAGGTATCTGTTTTGGTCAAAGATGTCGGAAGCAATTACTATAAGAAAAGAAAATGAGTCACCTCCAATTAAAAGTTTGTATAAAAATCTTAGAAAGAAAAAAAAACAATTTTGTATAAAAATTGTCTTCTTCTCTTACTATATCCACGGCGGAGACATTCATTTTCGGATATTCAAATAGATCTCACATACACACATTACTTATTTATAAATTTTTAATAGTAATATCGAATTAGCATTCAATCCCTTCAATCAACATTTCACAAAAATTTCTTAAATGAGACATACTAACCAACTATCAATAACTTTATATCATTACATTTCAATTTTTAATATTAAAAATATGTATGATTCACTTAAGATTAGGGTCTTAAGTGAGGTCTTAAGTCTTATAAGCATCCAAAAATATTTCTCTGCAATGGAGGTACCTAATAAGTACAAAGACCTTCAAATTTGCGACCTCCCCATTGGGGATGGAGACTCTAATTTTTTTTAACTTAGTATTTGTAGTACTGCCTTACATGAGTGGTTCAATCTCACTGTTCCTGTGGAGGTTTCATTTAAACCATAGTTAAGCGGAAGAAATTATTGATCAGACTTTATTTATCAAATTTCATCTTACTATGGTCCTTCCTTAAAAACCAGAGGGTTAATACAAGAAAATATCGCCTAAATCACGGGACCAATCATATTGTCCTTATTATAGTAGGGGTGGGTGGGGGTAAGGGGGTGGCTCCATATGGATTGATCAAACACAAGAATTAATGGAGTTCGATAAACGCGCAAAAGATCTTAATCTTGATAAGTTTCAATAACATATCAAATGATTTTAGATTTATGTAAACATTTTCATAGATGATCTATATGATATAACATGTAATGTCTGAGACTGACGAGGACGAGGAGTGATTGCTGGTTCACAAGGCATGACAATGAGCAACTCTTAACAGCTCTTGAGAGGGTTCCTGAGGTCGTGCATGTATATGACTTCATGGTTAAGGGAAGACTTATAATAATTGTTTCGTACTACCTATACAAACAAGATGTATCTTTTTGGTAGCCCGTTCCATAATTACTCCATAGTTAAACGTGCTTGAGTTGGAGCAATTTTGGGATGAGTGACATTATGGGAAGTTTCACGAAAAGCGTGCGAGTGGGAACAAAGTACGTTGAAAAGACTTGTGTTGGTTTGTGGGGTTAGTCGACAATACTTAAATGTTACAAGTGGTATCAGAGTCTGGTTTCGATCCAGGGACTTGTGGGTTATGAATCTAGTGGTGGATTTTTATAGAATTTGTACTGTTACAACTTACAATTGTATTGATTAATGTAAAATAACTAGTCTTTACTAAATTACGAGCTTTTAACTTTAGTCCAAAAAAAAGTATTCACTCTTAATCTCTATTTACATTTTATAGGGACTAAAAGTATAAGTATGGAGGACTATATTTTATTAATCTATTTGACTTTGTGTAGTATACAATTATAGATTTTGTGTAATTGTGAATGAAACTTGTATATAATTTAATAATAATATGTATTGAATATATACAATAAAAAATTAATATAATATATTGCACTATACCATTTAATAAGATATGCAGTTATGGTTGAAAAACATTGTATTATATTATATATGCATTAAATATATACAATAAAATATTATATATATATAATTTTATTATTGTTCATTGTGACATTTAATTTTTTGAGGAACATTGTGATATTTATTTTTCTTTTGAATACAAATAAACAATATTCATTCAAATTGATAGAGAAGTTTGATACAAAATTAATTCAATGTTGTTAAAAAATAAAGAAACCTACAAATGTATAATTATATTCAAATGTCTAAAATACAAATGCCTCAAGATCTATAACATTGACGACACCAAAACTATTGATCGGATCTTCACTAGATTGAAATTATACTATCAACCTAAATCAAATGTACACTACATCAAGAGAAGAAAACAAAATAAATAATGCTTCACTAAGACGGTGAAATCACACAAAAAAACAAAAATGAAAGAAAAGTTAAATAGATTGAAAATTACTTATTTACTTAAACGAAGAAAAAAAAACGATTTGGAAAGATGATTTTGGGTCAAATTGATCATATACCACCCATTTGCAATAGATCAAGAAGAAGAAAAAATGGTTTGCAAAAGAGTTAGTGGTGACGTATCTCTTTTCTTAACATTTAATACAGTAAACATTTACTTGTATAAAACAAATATATAATATAATAATTTTCATATAATATTTAAAATATAAAATAAATTATATACAATATCTAAGTGTTTAATATCTATGTTGATGACTATAGATTTTTCATCTTTCATAGAACGAATAAATGTTCTGAAACTCAAAGAATCCAACCTCCTTGGGCGCCCACAGGACCCTAACAATTGTTTTAGAAATTATAGTGTAGATAAAACATAAAATAATTTTGAAAATAAATTGAATTATTCCTCGATTTTGTAATAATAATCTACATGTATGATTAGATTGTTTCTATTTCACTTTTATTATTCATCACATATACAATGCAACATAAATCTCACCTAGTAAAGAGCTCCACCGCGACAACTATTGTAATATGGTCAACAATATACTTTAATTAGTAAAAAATGCTTCCTCCTCGTTTTTTAATGATATTGTATTACATTTCAAAATAATTTTAATTCTTCTTTTCCAATACATTGTCTATATAAACCTATCGATAAACTTGATTTGAAGATTAAATTTTTAACATATCTAAGGTTAGAGGTAAATTTTCTTTTCCATTTTATAAGTCTATTCCCAATGTTTTTGTGCGGTGTTGCAATTTTTTTCATTATGTCTAATAACTTGCAAGCTATGAAAAATTTCCATGTATTCTATTTTTAAATTACTTAGTACTCTTTTACATGATAGTTTTGTGTTGATCACCTCACCTTGAAAGCATTTTTTTCCTACTAACGATGTAATTATATCACGGAATGAAGTAAATTTCTACTCCAATCCTCAAATCGGTCTTTTAGATTTATATATTAATTTTATTTCTTCTTTCGTAACCATTTTTTTCCTTCTATTTCTTCTTTAAAATATGGTATCTCTTCTATCGTGTAATAAGTCATCGCTACCAATTGTAGATTCTACGATACACACAACACCGACGCAAAAAGAAGATATTTCAAACACACACTTAATATTGGTCTTCATGGTCATGAAAATTTATGATAAAAATATTTTAATTTGTTGACGAGAGAATTATAATAATATTTTATATATTTTCTTTGTATTTTTTAAGTAGGTGTTCATTACACACAAATTTTGTTCTTAAAATCCTTGATCTATCATATTGATTACATATTTTGTATTTATCTTTGTGCAGGAACTTCAATTGCACCTACAATGGATGCAGGAACCACCATGTATAAACGAATGAAAAAGCCTGAGGAGAAGAAAATGTAAATTAAAATGCGTGAATTACATGATACTCCTTATCTCATCAATGCATTGTTAGTAGACAGTGTGACTGCAACGAGACGCTTGGAGCATCATATGCTTGAATCAATAGGCATTCAAACAGAGCCTGCAAATAGTTCTCAAGAAGTAGTCCATATTTTATTGACTGGTGCTAAATTTGACTACATCTTTGTTGATTTTGATTTGTCCATAACCAATGGACCCCAGGTATCAACAATTTCTTTATTTTATATTTATTTTTGTTAATTCTGTTTGTCATATTCCGAGCAAATGAGTTAATAGTTAATATCAACATAAAAAAAAGTTAACATCAACATAAAAAAAAGTTAACATCATATTTACGATGGATCTTGGGGTTCAACAAATTAAAGAAAATCCCAACTCAAAGTTCGTTTAAAAAAACTGCATATATATTAACCATTAGAAATACCCTCGTATTATTGACGGTGGGTTTTGAACTCATATCCTATCTAGATCCGAACTTAATGCTTATCAACTAAGTTGATTTTTGTTGGCAATATTCACCTATAATCATACATGAGCGAAATAGATCATTTGTCGTCAACTTTATGAAGCAACCAGATCTGGATAATTATATTATGATTTACAAGAGATAAAGCTTTCTCTCTTTTAATCTAAGTCTGGACACAAGTTGTCAATTTTTTATTTGAATTAATTGAACAATTATTAATAATAATAATTTAATAATCCCCATGGGTTGATCCGATCGTGTAGACTTGGGACCTAGGTGTGTACTCCTCTCTAGGTCTTTGGTCAAAATCATTTAGGTGCCTACAGTTCATGTGGTGGACATGTTCATACAAGACTTTGTTTTGGCTTCAATTGGAGCTCCACTAATTGATGATGGGATTGGTCCTTAAGTTAGTCACAGATTGTAGGTCAGACTTCGAATTTAAATAAATAGTTATAAACAACCCATTTCATGTAATGTTCATAATTACTCTATCATTGTTGCACACACAAAAAAACTACCACTAAAATAAATTGCGGTTGTAATTTATGTAGTTGGTGAGACAGATGCGTGCAATGGGGATACAGAGCAAGATTGTCGGTATGCTAACAAACTTCAATGATCACAATGTGCAAATGTTTCAAGAAGCAAGGGCTAATGCCAGTGTTCCGAAACGTTTGACCAAAGAAAGTTTTGAATTGGTCATTGGAATCCTCCGATACACATGAATCTAATGTTGGTTTTGTGTTATGATCGATTATGTATTTTATAGGAGTGAAATTGAATCTTTGAATTCAAGTAATAAATAAAGTTTGAAATGTATGAGATGAAAAATAAATGTAGTTTTCCTACAATTTGCATTAAAAAAAATGCTTTATATATTGTTTATAACATATTTTTCAATGTTTTAACAAATGTAGTTTGTCATATGCATATTACATATGTATTGTTGGTGTTGGTTATGGCATAACTAATCTTTTTTTTTTTTTTAAAATAGTTATAAAGCATGTTAACCTCCATTAAGGATTTAAACGGGTTTAATTAGATAAATGATAAATATACCAAATGGCTTATCTAGAAGGAAAATAAAATCGATGAATTACTCATCTATTTGACCTATGCTGCCTTTGGGAAAAAGTTTGATTTCAAAACTAGTAAGATATATTTTGAATTTGAAATTTATTTTATTTTCATTATAAAAAATTGATTTGAATACTTTTATTATTTCTAAGACTTTTCTTCAACATTTTTTTTAATTTAATAAAAACTTTGTTTTTACTAAATAAAGTTGTAATATCATATATATGTATGACACATCAAGTGAAATGAGTAGTGTGTGCAATTTAAAAAAAAGAGTGTGTTATAATGAGAGCTGAGATAAATTAATTTTGATCGTTGAGTTCAAATCAACGCTTCAAATTATATGTTGTTTAAAAATTGTCAAGTGTTATACCTTTTCAAATATTTTTTTAAAGTTGTACCTTCCACTTCTCTAATACTCAACCTTAAATGGTTTTCTTCTTTAAATGTGAGACTTCTTCGATTAATTTCTTACTCACTTGTGCTATGTTTCTTCCTCTCGAAAAAGAGAAATTAACCCAAATAACTTTGTCAAAGACTAATTAAAAATAACAAACATCATTTTATAAACAATATTTAATACGAGACGTTGATTTGAATTCAAATGTCAACATTAATTCATATTATCTTCGTTCATTATAACACACTCCTCTCATCTCATATTAGAGTCTCATCTCTAATATGAGACAATTAGTTTTTATATCCGTGTTTTGTCTTAACTCTTATGTTTGTTGGAAGTTGGAAGGCCACTTGTAATTGAGAAAAAAACTACTTTTCACCCCTGTGCTTCACCTCCCTTCCCAAATTTTCATTCATTCCCATTTTAGCCTTACAAATAACTTAAGTAACAAACATTGTAACTGTCACGCACCAAATTTTCGAAACCGAAAATAAAAAATTCTGAACAAACGATACATTCCAAACATTTTAAATAGTCAAATATCCAGAATTAAATGTTTACTGAAAGTTAAAAAACCAAAACATTTGGTATTAATTTTATATTCCTGATTTTTTCAAAGTGAACGAATTTTTTGAATATACAAATTTATGGAAATCTCTACGTCCCAAATTTCCGTAATTCAAATATTCTAAAAAATTATCCAAGACTCGGCCGTTGCTAAAAGTAAAATTAAAAAATTCTAAAAAATTTAAAAGAATTGCTTGTAGAAAAAGTATTCCGAAATTTTTCAAGACATTGAATTTTCCAGAACAATGTGTTCTATTTATTTTTTTTGCACCAAAATAAAATTCGGATATTTTGACAAATTAACTTACTTTTTTTTAATGAAAAATCAACTTACTTAATATATGTTAAAAGGGTACATTTCAATCATTTTGTGGATTTCCTCATATTTTTTCATGTTTCACATCCAACCCTTAACCAACCTTTTTCTCTTGTTTTTTTTCTTTCTTTTTTATCTTTTTCCAATTCTAAAACCACCTTTATTTATATTTTAGTGGTCAAAATCTTTCGCATTATTTCCTCATTTTTTCCAACATGAGTGGATCCTGCATCCCATAATTGAGTGTTTGATCGAAAAGAAAATTAAATTTGTCCGGTGATTGTTTCAATTATGATTCAATCTCAAACAATTTGTACTTAACTGAAATTCATTAACTACTTAGTTTGATATCTTCGTTTGAGTGTTTTTAATGAATATCACATGTCTTCCAATGATATAATCTAATAAAAAAACAATACAAACTACAAGAAGAAATTCAACCTTAAGTCTGTAAAGTCTAATTCAACTTACAATATTGATTGTTAGGTTGAAAACCTTCATCTGCGTTCGAATCAAAACTTTATAGTTGTGTGTGTGAATTTCAGGTAATATTTATCATTTTGTTTACGGACAAAATAAAAGAAATACCAACTCTTGTGATAGATAAAAAAACCCATCACTAAAAGCGACAATCTGCAGATATAGTTATATGTGTGAGTGTGGCAAAAAAAATCTTTTCTTCTTTCTCATGACTTTGTACAAGCTTCAATTAGAAGTTGATGGAAACTGTCATCATGTTATGTGTGGCACCTACTCTCCTTTTTCTACATTTTGTAAAATTTCCAAATTAAATTTTTGACAAAAAGGTTAAAATGTAGATAGTTTTTTTGACTTTCTTTTCATAAAGAAATTCGACTTTGAGTAATTAATGACATGGAATGAACCCAAGAATTAATGTAGATTTTCCACTAAAATATTTTCTTCCTACCTTTCATAATCACTTTGTACAAACTTCTAATAGAAGTTGAATACGAGATGATTAAATACCATCATGTTGTGCGTGTGTACTTACGTGGATGGAATCATATATTAATTTAAGTTACACACAAAAAAAAAGTTAGAAAAAGTCAATAGAATGAGTACACAATATCCATGATCTTTTTGTAGTGTGGTATCATAATGCATAAAGAAAAATTGTGAAAATGCATGCTGCTTGTTTTTATTTGGCAAATCCTATTCGTATAATTATGCTCGTGACTCCAATTCGATGCATATAGTAAATAGCATGTTTTGTTTTGTTTTTGTCTAAAATGTTTTTTTTTTTGAGGGAGTTTTTGTCTAAAATGTTAAAACAAGCATTGATGAACAATAATATTTTTATAAGAAAAATAATTGATTGGGGGAGGCACACCCCATATTGTTGAGACTACGAGAGTGAGCCTTAAAATATTGAGGCGTATCATCACATCAAACTAGAGCATACACATAAATAAGTTTGAAAAATATTGCTAGAGTCGATTATCACATTAAACTAAGTAAAGTTACACAAGTGAATTGAATATCACATCTTCACCTAACGTCTTATA
>Ga0315915_1002726_pt1 | contig 22352 bp, 15 predicted proteins | sample MpolbnodulesMG_FD_207738 | JGI IMG/M metagenome (GOLD analysis project Ga0315915, IMG submission 207738) | Medicago polymorpha root nodule microbial communities from Los Angeles, California, United States - branched nodules | ecosystem: Host-associated > Plants > Roots > Nodule | place: USA... | reverse complement strand
TTGTTACAACATCTAGTTGTATATATACACTCCCTTGTGTTGTAAATGAGTAGTTGTGTGAATCAATAAAAAACTCTCCCATTCATTGTTTCTTTAGTTTCAGTTCTTCACTCTTCTGTTAGTAATTCATCTTGCTCAAAACAGCTTATTTTCATAAGCACTTTTGCTGCGCATAGAACAGAGTGATTGTTCTAACAAATTGTATGTATGTGGAGAATGCCAAACTTAAGTATTTATCTACCATAAATCGTATTCCACATATAACACTTCCTTATCTTAGCAATTGTCCCAATTTCATGCTAGAAATTTCAAATAGAGTTTTCTTTTTTTTAAAGGAAAATTTGAAATATAGTTGAAATCATAATTTATAGCATTATTAATTCATTTTTTTCCATGCTGATAATGACCATTATGAATTGAAAATGACTAGGGAGACAAAAATTGTGGCTATTAAATATTGTGCCTAAAGTTTTCTAGGCACGCAGCTTTGCCTCTGTAGAACCATAACCTAACAATATCATTTGTTTACAATTTAAAACAAAGAACCATGCAAAATTTGTCAGAAAGTTCAGCTTTTTTCATAGTCAATAGTTACAATGATGGTGAAATGGAAGATGGTGAAAAAGAAGTTAGAATAAAATACAAGGACTTTATATAAAAATGAATTAAGATGGTAAACTTTTAGCCATGCTTGTTAAAATTTAGAGAAATGCTAACAACACACATTCTAACACACATTTTTTTTGATCGATTAAAATTTACATAGGACCCACCAAATTTTTATGGAACCCACATGATTTGGTGGGATCCATGTGAATTTTATTAACCAATAAAAAAAAATGTGTTAAAAAATGTGTGTTAGAATGTATGTTGTTAACATTCCTGCAAAAATGAATCAATCATGTCACATTAAAAGCTGACATAAACTCCCCATTCAATTTATATCAGAAAACCAAAATTAACAAATGCATCACACATTTACTTCTGAGATAAACTCCCCCACTTTCCATAAACATTTACAATTCAAAAGAAGTGATATACTAATACTAATATACTAATATGATACAAATGAATAGACACAAAAAAAAGTTGAAGTGTAACAAGACGAAAAAATTGTGAAAAAATGTGCTATTAACAAATAATACTTCCTTTTTGCTTGTTTTTATTCACCCTTTTTTGTGTTTACTTTTGCAAGAGAATGGAAAGACATAATGGTACTATACTTGAAAAAAAGAAGTATTTTAGAAAAAAATAAACAGAACTTTATTAAAAAAGCAAAAAAAAAATGATATTTTCTAATGTTGTGAAAGAGAACAGAGGAAAAGACAGAAAGTGCAACGTCAGAGTTTAGCAGTAGGGTTCCCCTTTGGTTTGTGGTTTTGGACAAGTTCAGGGATTCCCTCTTCTCATCCACATCTCTCTCTCTCTCTCTCTCTCTCTGAACAACCAAGTCTATATTTTTGTTCATATTTGTGTGGCTATAGTTGGATTTTTCTTGGTAACATTATCAACTATGGTTATCAAACTATGAACAAGAAACAAATGTAGATTACTACTTCTTATTCATCTTCACTTCCATTTATCATCACTTGTTTCTTTTACAAACTCAAATAAAAAACAAAACTTGTCTCTTGGGTTGGTTCCAAACTTTATCACCAAAAAAACCTACTAGTCCTTGTTCTTGTTCTTGTTCTTGTTCCTTCCTTCATAAACTGTTTCTGAGTTCAATATCAACTTTTTCTTCTTCTACTGTGTGAACTGTGAACTAAATAGTGTTTGTGTTTGTGTTCCTTTTCTATTTTTGGTAAGGTTTTTTATTTGTCTTTAGATCCAAAAAACATTACCAACATATCAAAAGAACAAGATCTATATGGTCTACAACACAGAACAAAACAACCTTAGCTTTCTAAAACAAAACCTTGACTTGCAATCATAAGATGGTAAAAGGTTTGATGATGTTTCAACAGCAACAAGTAGTGGAAGAAAACATGTCAAACTTAACTTCTGCATCTGGTGAAGCTAGTGTTTCTTCTGGTAACAGAACTGAAATTGGTACAGGTAGTAGTTACCCTCAAACTCAACAAGTTCAACAACAATACTTGGTTCCTCCAACACAATCTCAAACTCAACCAATGAAAAAAAAGAGAAATCTCCCTGGTAACCCAGGTTTGTTTTCAACCTTCTTTTTGTTTTGTTTTGTTTTGTTTTGATGAACATGTTATTAATGGGTTTTTTGTTGTTTGAAAAATGATGTTTTTTTTTTCCAGACCCTGATGCTGAGGTTATAGCTATGTCACCAAAGAGTTTACTAGCAAAAAACAGGTTCATATGTGAGATCTGTAACAAAGGCTTTCAAAGAGATCAAAATCTTCAACTTCACAGAAGAGGTCACAATTTACCATGGAAGTTGAAGCAAAGAACAAGTAAAGAGATTAGAAAGAAAGTTTATGTGTGTCCAGAACCAACTTGTGTGCATCATGATCCATCAAGAGCATTAGGGGATTTGACTGGAATCAAGAAGCACTTTTCCAGAAAGCATGGGGAGAAGAAGTGGAAATGTGAAAAGTGTTCAAAGAAATATGCTGTTCAATCTGATTGGAAAGCTCATTCCAAAACATGTGGCACTAGAGAATATAGATGTGACTGTGGAACCCTCTTCTCAAGGTAACAACAAAATATTCAATGTCATGTGAATTTTTTTTAGTTTCATTCATTTATGAAGGTGATCAGAGTTTTTGAATTGAATCCTAGGTTGACTTTGATGCATAAATTTTTACATTATTATATAGTTTTACATTTATTTTTACACACACTTGATTTCTTACATTGGAGAAGATGATGATGATGATAAGACATTGATATAGCACTCTCCCATAATCACTAATTCTATTCTTTGGAAAAAGTGGAAATTCCTAGTAAGGAAATTTTTTAATGCACTACCTAATAATAGACTATTTGTCTTTAAAGTATTTAGAAAGTTTTTTAAAAAATGTTGAAAAAGTAAAGAGAGAGAAAAGGAGGGTTAATATTTTTTCACTGTCACACACATATATTTATAGTATTTTAGTAAAATTTATTAATTTTGTAATTTTTATGATGAGTTTGCAGAAGGGACAGTTTCATAACACATAGAGCATTTTGTGATGCATTGGCAGAAGAGAGTGCAAGAGCTATGACAAATAATGCAATGCCAATTTTACCCTCACAACCTTCATCATCATCTTCTCATCATCACATGATAAATCTACAAAACCAATTCAATAATCCTCAACAAGATCTTCATAATTTCCCATTATTGAAAAAAGAGCAACATAATCAAAGTTTTAACCTTTCTGAAATTCCACCTTGGCTTGGCCCACATAATGTTGATAATCTCTCATCATCATCATCAATATTTTCTCAAAGTAATCAATTTTCATCACAAACACAACATCATCAAGAAAACCCTAACCCTAGTCTTGTTCATGTTCCTGGACCCACACTCCCTTCTTACCAAACAGTACCTTCAGCACACATGTCAGCTACTGCATTGTTGCAGAAAGCAGCTCAAATGGGTGCAACAATGAATAGAACTGGTTCTGCTTCTTCACCAGCTATGAATAATATTAAGACCCACCAAGTTGATTCTCTCAATAATGTCTCTGGTAATTTTGGTTTGAATTTGTTGTCATCATCACAAGAACAACAACAACATCAACAAAGCACACAAGAAAATACCACTACTTCAACATATCTTAATAATATTCATGATGTTATGTTTTCTTCTTCTTCATCTCCTTCTGGATTTGAAGCAACCCAATTTGATGAAATGTTTGGTGGCATTATGAATTCAAAGAAAGATCAAAACTTGCATGATGAAAAAGTAACCTCTAAAACAACCACCAATGACGGTGGCGGCAGCGGCGGAGGTGGTGGAAATGAAGGTTTGACAAGAGATTTCTTGGGGCTTAGGCCATTGTCACATAGTGATATTCTAAGTATTGCAGGGATTGGAAACTGCATGAATGATCAACAACAACAAAATCAATCTCAAAAGCCATCATGGCAAGGTTAGGTCCAAATATACAAGGGAAAGATATTATGGAATTTTTGTTTAATTCTATTCATCTTCTATATTATTTTTATTCTTCATTTTGATGGTTCAATTTTGTTGATATTCATCTTTCCAAAGGGAAGGACCTTTCTTGAATGATCCCAATATTTTCATTGAGTATGTATTTATTTACGAACTTTATAGTGTCAGTGATGAATTATAACAAGGCTAGATAATAATTAAACCGATATGTCTAAATATTTTTCTATAAATAATTAATATTTGTGTATCCGGTAACTTGAAGGATAGAAATTAATATTTGATTAAAGTTAATTTCATGTTCCCAATTAAAAAAAAGAAAGAATGAAAAGAAGTAATAACCATCATAAATATTTTTAATGAATTACACTAAAAATATTTTATCAATATAATTATATTTTGAATTTTTTTCAGTTAGTCATTATTTAATATTTATTTTGAAAATGAGTAAAACAAAATTGGAAAGCACATTGTTATATTTTCTTCAATATTTTTATAATTAAGTGTAAAAAACAATAGACTGTTTTTATTGCTTTTTCTTAGATAAACAAATACTACAGCAACATCATCTATATTTTTTTTTAAGGGACATCATTTATAATTGAACCTCTAAAAAAAAGTCATTTATAATTGAAATACTATTAGTCTTCTCCTGCTCAAAATTTACTATACATAATCTCCAAAATTTTATTATAAAATTTCAAAATTTTCTATCCCTCAAAATCTAATCACATACTCCAAATTTTTATTTTTAGGAATCAAATTTTTTGATATATAAAGTTTATGATAAACCTTCAAATATGTTAATACAAAATAGGAACTTAAGGGTTTTAGGGAGAGAAAAATTAATAAAAATATTTTATCTCCTCAATTTGAATATTTGACTAATTTTATTGGTTCAAAGCTTTTTGAGAAATCAAAATCAAATAATTTAGTTGAATTATTATATGTACAGTTAGTTATATTAAATCAAAGATTGATTCAATTCCAACCATGAAAATGACATTGCAGTCCTATACGGAGAACAGTAGAAAAATACTTGAGTAAGAACTTTTTTATTTTGGACTGTATCCTCTACTATATGATTGTGTAACTCTTTCAGAACTTAAAACGATATCTTACAAATAATATCACAATAGATTGAATTAATAATTATGTTTTTTAAATATATCTGTGCAACATAGTTAAGATGAATGAAAGGATAAAATAATAATTTGATTAAGAAAGCAAATAATATAAGATGAGCTGCGTTGTTAGAGTTTTGTCATATCATATATGTCCCACTCAATAAGACTTTCTACTATTGTGTTCACCAATGTTTACTGTAATTACGACTTCCAAAAGATAAAAATTCTTTTATTTTTATATATCATAGCTGGAACAGAATTTAAAATGCCATTATTTTGTCATGTACAAATTAAGTAAGGTGGAATATCCAAAGACAAGATCAAAACAACAAGATGAAGACAAAATAACAAGAGTTGGCGACACATGTGCATATAACAACAACAATATATCCTATAGTCTGATTAAGGGAAGTATAAATATTGTCCAAGTATAAAGTTTCATATAAAGTATTTGGACATGGATGGGTATAGATCACATGAAAAAGGCATTGGATTCTTTGTTATGGGAGATGGATTCGTGTATAATCATACATATGCATCAATATGCATGTTCACCTTGTCTAAATATGTTTTTTTTTTCCCTATAAAAAAACATATTTCTTAAATTTTGAGGAATTAAATAGCCCAAAAACGTTTAAAAAATAATAATAAATAAAAAGTATATGCTTTTTGATACCTGATGTGGGCACAAGTGGGATCCCTGTGGACGATCCTTCAAATCTATTGTCCAATCTTTAGGATTTTTGAACAAAAGTAGAAGAACTATTTGTGGTTATTGGGATTTTCTCCAATCTTAAATATAAACAAAAAAAGCATATGAATTAGGTTTAATTATACTAAATAATGAACATTTTTATTTATGTTTAAGGATGGAGGAATTGTATGTGTTTGTAAAATAGAAAAACACTTTTTTGTGAACCATCTTAGGAACTTGATTATTGTTAATAAGAAACTAAATTTATGTCTCGTAAGTATAACTCAAATGATAATTGCATGGACATCTTGATGTGTTGGTTGGTAGCAAGTATGAATATGCGACACTTCTCAACACTTAATATGTGGGATTCTTATACTAGCATATTTGAAAAAGAAAATAAACACTCAATCTTTGATTCAAAGGTAAATAATACTTTTGGGATCTACATTAACAATACCATTCAAGGTAACAACACTAGCCTATTGTTAAAAAAATAAAAATTAGCCTACTAATTTTTCATGTTGATAAAAAGCATAATGTTAAAATTACCCATATTTGGCGTGAAGGCAACAGAAGTGCAGATTGACTTGTTAATTTCAGCATTTCGATAGATTTTCTAGATTTTTCATATTCTAGAGACTCCTCCTATTGAACTTCAGAGTCTTTTGTTTGATGATATTTTCGGGGTTTGCATGCCTAAGAACGTCCGTTTAATTTCTTAGTTTTCTTTCTCTTTAGACATTGTCCTCTTTTGTACAAAAAAAAAAAAAAGGCATAATAATTTGTTAGAATCAATTTTATAATGAATCTAGCGGCGATCAAAACTCATACACCCTAAATACCAAATAATGAGAGTTTGAAGGTTCGAACTTACGTCAAAACAGATAAACTTGAGGGGTTTTTTTTTTTTTGTTGAATACCTAGAGCTTTTTACTATCTGAGCATAGTTACTAGAATTTTTAAAAGCAACTTTAAGATATGGAAAATGTGATACATACGGTTATCGGTCGTCAATTCGTCACCCTATATAATTATGTGTGTATGTTAGGTCAATGTTGTACGTAGATATGGGTATGGTAAGGAAGCTTTGATAGTGGCCTTGGCACAACTAGTTTATTTGTAAAAGGTAAAACATTTGTGCAGCAAAAGATTCCTCTGAATCCCAATGCTCTATCTAGTGCAGTGAGCCTTCATCTTACACATGAAAAGGAAAGGCTTAAACAATTAGGATCCGTATTATATCATTATGTTTAGATACATTTGAATAAGCCAAAATTGATTCTAATTGCTTTGATTTGATTTGCTAAAAAATGAAATATAAGAAATGACAACTCTAGTTATATATTGTTTGATTTGTAAAATTGTTTTTGGGACAAGACAAACCGGAAGTATGAGACATGAAAAAAATTAAAAATTTTGTCTCTCATCAAAGAGCAGCACAACTTTTTGCCTCACCTTAAAGTTGTCTAAAATACTAAAATAACATTTTGTCCAAAAAAAATCGTATAAGACAAACAATTATTTATTACCATAAATATTTGTCTTATTTGTTTTACCTTGTGTTATGTTGTTCTCTCTTGTGTTGTTTCATCTTTTGACATATTTGTCTTCTCTTAATACAATTGATTTTGTCTTCCAAATTGATTCTAGCTTGAAGCTAGAAATTTGAGCTTTGATTTTAGAATGATAAAGTATTATACTCCATTCAAATTTATATTAGAATTGATTTTTCCATTCAAATTTATTATTCAATTAAACATAAAATATGTTAGATTCAATCAAGAATTGTCACCTCAAAATCAAAATCCACTAATTCATATAACCTTTTTGTCTCAAAGAAACGCTATGATTAATATTAAGTCATAAAAAAGATGATGCAACTTGTTCCTAGTTCCTACAAGTCATTTGTGTGGAGCATATATATACAGTAGTAGTACTAATTTGTGATACTCTTGTAGCCTTATTTTTTACTAATGAAAAATTAATGATTTGGTGATTGGATGTTTGTCATATTTATGTAAGTGCTGAAATTTCTTTATGTGAGAAAAGGAAGGTGCAAAAACAGCTAAACAACGTAAAAGGAAAGAGTGGTGGGCTACCTAGGAAGCAAGCTATAGCACGCAGAGCAAAAAGCATAATCCCCTATTACCAATATTCCTGTACTCTATACTGTTTGTATTGGTTGTATAAGTGCTTTTTGTCTTGCATTTTCAATTACAAGCACAAGGCAAAACATAACAATTTTTAGTGCTACTTCTAAAAGCTGAAAGTTTTGCAAGAATATGACCCAACACGTTTTGTATTTTTGCATTTCCCCCTCTCTTTTATATTAAATGTTGATTAAAATTTTGTACACTTTCAAAATAAATGATTGAATGTACTAATTTCAGTAATAAAATGGGTTTTTTCATTTAATTATTCTTATAAACATTGGTTACTAGTTAGGTGAATTGAGATATAGTAAGTAATTATATATTAACAGAAAAAAAAATAATGGCTTAATAAAATGTTAAAATAACAAGTAATATGAGACGAAGAGAGTTTTTTTAAGTAAAAAAAGTTTTTTTTTAATGATGGATATTATAGAGTCATTATCCTAGTTGACTTGTCATTGTAATTGTAAGAGACTTAAAAGATGCTTTCTCTGCCCAAAAACATTGCTAACTTTTCTGCTTGTTTGACTAGCCCCTCTCTTATTATCACTTTCTTTTACCCTTGTATACAGCTTTTTGGTTTTCTCTCCAATCCATTACTTCATTTCCAATGTGATGGTCAATAAAGGGACAAATCTTTTATCACAAATTGAAATGAGTACTTAGAGTTTTTTTTTTTGTTTATAAAGTGAATATGAAACAAAGTAATTAGTAGTTTATGTTAGCTAGTGTTTCCTAAGTAATTGTGCATGACTGATTTTGTAACTTGTAATGCATATAAAGGAAAATAAAAATAGACAGCTATAATAGTTTTTAAGAGAAAACAAAACTAGGGCGATTCGCTTTCGGCCATCGGAATGATTGAACCTTAATTTTGTCGAGTAATTGATCAAACGAAACCTCCTTTTGGTGAAAGACCAGAGCGTTTCTTACAATAGTTTTGTCAATATTCTGCTAGAAATCTTACAATAGGTTGATTTTCTTTTTGTTAACCAAGTTGATATTGTTATTTACTTGTTTGTAGTTAAAATATTTCGATCTATTCATATGGATATAGGTAGATTATGTCCAGCAAAAAACAACATTGTATTGCTTCGATCATTAGTTGCAACAATCATTCATTAGACATTATTTATTATTATTTGATCCAACCCTAAAATAAGAGACACTTTTCCCCAAAAGCTGGAAAGTTAAAACAAAACATAAGATATAAGGAAGAAAAGAGTGATTACTAAATTTTATCATTGATATTTTCTTACAACTTGTAATAATCTTTTTTTTTAATCACAAACTATTTTAAAACTTGGGATAAAAGAAATAAAAGGAAAATGAAACGGAGTAATTAAATGGTGTAGAAGAAAACCTTACCAGAATAATTCAACTATTTTTATTTAATTATTTATTTCAAATCAACTATTTGTTATCCCTATAAAATTGACATAATTCAGTTTTAATTGGTATGAAAAAAATATTAATATGTAGTCAATAGAGTTAAGAAAAAAGACGTGTTTTGGTCTCCGATAAAGTGTTTTAGAAGCGAGGAAGGTGAAAAATAAAGCTCTTGATAAGCTCAATAGCCCCGCAAATTGCTCACATTTTTTACAACCCGATCGAACATACACACAAATATCTGATCGCAAATTGCAGCCCGATCGGTTGAGGGGCCTCTAAGCAATCCAAGTGACCTATTGAGCAACCATCTCATGTCTTACAGATGCTACAATCATTCTCCAACAAGTCCAACGCTCTTTCCAAATAGGGACTTTTGAACAAGTAAAAGTGATGCCATAAAAAAGTGTCAAAATGGCAACAAGATCTTTTTTATTTTTATCAATGAAACAAATCCTTCTTTTGACATCTTATTTTTCATGCTTCTATTATTAAAAGAAAGTTCATACTAATTCCAGCAATAAAGAATAGACATATCACATCCAATAATTATGAAGAGTGTTACAAAAAAGTGTCAAATTATGTGTACCATCCTCCTTTTAAAAATGAAATGAGCAATATGATCACAATCAGCTCAATGACAAGATTAAACAGGGTGAATCCACTCATACAAAATCAAAGATCTTGTTTAGCTTTGTCTCAAATCTTCGTAACTTCGTCTTAAACTACAGAACTTTACAAATTTAACGAAATCTTGCTACAAGGACTTGACGAGGTTAATACAGTATCATCTGTAAAAACTATAATTCACATATGGCCTCTTATCTTTCGGTCGAACTAACCGAATAGCGGATATTGAACTATGCTACATAAACTTTTGAAAAGATAGTTATTTTGTGGACTGTTGAGAAGGATCTTTTTGCTCTTGTTTTGAACCAGTCACAGCTGCAGTTGCTGCTGCTGTCATGGCAGCTGCAGCTGCACCCATCTTTACTCCACCTGCAGCCTTCATTGCACCTGCTATTTTAGCAAATGCCGCTATACCTCCAACAAGGATGGCCCTTAATGCAACTGTTGGTTTTACTGCCATAGCTAATAAGATAGGGATAACCTGCAAAATGTAGATCAAACTGATACTTTTCAACCTAAATAGTTTCACAAATCACGACACAAACATAGGATGATCATGGCATGCTACACTAACACCATCATGGTTTCCATCAACCTAGAATATATCAACAACCTAAATGAATGCAAACAGACTAATTGTAAACATTTATGATTTACTATTTAAACCTGAAAAAGATAGCACTTCATCATGCTAATTGCATCCTTGAAATGTTATGCATGAAGACGAAGATATTTATATTCTTATCTAACTTCAAAGAAAGAGAATTATCAAACTTCACTTTCTGATAGACTGTTTTCTTATCTAACATTTTAAATTTGCTTCGATTAAGCTTGTGTGTACAGATCTGAAGAGCGCATAGCCTAACAACAACAAAAAAACTGGAAGATTCACTTTCTGATAAACTGTATTCTTATCTAACATTTTAAATTTGCTTCAATTAAGCTGCATTCTTATTTTTGTTGTTTAATTCTACTCATTCTCATCAGAGTTCAACTACAAGAATAGCATATACTTTATACTAGAGAAAGCCTCAATAATTTGATATGCAAGCATAATGATCAAAAGATGGGTTTGATGTTTTAAGTGACAGTACTGATGTCAAATTTTTCTGTTCATGAGACTTTTTTTTTTTTCCCTAGTAGACAGTACCGGTTGAACCTTAAGGAACAAATATGATTCTTTTCCTTTTAAATTCTTACAGACAACAAAACCTTGTAGATCCTATACTAAGGCCATCTCCTCTATAACTTTTTTGAGAAATATGTAATTAACAAGGCCTATACATTAAACAGCATCTATTGAAGAAGATCCAAAGCTACACGTTGACGCAAAATGATACCCTCTAAGAATTGTAACACAAAGAAAGGGGAAAAAGGGCAACACATCAAAATACTTTTAAGTAACTCTCCTCATACAAAATTTGATTTTACTGTCCTTGGAGCTAGCCATTAAAAACATAGTTCACAATAATTAGAACTTTGTATATAACTTTTAAATGACAACAAATGCACCCAGCTTCCTACAGTTTGGTGTTGAAAGTATATCAGAAGCAGTTTCTGATCACAACTATCGTCCAAAACAACCGTCTCTTGGTGGACTCTAGCTTTTACTTCTCATTTGTTTACTGAAGGATCACATACCATAAGCCAAAACAGATTTAACAAAAATAATAAACCTTTCAACAATTCCAATGTTTCCCATCAATCATCATTACAGAAACATAATTTTTTTTCCATTTGTCCTATTTCTTCCTGTGTCATCAGGGCGCTGGAGAGAACCATGTTGAAGGAACTCGGAAAATTGACACAGTAAATTCGGGAGAAAGGGTGCTCTCATGTGGCTATGATTTGCAAAAGCATCTTAGAAGGCTCAGAAGTCTCAAGAGGAAATCACAAATAATAGCGGTTTGTTCAAATTACACTACAGTGCTATAATCTCCTCTATAATTGATATTTAACAAAATGTTGTACTAAATAGTGTATCGTGGAACAATAGCGATTTGTTCAAATTCTACTAGCGCTACTATAGCCGTTATTGGGCAACACTGACAATCAATCAAGATATCTCATTCTCATTATACTAGTCTGCAAGGTTTGCATCATATGGGTGGCAGGGTGAGGAGAAAAGGACTAATGTGGAAGCATAAGCCAAATTCAATGAAAATTATAAGGGGGTATAAAAAAAACATAGCATTGTACAAACACCCCACTTTTTCTCAAACTCATTGAACATGAATTAAGTTGAAGCATTGAGCAGTTAAAACCTAAAAAAAAAAAAAAAACCTCTTTTTGATATTCTTTTTTCATTTTCCAGTATTAATTAACTTCTAATATCACAAATTCACAATCAACCCAGCTAAATAAACCCTAAAAAATTTTTTTTTTTTGCCCCAATTCATAATCTTGATCAAATTCTTCAGGAATGAAACAAAACAATTGAACATATAATTTTGATGGCATGGAGAATATATACTATGCAGCAAGTTAAAGTTAAGAGAAAAGGGGGGATTAAATTGAAAAATAGTGAAACCTGGAATTGAAAAATGAGGTTGATATGATGAAACCTGAAAGATGAAAAACCTTTAGAAAATGATTATGTGAGGAATGAAATAGAATTGAATTGAATAGACACAGTGAATCTAAACCTTAATGTTTCCTTGTACCTCGGACCTAGAAATTAGGAGGCGTTGTGTTGTTTCTTTCTTCCACCTACGGCTGTGTTTAGTGGTAGTAATTTCGAAGACAGTCTTGGTCCTAAAAAAAAATTTTCAGGGTTAATTAAGTTTTTAGTCCCTATAAATATTCACAGTTTTGTTTGTAGTCCCTACAAAATAAAATCACACTTTTTAGTCCTTGTGACATTTTCCTTAAGCATTTTAAGGACCAAAACTGTTGATGGAAATTTTTGATAGGGACTAAAAGTGCTGATGAAAAAATTTATAGGGACTAAAAATGCTGATGAAAAATTTTATAGGGACTAAAAAGTGTGATTTTATTTTGTAGGGATTAAAAACAAAACTATGAATATTTATAGGGACTAAAAACTTAATTAACCCAAATATTTATAAATGGTTATTCTCGGAGTAAAAAAGCAATTACTCCACTGAAATTGTAAGTTTCGTCAATTACCTCATGAAATTAACAAAACTTTAAATACCCCATGAAATTGCACAATGTTAATCAATTTACCCCTTCCGTCAAATTCTTCTGTTAGTCAATATTACGTTTTGCAAATACCTCTTGAAGTTTTGCACTTATGTGCAAAATGCCCCCGAACTTTAAAATTTATATATTTTTTTCTTTATCCATGACTCAAAAGATATTAAAGGCAAACAATTAACAATTAACTTAGGTCATTTTCATTGTTAAATGTCAAAATGAAATATGGAACTAGAAACAACACATGGAACATCTTATTAGGCCATTTTCATTGCAATGAGAACACCTTTGAAATTCACATTCACCCACCAACCTCACAATTATCATCTTCTTCATAATCACCTTCTTAGTAGATTTTACAACTTCCATAACATGTTTCACAAGAAACAAATTTTGTATCACCACAAGTCTCACATCCACCATCACCTCCTTCAATGTCATCTATCCTTTCACAACAGTCAAGCAATTTTTCAAGCTTCTTGTCACATGAAGTTTTTGAATTTCCTCAACTCCACCAATGTACTTCTTTACAATAAACACTTTTGGTAATCCTTCTTTACCATAATACCTTTCACCAAGTAACTCTTTAAGCTCTTCCTTGAATCCTAAATGCATTTCTCAAGCTTCCTTGTTTGCCTTTAATATCTTTTGAGGCAAGTATAAGAAGAAAAAAATGGTTTAAATGTGTCATTAGTCCCTGCACTTTCACCATATTTTGGTATTGGTCCTTGCACTTTTTTTTGTTTGGTTTCAGTCTCTGCACTTTGTAAAAAAATTGGCATTGATCCCTCTGTTAACTTTCTGTTAAAAAAAAAAAGCAAAACTAACGGAGTGCCACGTGGACCAATCATTTTATGTCACGTGGCACACAAAAAACATGATTTCATAATTAAAGTAAATCAAATAAAATAATTGATTTTTAATTAGTTTTATTAATATTATCAATTAAAAAGAAAAGAGAGATGGGAAGCAAATGAAAAACGCCAGTTTTGAAAAAGGAAGAAGAAACGGATTTTCGTGATTCAACTACTCTAACATTGCGATTAGATTTCAACCTTCATCCATCACATTTCGATTTCGTCTTCCATCAATAAAATTGATTTCGACCTCCATCATTCAATTCATGTTTAGTTTTTGTTTCCGTTTCCATTACCGTTCGCGATTTCTATCTCTGATGGCGTTTCCATCATCGTTGGATGCATTACTACCACTGAATTGTCGTTTCTGCAAAATCGTTTTTGTTCTTTTGTTGTTTAATGGTTCAATTTATGTTTGTTTTCTGTAGATGTAACTTTCACCTTTCTGCTATTTCAATTTCTGTTAAATGTTTTAATTTCTGTTATGGTTTGGAAGCATTCCTACCACTGAATTTTCCGATTTAGAAGAAAGGGAACAAAAGAAAGGTGAAACCTACAATTGAACCATTAACTCAGGTGACACAACCATGCTTGGTTAGATTCTAATAAGAAGAAATTACAATGGTGAAACCTATAAATACCTAACAATTTATGAAGAAGAAGAATGTGAAATTGGAGATGGGTATTGATGAAGATGGGTGAAGAAGAAGAATAGAAATGGTTTTAACGTGGTGATGATGGGTTTTAGAGGAAGATGTCTCACGAGCAATCATTCTTTGTAGAGGATTTTTTTAAATCAAATAATAATAATAGCAATAAAACTAATTAATAATTAATTATTTTATTTGATTTATTTTAATTCTGAAATTTTGTTTTTTATGTGCCACGTGGCATGAAATGATTGGGACACGTGGCATTCCGTTAGTTTTGCTTCTTTTTTTTAACAGAAAGTTAACAGAAGAACCAATGCCAATATCTTTACAAAGTGCAGGGACTGAAACCAAACAAAAAAAAAGTGCAAGGACCAATACCAAAATATGGTGAAAGTGCAGGGATCAATGACACACTTAAGCCGAAAAAATATATAAATTTTAAAGTTTGGGGGCATTTTGCACATAAGTGCAAAACTTCAGGGGGTTATTTGCAAAACGTCATGTTTACTAATAGAAGAATTTGACGAAGGGGGTAAATTGATTAATGTTGTGCAATTTCAGGGGGGTAATTGAAGTTTTGTTAATTTCAGGGGGTAATTGACGAAACTTACAATTTCAGGAGATAATTGTCTATTTACTCGTTATTGTTGGCCCCATTTTAATTGTTACTTTACCTTTTTTTTTATCTCAAAACAATTGTCTCAACAATTGTCTCATCAAAACACCAATGTAATATTTATTATTATTTTCTAGTAATATATTTTTATTTATTGAATTTTATTTCTTTTTATCATTTTTATTAATAATAATTGACAAGAGTATTTTAGTAGATAATACTACTTTTATTATTGTAATCAATTTAACAAATCATTTGCTTAAAAAAAATCTAACTAATTATCTTTTAAAGAATCACGCACAACCCAAAAATAACAATTAAAATAAGATAGAGGAAGTAAAAGACTAAGAAACTTTATATTTTAAAGTAGAATTTTTAAATATTTGTAAGAAACTTTTATCAAGATTTCTAATTAGAATTTAAATAGACCGACATTATAATTTTTTTATAGGATTTTAAATGAATTTACGATTTATAAAATTTCAAATGATCCGATCAATTTCAAACAAATATTTAAGAGAAATAATGGCGACACTCACTTTTATATAATTATCATAACACAATCATTTTTAATAGTTAAAATTCAAATAAATTTCACTAATTGTCTTTGATATGAATTTGTTGGAACTTATATGAATTTCAACAAATAAAATAAATGTGAATGTCTTGAAAGAAGAAGAAAAAAAGAACGTGTTAGAAAAAAAAACAAAGGTTATCGGAGTCCATGAAAAAATAATAACAAAATAACAAGATTTTATCAAGAATGGTCTTGTTACGAGTGTCCCTGGGACACTCTTTAAACATTATAAATTAAGTAATTATTATTTAAAAATATCAAAGGTTTCAATTTCCAATTCACTTTACTACACAAACTTTCATAAAAAGTTACTATTTAAAATCCTTAACCAGTGTCCCAGAGGCACTAGTTAACATTTCCCTTAACAAGAAAAGTAAAGGTTAAATCTCACAATTTTTCATATTTCAAACTTATCTAGAGATTATAGATTTAAATTTAATCATGTGAATGTAACAATACTAAATCTCTTGAATGAGAGTTTGGTCATGCATTGTTATCCTGCATTACTCTATTGATTAGTCTTTGAAGTTGCACACAAAAAATATAAAATATTCAGTTAAAAAAAATCTCAATCGTATTTCTTAAAGACGAATTAGAAGATTAAAATTTATTGGGTTAAATATGTTTTTAATCCCTACATTTTGCGCTCCTTTGATAAATAGTCCTTACATTTAAGTAAATGTTTTTAAAATCCTCACATTTTATATCTGTTACCAAATTTAGTCCCTGCCGTCAATTTTCTGTGCAGTCACCAAACGGACTGCTGATCTGGCAATTTTTTATTTTTATTTTTACCTTTAAATATGTTTTTGGTCCCTATAAAATTGAGACCTTCTAAGTTTAGTCCTTACTTAATTTTAATAGTTTTTTTTAGTCCCTATAAAAAATTTCTACACTAAATATTAGTCCTTACTCAATCCAATTTGTTTAATTTATGCTTTAATCATGTTGCATTATAATTCTTACTTATTGCATGTTTGAAATTAGGGGAGGCCATGTAAAAATCCATACAATGTTGTTGAGAATAGTTCTGCCAGGGGAAAGAAAGTAGTTGATGAGGCTAGTGATGTTGTGAAAAGTAAAAAACAACCTGCACCAAAGAAAATAAAAGTTGCTGCTGCTAAATCTGTGACAGTGATGTTTGAGGCCGGTGATGCACCTCAACCTGATGTTGTAAGGGTTATTTAAGCCGCTAACTCATTAATGCACTTTATAGGTTCTTTTATTGGTTTCTGTTATGTGAACAAAGACATATAATTCATTGTTATGCTTGAAAGTTTCGTTATAACATAGAACAAATGAAACCAGCTTTGTTAATGTGAAGTTATTTGTAACTGAAATTATTGTAGTCTACTGTCAATGAGGCTGAAGCCATGATGCGAGGATTGAAAGCTTTACCACCAAATATTTTTGAAGAGATAATATAGGTGGATTAGTTCATGGACTAGTTCATTGGAATCATAATGTATCCAAAGTGACCAAGGTATTTCACTATCTATTAAATCCTAGTCTTATAGCATGGTAATGTTACTGCTTCATACATTCCTAATTGTTTTCATTTTGAAATATAGCCTATTGCAAGCACAAGTAACTACATTGACAATGAGGCTAGCCACATATTAAGGGGATTTAGTACTATGACACCAGAAGTTTAGGATAACGTACACCATGAAGGAGTTGGTGACTAGGCCCGTGAAATGGCATCATGAAGTTGGAAAAAAGAAATCAAATCTATGAGAAGAGGAAGGAAATTGAAGCATGGAATTATAACTTACATTAGTACTACTTTTTTTATGCTTGATGCCTATTTATGTTGAACTAAGTGTGTGTAATCAAGCATTTAACATGTAATGCTTCATTTCTTTTTTTGTTAAATATGTGATGAAGCTTAACTTAGGTCCAACTACTACAACTTCTGGCCTTCTTTTATTTTGTTTTTGGTTGATTAAACATTTCCAACATAGACAATTGGAGTACCAATTGCAGGTTCACTATGATGTACAATTGGAATGCCAATTGCATTTTATGCAATACTAATGGATGTGTTTATTTTGCTAATGATTATGAAGGTTTTGCAATCTTTCTTGTTCATTCTTTTTACGGGCATATCAACATGTATCACTTCTGTTACTTTCATATATTACTATTTGATGCAGGCAAAGTGTAGTTGCTTTTATATGAAGAGGAAGAGAATTTCATATATCACTTCTGTTATGAAGAGGAAGAGAATTAAATGGAAAATAATCAACCATATGGCTTCCCTTGCTAGCTTAGCTTGTGTATATGTATGTTCAATTCATTTTAGATTTTGTTCGGTAGCTATCAATAGAGATAAATCAACAATTGTGTGTGTGATCACAATGATATTATCAATTGTAGAAATCAATTTTTTGCTATAATTTTAAGCATAAATTAAACAAATTGGATTGAGTAAGGACTAATATTGAGTGCAGAAATTTTTCATAGGGACTAAAAAAACTATTAAAATTAAGTAAGAACTAAACTTAGAAGGTCTTAATTTTATAGGGAGCAAAAACATATTTAAAGGTAAAAAAAATAAAAAAAATTTGTCAGATCAGCAGTCCGTTTGGTGACTGGACAAGAAATTGACGGCATGGACTAAATTTAATAACGGAGATAAGATGTGAGGATTTTAAAAACATTTACTTAAATGTAGGGACTATTTACCAAAGAAGCGCAAAATGTAGGGAATAAAAACATATTTAACCCAAAATTCTTTTATTTATTATGAGGTCATCGTCATAATGCAAATATTTCCTTCTCTTTTTTGAGCACGGTTTAAAACTGTCCTAAGAAGAAATTTTGCTTTCATATCTTTCCCTCTCATTTTCTCCAAATAATTGAACCAAACAATTATAAAACATAAATAAATGAAATCAAGACATTATTTATGTATTTAACACAATATAGATTATATGTGATGAAGTTGTTCATTTTCTTCTTCCTCTCCTTAGGCTGACATTAATGATGATTATCCGTCAACCAAGCAACGTTGTTCTTTAGGTTAGGCCTCATACAATGACATTGATGTCCCTGTAAGCCAGCTTCCAAATCCTTATTTCAAGGGTGATTCCTTATTCACGGGGAAGTATTTCAATAAGGATTGTGAAAATGCAAGAACAAATTGCATGAAAATTTTACATTACAAACAGAGGATACACCACTACTAAATTATGAAAATCATTATGCTTTTGGAAAATGATACCACCATGAAAGGAGTATTACGCTTTGCAAGAGAATTTGAGAAGCGTATGGGACGTGGGAGCATGGTCTTTGCATTAAGATGGTTTGTGTTTGATGCAGTGGACTTTAGACCTCACTCTAATAAAATACAAACAAACAAATTCCGAATGTTGGGTCTGGTTAGTTGAATTGCCATTGGAATATTGGGGACTTAGCTATTTGGTAATGCCGGTGGTACCAGGACTTCAATTGCTTCAGATAGAACCATGGGAGATTAAGTTCTTTTATATCGTAGGAAAAGTACTAATGAGATATATAAAGGTGGAACACGAGGGTTTTGCTTTTCCGCATTTAAGTTGAACATGAGAGACTTCGAGCAATTTGCTCCCATTATATTATTGGACACTTTTCTTCAAATTGTAATAAAATTATCTTTCAAGAGTCGACACGTCAATGGAGGGTTAAAACGATGCTCAAAACGAAGTTTCTCTTAAAAAAATCATTAATGAAAACAATTTTTTGCATCTATCCCTTAGTTAGGTGCTAGAACACCACAAAACTTTTACATCTTTAATTTTAACATCAAATAATCTGCAAATCCAAGAGACATCTTAGATAAGGTGTTTGAAATTGATGAGTATACCATCACGAAAGTAGTAACCTTATAATCATGAACATATTGAGTTTGACCCAAAAATTTCTAATGTAAGAGATGCACTAAAGACTATGAAGCCAATTCCATTTAATGCTAAAAATTAAAATCACAATGTTATTAATGATATAGAAATACTTGCAAATTAATTTAAATCACAAGGTTATTAATGATATAGAAATACGTGCAATTTTTTAAGGTAGGGACAAAATTGATTTACATAATGACATTATATGAGTTAAAAATACTGTCGTTGAAGATGAGTGATGAGTTTACTCTAGTTACATCTAAATCACAAATGTATAGTCGAAACTATCACACAAAAACTCTCTCTACATAGCAGTGATCTTTTAAAAAAATAAAATATATTGTTATAATTTTTTACTTTTTAAAAATTAATAAAATTTTGTTTAAAAAAAAATAAAATTGTTTTTGTTGGTTAAAAAAAATAGTTAAAAGAGGGATCGAATTGAACCGAAGGTGTAAAGATAGAGCAATGGAGCATTACTCTTCTCCCGGGGGAACATGGACAATGATCCCAACCCCTAATTCCAATCCCCAAATTCAATCTCAATCTCAATCCCAATCCAATCAAGACCCAAATCTTTATCTTCAACAACAACAACAACAATTTCTTAATCAACAACAACCTTTTCAACAACCTCAAACAACTCAATCTCCATTCCAACAACAACAACAGCAACAGCTTTATCAGCAACAACAACAACAACAACAACAACAACGTATTCTGCAACAACAACAACCTCAACCTCCTCCACAGCAACAGCAGAATCTTCATCAATCACTCGCTTCTCACTTTCATCTCTTAAACGTATGTTAGTTAACCCCTTCAAAAACCCTATTTATCATTTCTATTATTTTCACATTTTATTTTATTAATTGAAGATTTCTTGTTTTGGATATAGTTGGTGGAGAATTTAGCTGAAGTTGTTGAACATGGAAACCCGGATCAGCAATCAGATGCACTGGTATGACTTTTTCTATGTAACACTGACACTTATGATCTGACACCGACACATGTGATTACGTTGAATTAATTCATTTAATCAAATTGTTTTTTTTTTTACTGGTGTAGACGTGTCAGTGTCGTGTCTGATTCATCTCATGGTTATTTATTTGAATTTGAATTTGAATACATTACTCATTATGTTATTTTTGTTGGTTGAAGATCACTGAACTGAGCAACCATTTTGAGAAGTGTCAGCAGCTGTTAAACTCAATCTCTGCTTCTATTAGCACCAAGGCCATGGTATCTCTTCTTTACTTCCTTTCATCGGGCTTTGATTTTATATATTTATTTTGTGTCCTTGATCATCAATGTAGTAAGAAAATAGTCAGCCGTTGTATTAGTAAAATTCAATGTTTATAGTAATAAGCTATTAAGCGAAGTATATGAAGAGAAGGGATTCGTTGACTCTAGGAGTAAGTATTTAGAGATACTACAATTCTTGACCCTTAAATTTGTTATTAGTTAATGGCTATGATTAATTACTAATTATGACTCACGTGATACTCCTCAAGCCTGCACATGTCAGATGGCTTAGGGTTTGGAAACAATGGATATAGGTACCTTCAGATTATCATCCAAGGCCAGTTCCATCTATACCCATGAGCCATCGATTATGGTTATAAAAAGGATTGCACACTCTTCTTAATCATGATGGTGAAAAAGTCAAATTGGGCTTTTGGTTATTGATTCCAGTGTTGTCAATCTCGGAATACCGAAAATCGTATTTTGTTCGAATTTTGCTATACAACCAAGCTATAGCGCTGCAATAGCAGGCTATTTGACAACACTTTGTATAAAATAGCAGATTGCAGAACAATAGCGTTTTATTCAAATTCCACCTGTGTTATCAAATATCAGCCATGGGGGAAATCGGTTGCGGTTTTTGGGCTCTCTGCAATGCCCAATTTCGACCAATATGGTGGTATTTTCCGCCATAATCAGATAGAGGCACCACAAAGCGGCCGGTGTGGTGGGATTTTGTTTCTCCGCCATGTACTGCCATCTGCCATAGACAACACTGAATTCCGTTATGCTATAGCTGCCATTTGACAACACTTTGATTTGAAAGTTCTAAAAACTGGATATTCTGGCGATTATAGCATCTGGTTGTGAAATATTGGTCATGCTCTTTTTAAACTTTTATACCTTGTATTTGTTTTCACATCATTTTCTCGATGGACAGAAACACATGGTATATGACATACCTTGACAATTAGAAAAGGAATGAATAAAACAAATGATTTCAATGACGCAACACATAGATTCAAGAAATAACCAGGATTCAATGACTAATTGAAAAACCACCACAGTCCATTTTTCTCTTATGCTCACGTGAGAGAAATCAATGACTAATTGAAGTCATTAGATTAAAAGAAAACAGTGGGTCAAAATTCCGAGTAACTCTAAATACGTACTCTCATAGATATGTGTGTGATTTTGCGTCTAAATGGACATTCTTTTAAGGGTTAATGGTGCTTTACCCCCCCCTGTAATATAGGTCATTTTCGGTTTTACACCCTGTAAAAGATTTTTTTT
>Ga0315915_1002725_pt1 | contig 22352 bp, 7 predicted proteins | sample MpolbnodulesMG_FD_207738 | JGI IMG/M metagenome (GOLD analysis project Ga0315915, IMG submission 207738) | Medicago polymorpha root nodule microbial communities from Los Angeles, California, United States - branched nodules | ecosystem: Host-associated > Plants > Roots > Nodule | place: USA... | reverse complement strand
TGTGTAAAAATTACAAAATATTCTTCAAAACAAAATTGGATTTCATGATTGTATCACAAAATAGGAAATTTGATAGAGTATTAAATACACATATTTCTTCTTTTAATTAATTGTCTTATTTATCACTTTAATTAAAGTAAAATAAGTGGAATTTATTCATTTAATGCTCCTTAACCAGTGCCCCGGGGGCACTGGATAGCATTACCCTTGTTTAAATAACATAACTCTAAAAAATAATGTAAATATGAAAGAAGATTGTCACAATTTTTTTACAAAATAAATGTTCAAATATCATTTCTCATAAAAAAAAAACAATCGAAATTAATAAGTAATTTGGATTAACACCAGGTCTCACAAAACCATAAAGTTCATTAAGTTTGGGCTAAAAAGACTTTGAAAAAAATACACATTCAACTTACTTGTGAAATATTTGTTGAGTTAATTGGGTAAAGATTAAGAAAAGGATTTGAAAATAAAAGGGAAATCCTGTAGAGTTGCCCCAATCAATGCAATCGCATTCAAGTGATTGACCCAACAACTTAACTTAATTCTTTCAAATCCCTTTCTTACTCGAGGGCACCAGGAGACAAAAGATTCATATAACTATCTATAAATAAAGAAGAATTTTTTTAAAGTAAAACATAAAATATAGATGTGTTATTTTAACAACATTTTGGTGATAATTTTTTGTGCAACCGTAAATTTAAAAGAAAAATAGGTATTGACAAAATAAAAGCAGAAGAGAAAGAAGACAAAAATATAATGTAAATATAAAAAATGAAGTTTTCATAAAAATTGTACAAATATAATTTCTCCACAAAATAATACTAATTTTCGATCCTTAAAATGAATTGTTCATTTTCTCTCGTTGTGGTGATAGCAATTATAGTTAAAAAAACATAACACTAATTAATTATTTTTCCAACCATGAATTGAATGTCCATCGAGAATCCTTTTACAACAACTATAAGTAGTAGTTTAGAGTATGATACTCCCTCTCTTCATTTTTAAATGTCGTTTGACTATGAATTTAACGTTTCTATTTAACTGTCGTTTTAGTTTTTTATTGGTATGATTTGTCACTTATTTCATATTTCCTTAAATGATTAAAAACACCATCAACAAAATAATAACTTAAACTTGAAAATAACAAATAAACATGAACAATTTTATTTTATAAGAAAATATAATTAAAAATTAACGAAACTTCAATTAAGTTTTTACGATATCACTATATGTCATGTTAGTTATTCAATGTACATATAAAAAAAATTCAATAAATATTTATATGTGGTGAAAATTTGGTTGAAAATTATTCTTTTATTTTAAATTCTTTAACCGATTCATATGTATCATACTTTTTCTGGTAGAATATATCGGGGTTCGAACCTCGATCATAAAGACTGACCAAACAATTTCTACATTTTTTTACCGTAAGTTATGATTTGTGGATGTTTGTATGCACCATGTTATCAAGTTTTTTCAAACATTTTTTATATTTTGTTTAACATATATTTGGGATTTGTGAATCTGTTCTAAATTTTAAGAATAATTTTCACCGCTAGGTTACGTCATCAACACATATGAAGGGAAATGTACTTGAGGTAAGGAATTACGAAATGGTTTGTGTTTGCATTTGCATTTATGGGTTCGGTCAAAGTATGGTTGTTCTCAATGACAATGTGAGTGTGACGGAAGGAATAGGAAATATGCTGAATTGCTGATGCTTGTTTCTTGCGGAGCTGCGGGTGAAAAAGATGCAAAACAAATATTTCTCACGTAATCAATAAGAGTAAAAAAAATGCACTATAACAAGAGTCATATTAGTACTTTAGTACTTATCACTTAATACATGTCTCATAATAATTTATTTTAAAAAATAGCCTAAAACAAATATTACTTAAGTTTAAATTGTATATTTGTCAGTGTATAATTATCTTACATATGTATTCAATGACGTATCTTTACATTTTCCCCTTCTTCCTTTCTCTTCTCCTTCTCAAACCCTAGCCATCACCCATTCTTCTTTTTCTTTTTAGAGGGGTGATATAAGGTCAATTTTTACCCAAAAACCACCTCTCCGAATTGTTTTTCCTTCTATCATAATTGAATAAGTGATTTCACATATTTTCTGTTTTCTTTTGTTTGTTTTTGTGATTTCGTCGTCTTTGGACAACTCTGTTTGTTATGATTTCCCGTCTTTGTGCGGTGTTTATTTGATTCAGGTTGAAAGATTAGCTTTGAGCGAGTGCAGATTCGATCAATGACAATGACTTTGGCGTCATCAATGTTGCAGATCCGGAGACATGAGTATTTCATAGACATAAATATAGTCATATTAGTAGGCATAGGTACTTTATCATTTTATGCTATTAACATGGATGTTGTGAGTTTGTTCACAGATTCATCCTTTTTGTTTTTAGCGAATTTGGACTTGTATTGTATCGATGTACTCTATCAATTTGAATGAATGAATATCGTTTATTTTTGTCAAAAAAAGTATTCAATAACGTGTTGTTATATCAATTAATAAATATGACAATTCATGTATTTTCATATTCAATAATTAACGTAACAATACATTATTAAATACATATGTAAAATAATTATACTCATTAAACTCATATTGCTTTTAGTTTATAAGGTTATGTCCCAAGTTATCCCAATACACAAATTATTTTACAATTTATAAGTAAAAGGTTTTATGGAGGAAGAAAAAAGTTGTCTCATATAGTCACATGCATTCAAAAGACAAAAAGTACACTAAAGTAATAGTAGATCGTTAAATATTGTTTTACTCGGTATATATTTTTAAATTTGATCTTTTTTTTTAGGAAAATTTGATCTTTAAATTAAATTGTAAGTTTATATTACATGTATTATTGAGCTAAATTTTACACAATTTAAAACCATTTTATATTTATTGAGATTCACCAGGATTAAGGATTATGTGTTTTTATTAAACATCAATGATATTGATGAATCTCAATAACATATTAAATGATTTTAGACTTGTGTAAAATTTTACATGGATAGTCTATAAGATATAAACTTACAATTCAAAGATCAAATTTAGAGAACATGTATCGAGTAAAACGATATTTGATTATCTAACGTTATTGTTGTGGTTTGATCCATTATATGTACGAGTTTGCTAACTTAGACCAACAAAAAACGTGAAAGTCTAAGATAGCAAAAATGCACATTTTTCATTTGGACAAAAATATTCTTCATTTTTATTATTTAAAACTATAGCTTGAGAGTTATTTTAGTAATTTTCATTAAAACATATTTGCTAACTTGCATCAATATGCTAACTTAGATCCACTTTTATTTTATTACAAATAGTTTGAGGGTTACTTTAGTATTTTTCATTAAAATATATTTGTTAACTTGCATCAATTTGCTAATTTAGACCAACTTTCATTTTATAACAAATAGTTTAAAGGATATTTACTAAATTATTCCTTACTTTAAATTGGTTTACATTAATGGATATCGGGGACACCACTTGTGTACCATAGAGATACCAATGTTATATAACATTAACCAACGAAGGTGTGCCACATAGGAAAGTCTAAAAGAAAAAAGAAAAGATATGCATGTGAAGTGCTATGTGGCACACCTTCATTGATCAATATTATATAACATTAATATCCCAATGATACATAAGTGGTGTCCAACTATTGGTATTTTTATCCAAATAAAAATGTGCACTTTTGTTAATTTAGACCTTAAAAGTTGTTTTAAACCTCGTTTACTATTGAATATTATTGGGTCAACACTAGTTATAAGTGTCATTTAGGGGAAATTACTGACTTAGATAAGTGTCATAATAAATTCTTTTTAAAGTTTTTAAGAAAGAAAATGAAAATTGAAATAAAAAAACTTGTATTCAATATTATAGGATGAAAGAAATGTTCTATTTTTTTGTAAAAAAAGAAAAAGAAATGCTCTATTTAATTTTAAAAGTAGTCATAATAAAATAGAGCAGTATATATATGGAGGAGTGTTATTTGAATAAACATTTGATTGACAATTTATGAAACAACAATAATTTTACAAAGAAAAAATATATATTTATAAAAAAATTAAAGTAATAGAGAAATAAAATAAAAAATAATATAATTATAAGAGAGTAAATTGTCATTTCTCGTAATATTGATAGGTGTGTGGTGGAATATGGAGCTGGATGGGTTGGCTGGTTTGATACAGTGATGTATTATTATGGGAAGAAGATGACGAATTCAAACCAAATTGTCAGAAAACTATTATGAGCACACAGTTGAGTGACAAAAGGACGCAAGACTGCAAAAGTTTAAACCACTCACCACATCCCATTCCGCCCACACGCAAACAAATACAACCCCCACCCCATCTAGATTCTATATCGCTTTTGTTTATCTGCTTGAGCACACCAAGTCATGAACACATAAATACCATCTAGCATATGCTTTATTCAAAGGGTCATGTTTGTTGGGTCACGCTCGGGGATCGTCCATATTGAAGCTAAAACAATCACATTTGTAAGAGAGACGTTACACTCTAACCAAAAACCTTAAGACAAAGGGTTTATGAGTCTTTTTATTTATAAGGTGTTTAACCTTTACTCTTTTATCCGATGTGAGACATATAGCTCACACTTACACACAACACTCCCCCTTAAGTGTGAATCTATCTATTCGTCATGCTCCCCCTCAAGCGGAAGCTCTTGCTTGCTTGTATTGTCGTTGCTGGTTTCTCCGCAAACGGACCGACACTGTACCGTAGTTGCTGCTTTCTGTGCAAACGGACCGGCTGCCTCGGTCGTACCGTTCGTCGAACGGAGCTCTGATACCACTGTTGGGTCATTGGGGGAGCCTGGCGACCGTCCACATCGAGGCTAAAACAACCACACATACAAGAGAGACGTCACACTCTTACCCAAAACCTTAAGGTCTTTACTTCTAAGGTGTTCAATCTTTACTCTTCTATCCGATGTGAGACATATAACTCACACTTGCACACAACAATGTAAACCGGTGCCCCTGAGACACTGGTTAAGGAAACTAAAAAAAGTAAGTTTTAAAACGAAAGTAACACTTTTTATGCTTTTGAATAATTGAATGTACAAGTTCTAATGTAATACTTATTACATTTGACTTTTTATTCTAATAACAATCACCTTTATTCAAAAAAAAAAAACTACCTTAGTAATTTTATGATGAATTGCTATGTAATTTTATAAAGGAAAATGTTAAAAGTGTCCTCAGGAGAATGGATAAGAAGACAAATTTAGAAATGTTTTATTGGAAAATGCTAAAACGTAATAGATTTAACTTTTTAAAAATTAAAAAATTGTTGAATTCAATGAAAAATTATTATTTTTTGTTTCCTTACCTAATGCCTAAGGACATCGGTCAGCAAGACCCTTTTATAAAATACAAATAAAGAAAAAAGAACAATAACAGATTACCTATACCGAATTTCAAGTATCAAGTTATCAACCATTATCATATAGCCAAAATAAAATATACAATTGAAAAGGCTGCAATATAATATTGTTTAACCATCATCATTATTATATAGTCATATGGTTAAACAATATTACAAATATGAAGGTTAAACATTAGTTGACTTAAAAGTATGGAGGAGATGACATCAAATTGAGACAGTTCAAATTGCCTTGAAGCATCATTATTTCATTGTGGTCTTGTGAGGTCAATGTCATGATCCTCATGGACCCTCTGGAAGGGATATTCAAAACCTGCGAAGCTCGAAAACTCCAAACATAAAAATATACTAGTATAGGATACCGACATTTTAGATATTCATAGATGCGTACCAACGAATGATTGAAATTAATTATTTTGATTTTTAAAATATATTCTATCGAATACTTGTATGATAATATACAAATACACGCTAATATTTATAAAATATTCCACAAATACATATTCTAGAAAAGATGAAATGTCGAAAAAAATGAGACAGTATCTTAAAATTTCAATAGAAATATTTTTGATTCAATTTGGGTTACGAACTAGTAAAATTGTTTTTCGATAAATCACTTAAAAATCAATCATGTGTTTTTTATGGTTTTTTGTGATTACCCTCTCTTGTTTAGGGGGTATTTACCCCCTCATGATATCAATCAATCAAAATATAATATACATTGGCAACATTAAATCTCCAATAAATGAGTAAATTTTTTCTATAAAAAAATTAATTTTAATTATAAGGTACCTTTTAATACTTTTAATTTTTATTTAATTATAAACGAGATTACATTAGAGGTCCTTTATTTTTATTTTTTTCCGTTTAGGTCTTTTATCTCTTATAAAAGCACATATACATCATTTTTCTCATTTTTTTAATAAAAAAAAACATAATTTTATATTTTTAAATATATTTTTATTAAAAATGAAAAAAAACCAGAAATATGATGAAGATGTTCATCATCTTCTTCCTTTGAATCTTTACCATCTTCATTGAATCAAAAAAAAATCTACACAAATATATCTCCAAATATCATGAATTAATGTTATGTTCACTTCAAATCTTCTTTTAAACACAAAAATCAAAACCCTATAGAGAAAGAGATTTAGTTTCATCACAAAAAAAAAGAAGATTTAGTTATATAAATTGTCACACTGTATATTATTATTAATATTATTATTATTATTATTTTCTAACTCAATATTCAAATCTGACATAAAAATAACCCCAAAATTGAGAGCAGCTTTGCACATCAATTCTGTTGTTTCCATAACAATCTTAACTTTCGTAAAATCTTGCAACATTTGTAAAATTTAGGTTTTGATTTTTGTGCTTAAAAGAGGATTTGAGGTGAATATAACATTAATTCATGATATCTAAAGATATATTTTAGTAGAATTTTTTTTTATTTAAAGAAGATGATGAAGATTCAAAGGAAGAAGATGAAGATGATGAACATCTTCATCATATTTCTGAATTTTTTTCATTTTTAATAAAAATATATTTTTAAAAATAAAATTATGTCTTTTTAAATAAAAAATGAGAAAAAAATATGTATATGTGCTTTTAAGAGAGATAGAGGATCTAAACGGGAAAAAATAAAGATAAAGGACCAAAGTGTTACAAATAAATAAGATAAAGGACCTCTAATGTAATCTTGCATTAATTATATTTAGGTGTTCAATCTTAATTAATTTACACTACAGGACTGACTTAGAACAGTTAAAATTTCACATCAAATTTCTTTCATTTGAATGTCCTTAAATTTATCAATTACATTCATAAAATTTCTTCTTTCCATTTTGATTGTTCAATTTTGTCGTTCCAAACTGCCGCATTTTTCAATTTTCGTGAGAATCGTCGTCGTTCGTTTGATTCCAAATATCGTGAGAATTGCCGTTATTTCTTGAACCACGTCAGGTATGGTGACTTGATTTTTCTTGGTTGTGAGGTAGTTAATTATAACAATAAGTCATTCGTTGTACTTTGAGGACTGCTAGCAGGTGTTGCCGCTTCGATGTTGTGGGAGTTTGCTAGCATTTTTTTCGGTTGCTACTAAAATGGTTATGTCATGAGGCTTTTGTTCTTTTGTTTGGACGTAAAGGCTTTGGCTGATAGTGAGACAGGTCTATGCGTGTTAGCAGATTTTATGAGGTTGATTGCTTAAATAAAAAAAAAAGTCACGATACCTGATGCGGTTCTAGAAACAACGACAATTCTCATTATAATCGGAAACTACAGCAGTTTGAAACGACAAAATTGAACAATTAAAAAGAAACAGTAATTGATCAATAGGGAAGAATAAAGAAGAAGAAATTTAAATGAAGGAGATGTTTTTGTTGTCACGTTTGGGGTTCTGGAATGGAAGATATTTTATGAATGTAAGTTTGAATTTAAGGACATCCAAATGAAAGAAATTTGATGTAAAATTTTATTTGTTATAAATTTGGTCGTGTTAATTAAGATTGAACACCTTAATATAATTAAATAAAAATTAAAAATATTAAAAGTTACCTATTAAGGTTGAACATCTTAATATAATTAAATAAAAATTAAAAGTTTAAAAGTTGCCTTATGATTAAGATTAACACTTTTATTTTTAAAAAAAATTGATTCATTTTTTTAACATTTAATAATGCGAATGTATATTACATTTTGATCGATTAATATCATGAATGAGTAATTACCCCTAAACAAGATAGGGTAATGTAGGTCTCATCTTTTTTCTAAACGAATGAAACTAGAAAAATCAATCATGTTTTTTTATAGATGAATGAAACAAGATAATAATCACACATGTTGGAATCTTAAAATTACACCAGTGGTCACATAAAAATGTAACGCACTCAGGCAGCAGTAGTATTCCACAGTGAGCACGATGAGCATTACTAATCTAATCTGCCACAGCACAGACAATAGAGTGCAGCTGCTGCTGCTCCACCTGCCGGCCGTCATTTCACACTTCTGCTCTGCCATCACTCACTGATTTGACCCTTCTTCCATGTGGTCCCTCTCATTCTCAGTTTTCACGCAATTTTATATTATTTAATTGGGGGCGGTACCTTGGTTATAGTCCAATTTTGTGGGACCCACTTATGGTAGATGATAACGTGGCATGTTTCTGGTGAGTAGCCCCATCACAAAAGAATCTGTCGGCAGCAGAGACGTCACGCTGTTCTTTCTTACATTATTACCCACACGCAAACATCAACAATACTTTGGTTTTTGTTTTTTTTAACGTGAAAAATCAAAATAATAAAAAAAGTAGTGGGAAAAGAAAAAGAATAGTGTGTTGGTCTCCGTCTACCTCTCGTCGTTGTCGACGTTGTTGTTTGTCGTTGTCCATGTCTTTGTTGTTGTTATTGTTTTGTCGTGAATGAGGTGGCGCCGTTTCATGTTCATGATTATACCATTGACTGCGGCGGCATACATTTTTCTTCGGTTGGGGGAGCATGTGTGAATGATGCCGTTTTTCTTGAAAAATCTATTCCAATCAAGTCCCAACACATGCATATTTATTTAGAAAGATATTTTATAACTAGATTACAAATGAATATTGATATTGAGATAACAATGACAACTTTTAAAATAACACATTTATATCTTTAAAAAAAATTAACACATTTATATATTAATATTATGTTCTTTTTAATTCGCTTTAGTTTCTTTTTATTGTTGTTGAGGGATTATTTTTCTTTTTATTGTTTTTGTCTCGAAATTAAGAAGAAATCGTTGTTTTAAAATTGTTCTAAAGAGAGCAAGAGAAATAGAGAGTCAAAATATTATATGAGTATGAAAAAGAATTGTTTAAAAGATGTCATAAAAATATGGTTGTACAAATATCGTTTCTTTTGATTATATTTGTATTTTTTTACAAATAATATCATAGAAAATATGTTTAATTAGTATTTAATTTTCAATTAAGATAATAAGGTAAAATTTTAAGAAAAATATAAACTAATAAAAAGACGCTAATAGTAAACTATTAACTCATGAAAAAAATGAGAGTTACCAACGAGTATTTTTAACTATTAACTGTTATGTATAAGAAGTATATTGTAAACATTAGAGAGACTCTTATTGTTATGAAAATCTTTTTGGTGGGTTAAAAAAGAGAAACAAAATGAGATAAAATTACAAAGTCATGGTAACAAATCTCATAAGAATACTTGTTAAGGAATAAGAAAAAAGAGCAAATTTTGTATTGAAAAGTGTATTTTTAAACTTTTTAAAGGTTAAATCCACAAATTTCAAAATATTTTTATATTTTGAATACTTTTTTTGAAGAAATATATTTTGATTACTTAATAAGTACTCTTAGAAAGTTATTAGATTTTTACAAAATATTATGAAAAAAAATATATATTATATTATGAGAGACTTAAAATATTAAGAATAAGCTCAATTAAGTAAATGGTTCATAAAAATATTCTGAATTTCGTTTTTAGTCGCTATAAAATAATTCACTTTTTAGTCTCTGTTTAGCATTTAGTGACAAAAATGTTGAGAAAAAAATTTCAGATGACTAAAATTACCGATGGAATTTTTTTCCAATTATTAAAATGTGAGATTTTATTTTAGGGACTAAAAACAAAATTATAAATATTTATAGAAATTATATATTTTTTAAAGAATTATAGGGACTATAATCTTATTCTTATTTTTGTTTTGACAAAGGGACTATATTCTTAATTAACTCTAATATTAAATAGCAATAAATTTTGTAAAAAAATAAAATAATAATTAGTAGTATATCATAATTTGAAGTTGGACGCCCCTGCCGGCTGCGCATAGTGTGTTGCTTGACAAACACGTTGGAAGAAGGCAATCCTACCAGCAGATTATGTGGGCCTATAGTCCCCTTACCCCAATTCCTACAAGATTTTAGATTAGTTAATTAATTAATTAGCAACGTTTAAAGTAGGTTTATTTAATTTGTAGTATCAATTAAGTAAACACTTGCGCCAGAAGCATCCTTAACTTCTTCCATACAGTACTTAAACAAGAATATTGCCTGGATTCTGCACACACCGATGAGCCGTTTTCTTAGACTTTTAGACGATAGTTATGTGTAAACGTTAGTCAGTTGCATAATTATTGCAACCATATAACTATACGCAATAGCGGTGGAACTGATTCATTTAAGTTTATCTAAAACTGTAAACGAGCAAGTCAAATTCGTGGCCAAGCACGACTGCTATTGTTAAACAAGTATTAAACAAATATATATGTCCGTTCATCTAATCCAATTAACAATATACTTAAAGAAGTAGGAATATTTTGTTAGCTAGGGTGAATAATTAATAACATGTGGGCTGGAGCCAAGTCTTATTAGCTTGCATACATGACAGCTCTAATGGAGAATAAACATTCTTATGCAAGGTGTAGCACTTGGTGCAAAGACATTCAAAACCGCAATTCTCGCCTTCTCAATTGCAGCAACTCAGTCTCGTCAAGAGAAGGGAGGCCTTTTCTTTTTCAAGTTGCATGATATATGCACGAGGAATACTCCTACTTGGTTCAGAATATCCAGAGAAAGGCCAGACAAATATCCTACTCTCCCTTGTTTTGTGAGTTTATCACCATTAACAACCATGTTTTGACAACATATTTACCATCAAATAAAGATTCAACAAAATGTTGTGTTGGACGAAAGATCTTCTCAAGAAATATGAAGACACTCTTTTCAAAACACATGGAATATATTTACATACATAATATTACGTTCCAAGTAAAACGGGGCATGACAAAAAAACAGTATTTTGATTTCACTTAAAAAAGTGGTAGTAAGAAGAATTCAATAAACAAAAATGTTTGGTACTGTTATATGTGAGATTTAGATACTCTCCTTTTCACCCTCATGTAGGGAGCCAAGGCGACACAAACAATTTTGATGAACCTTGTACACAAACAAAATTGAGTAAACAATTGTTTGTGTCTCTATCTCTCTTCTAACAAGAATGAGAAAAGGAGAGGAAACGGAGAGGAACCAAATCCATGTTGTGTGTTGTAGATACTACATTAAGGACAAAAAATCTCCCGGCCAGCTACAAAAACGAGGTAATGTGGTAGCCAATTCATGACACTAGGGTCATATTCATGCATAAAATGCTAGAGAAAACACATTGTTGTTTTAAAACATCAAAATAAATTGTGCAACAAAAATACAACATACATTATGCCTTCTTCTTCTTGGATTTCAGCATCACGAACCCAATAAATATGCATAAGAGGCAAATAAGAGCAACACCAGCAGAAACAGGTATTAATATGGCATATTCTTGGGGTAAGAAGTACTTGTGTACGAAATGATCATCATCTACAAAGGGCTGAAAGAGCACAGTACAATAAACTTATCAGGAAGTTAAAATAAGGTAACCATAATACATTTAAAATACTTGGCATGTTACTAACCAGGATGATAACCCAGAAAGTATAATAAGTGAATATCGATAAGCTTATAAAGGACAATAGAAATCCAACTGCTCTGTCTGCTAATTCCATTTTGATTCTTATTGTTTTAGCTTCCTGTTGACAACAAAAATACACAGATGACTGTTAGCATTCACAACATTAGAAAGTAGAAACAAGTTCAACAAAATATTGGTAGCATACTTGGCACCAGTATATTTTTAAAGTCTGCAGTGAGCTGAAAGGAATTCAAAATCTCACGAGTTGTTGGATGTAAAAAATGTTCAAGCGATGCAAAATTATACTGAGAAGGACATGAAAAACACTTGATTATAGTAAGAAAAGGGAATGTTACAAAATTTAAAACAATTAGCAATTGAATAATATATATACTTCATATTTATTATTCAAAAAAGGAAATTAAAATATAACCTTCCTTATAAAAAATTACATCAAATTGATGAATGTGAATGTGAAGTAAATCTTCAGAAGTTTTATCAGAAATGCAGTTTGAATAAAACCATAAAATAGGTTTTGACAGAACAGAAGAGAGAGATAGAGACACCAAATTGACAGTGTGTACATGGTTTAATTTAACAAAGAAAACTAAACCGAACTAACAAGAAACCAGTTTTGGTACTATAACGCCCCGTATAATTTTCTAGAATATTAAACAGAACATTACAACTTGATACTGGATAATTGAAACAAAAGAGTCGAATTACATGGGAAATTAATTGCCTTAAGCATAATTGCAAGGTACACATTAATAATAGTTCTTCAGTTTACAAAATTGAATAAATAAAAGTAGTCTTCAAGTCTACTCTTCAAGATGCCAAACTTTAAATGCGCCACAACTTTTAGCTGTCTAAAAATCAAAAGAATGGGGGTGAGACCTACTTGTCTCAGTGAGTTTCCTACTAAAACCATGAAGTCAGTCACTAACTGTATATCATTTTCCAGAATAATTGGTTACTATGCTCAATACTATCCCTTTAACTTTACTAATCATATTGCCATTGAATAGTCAAATAATAATCACTATTAAAACATAAAGTACAATGTGACAAATAAGTTCTTAAATGACAGTAAAGGTGGATCACATAATTTAGTCTTAGTTATTTTTAGTTGTGATGTGAATACTATTGAGCGTGAGGGTACTCAATAGTATCCACCTGCTGGTAAAGCGTTAGATATAATAAACAATACTTTACGGGAACTGCCTCACAATTTATTATTAACCGTAGTCAACGGTTTAAGTACACTTTAATAAGATAGGTACTTAAACCATCAAAATAAAATATATCATTATTCTCAATGATATCTGACTGAATAAACATACTTAAGAAACTGGGCATTTAACCGTCGGTTAAAAAACCATTGTACCTGCCATGACCAATATATTGATTTTAATTTACAAGTCAACATATTCCAATTTCAACAATGATTTCTGGTAATATAATTCATCCTTAGAACCACTTGTTTTCCCCATATACTAAACATTAAACAGAACATAAGTAGTAAGCATGAAACTGAACCCAAATAAGGAGAAAAGAATCATCCCCATTGATTAACCCAAGTGACATTTTTATTATACACACGCGGGTAGAAGCTTCAGCATGTAAGGCTTTTATGGAAATATTAGCTATTTGGTTTTATGTGTGATACAAAGAAAAAGCTTGTACCAATTTTGTAATGAAGTGGGAACCAAAGTGAAAATACTTGAAATGTTAATAGAGTGAAAGATAAGGAACTATAATCATAGATGATTGATTATCACATGAACTCGTAGTGAAGCAAGTGGTGAACATTACTGAAATGAGGATTGAGCAACCAAGGATAATATATGGACCAATTTGGTTACAAACGTGAGTAACATATAGAAGAAAAATGATAAAGTAGATGATCATTCCAATTGATCTCTATTATAAAGAAACATCAGCAGTAGGAAAAAGTAACAGTTTCAAGATGGAGAAACATCCAATGATTTCCAAAAGGTCGGGAACCAAAGACAAATATAAAAGATTCAAGGCAAAGAAGCTAATAACTCCAACATTGTTTATCTAATTCATGAGTTAAGCTAACATATATAGGGGAATTCACCTTTTACTCATGCATATTATCTCATCATTATTTCCTAAACAACAATGTCAGCCCATTTAGTAAAATTAAGGGGGTGAAACTAATAATTATCAACTCATGCTCAGCTAATTCATGAATTAAACTAATTTAACATGAGAATTCCCATTAATAATATATATATATAATTTTATCATACTAATCACAATATCTAGTAATCTCTGTCTTCTTCAAAGCTTCTTTGCACCCTAAGAAGTAACAACCCAACAACTATCTTCAGAATAGAAATGAATTAAACTAAAATTAACATTATGCCACTCATATTTCATCATTTTGTTTCTGTGATCATTAATCAATTTCATCGCCATATTCATCACCATATTCTGCTTCTAAAAAATTGAATTTTCTGCACAGAATATGCCAATAATAAAGTTATCTATTGATACCTAATTCAAATGTAAAATGAAATTCGATGGACATATTTCAATACAAACTAATCGAGGAAATAATAAGAAAGGAAAATGCGCACATGTTTCTTACCGTTCACGACGGACGACGATGAACTCCGGCGAACTTTTGCTTTATACGATCGGTTGAGAAGGTCAGTGTTGGTTGTCTACAATCCAACTTGTGTTCCTGAATCCCGATACATCAAGGGTAAATTTGTAATTTCGCTATTGGAATTTTGAAACAGCCAGATAGGGGCTTTAGATGAGTTTAAATTTCTAGAATTTCTTTTTAATTTTATCACGTTTATATAATTCCAACAAAAAAATAATTCCAACAAAAAAAACACGGTTTAAGTTGTATAATATGGGATCAGTTTATATATAAGCAAGAATTAGTTCTTCTCCATTTCAGCTGTCACAAATTTGATTAATAATAAACTAAATTACACCATAGGTCTTTAAGTTCTAAGGTTCATAACAAATTAGCCATTTAAATTATTTTGGTCATATATAAGTCTTTTGAGTTTGAGGTTTGTAACATATTGGTTTTTAAGCTATTTTGGTCACACATAAGTCCATTTAAGTTTGTAAACATTTTCGATTTAGTCTTTCTGTTACATCATCGTTTTTGTAATGTTTGGTTAACAGAAGAACTATGGAAAACGTTTACAAACATTAAAGACTTATGTGTGACCAAAATAACTTAAAAATCAATTTGTTACAAGCCTCAAACTTAAATGACTTATGTGCGTCCAAAATAACTTAAAAAACCAATATATTACAAACTTAAATGACTTTTGATGTAATTTAGCCTTAATAATAATAAAATTGTTCATTTGACTAGTCATAGATGTTTGAAAGTACCTAAACGCGTCCACTTTACTAATGATATCATGGTATTTTGGGAAGGGAGTTCAAAGAGGATTGATGACAGGTCGTCATGTGTTATTTTTAATATTTTCATTTAGTTTTAATCTAAAGTAGAGTAGTATTATAACACTTGTCTATGATTTTTAGGAAATTTGTGATGTTACACATAGACAATTGTTTTAATGCTCTTCTATTTTGAATTAAAACTAACTAAAAATGAATAATATTTTACATATAAAAGAAACTTATACACATATTTGGTATCATGCGAAAGAATAATGTTAAGAACAAATTTTTGACAAATACTGTTCGACTCACTTTTTTTATTGTATTTTTACAAGTAACACTTTTTTTGTTGTTGTTTAAAATCCATATAAACCTCTAATATTTTGAAGCCGTGAGTAAGTTTATTTAAGAGGACATATTTTGATAAGACCCACATAATTTTTAATCAATAAAAGAAAATATGTAAAAAAAATGTATGTTAATGTGTTTTTTCTTTAATATAAGCTTGTGTTGTTGTGTGTCGGTGTAATAAAAATGTGTGTTGATGTTTTTTTTTTTAATAGTATAAGTTTGTGTTGTTGTGCTTTAGAAAGCGTGTTCTTTCAATTCCTTTTATATGAAATGAATTAATACATTTTTTTTATTTCTCCTGTAGAAATGAAGTATTATCAATGTGGTTAAACGTAAGTGCCAATAGTCGTTTGTATTCCCTACCATGCATGATCAAGACATGAAGAATGCACGATGTACCTCTGGTATAGTACACTTCAATTTTCAACTTTATGCTTTATGCATCATGTTGTAATATCGTTTCCTTGTCATGTCATGATGAACATCAATTGAATTATTTAATCACAGTCGTATTTGGCCGTTGACTAGGTCACAAACGAAGGTGCAAACAAGGTTTTGTACCCTATCAATTGCGTCCTTTTCATTTTACTACATCTGATAAGCTACTTTATAAAATGTCTAAAGAAAGTTACTTTATAAAAGATGAGTTTTTTACGGATATAAAAACTAGTTGATGGGGGATCAGCTAGACATGAATCACATATTAATAATATTTGTACGATTAATAAGACACAATTTTGTGATAATATTTCTTTTCTAACGTTTTATCAATAAAAAACAATAAAAAGAGAAAGAGGAAGCGAGAGAGTAAGAATATAATGTGAGTATTGGAGATAGTTGTCTAAAAGTTGTCATTAAATGGTTATACAAATATCGTTTCTATTGATTATATTTGTATTTTTTTACAACTAATATCATAAAAAATATGTTTAATTAGTATTTAATTTTTCGATTTAGATAACTAAGGTAAAATTTAAAGAAAAATACAAGATATACTACAAAAAGGCTCTATTAATTATTAAAGTATTAACTCATAAGACAATGAGAGTTACAAAACGAGTATTTTTAATCATATGAACTTGCAAGATATAAACGGTTAGGTGTAAGAAGTTTATTGTGAATGCTAGAGAGACTAATATTATTATGAAAATCAGTTTGGTGGTTAAAATAAGAGAAAGAAAATAAGATAAGATAAAATTACATGGTCATGCTAACAATTGTCATAAGAATATTTGTCAAGGAATAAAAAAAAAGTAGATTTTGTATTGAAAAGTGTATTTTTTAACTTTTAAAGAGTTAAATCCACAAATTGCAAAATATTTTTATACTTTGATTACTTAACAAGTACTCTTGGAAACTTACTAGATTTTTACAAAATATTATTATGAAAAAATATATTATATTATGAGAGACTTACAATATTAAGAATGGCTTAATTGCACCTTTCCCCCTTATCTTTTGTCAATTGTGCGATTTTGCACCCCATTGTTTTAATTGAGCGATTTTACACCCCATCCTTTTTCCCCTTTCTGGTTTGAAGGCCCCTCACGTGTTTTAGTGATGATGTGTCTGATTTTGATAATGTATCTTCATTTAATTTTTACCATGTGTGTAAATGATATTTTTTAAAAACAAAATAAATCATAACAATTAAATTATTAAAAAGTGGTTAAATTATCAGGAAGACCAAGAAAATTGCCATCTCAAAACCCGTTGAAAATTGCACCGAAAAACCCAATTCCATCCCTTTCCCTTTCGCTTTATCGCCATATTTCTTCTCTAAAAACGATATATTTCCAACCATAAGGAACTGTATCAAATTCAAATTCAATCAGCCAGGAATTGTATCAAATTCAATCATCACGAAGACCAAGATCCCATTTCAAACCATCAACAACACTCAAAGGAATCTTATTCTCTTTCGTTATCATCAACAATTTCAAAACCCTATCAACAACATCTTTCTTAAAAACATCATGAGCAACCAAGAGCTTTTGTTGTGAGTTTAATACGAGGTTCAATAGTGCAACCATTGTGGTAAAACTTTTCGAAAACAAAAGGGTATTTTCAGATGATTTCGATGGGGAGGTAAAGGAGGTTAAGGGATTGTTTGATGATGGAGATTGGGAGGGAGAGGAGGATGGTGAGAGGTTTGAGATTCTTTTTGCGTTCGAGGGCGTGGTCGAGGCCACGGTCGTGGACGAGGGTTAATGTGCCGGAGAAGAGAGTGCATTTGTGTTGGCGGTGGGAGGCGGGGCGGAGGGATTTAACCCCAAATCTGAGTTTGATTTTTCTTTTTTATAATTTAACCACTTTTTAATAATTTTAATTGTTATGATTTATTTTGTTTTTAAAAAATATCATTTACAAACATGACAAAAATTAAATGAAGATACATCATCAAAATCAGACACATCGTCACTAAAACACATGGGGGCTTCAAACCAGAAAGGGGGAAAAAGATGGGGGTACAAAATCGCTCAATTAAAAACATGGGGTGCAAAATCGCACAATTGATAAAAGATAGGCAGAAAAGTGCAATTAAGCCATTAAAAGTAAGGTCAATTAAGCAAATGATTCATAAAAATATCCTGAATTTTGTTTTTAGTCCCTAAAAAATAATTCACTTTTTTTGAAGGAAAAATAAAAAATAACTCACTTTTTAGTTTTTGTTTAGCATTTAGTGACAAAAACGGCTAAGAATTTTTTTTAGAAGACTAAAAATATCAATGAATTTTTTTTTCAGGGACTAAAAATAAAATTTTAAATATTTATAAAAATTATATATTTTTTTAAGGAATTACAGGGACTATATTCTTTCTTTCTTTTTTGACAAAGGGACTATATTCTTAATTAACTCTAATATTAAATAGCAGTATATTTTGTCAAAAAACAAATTAATTAGTAGTATATGATAATTTGATGTTGGATGCCCCTGCCGGCTGCGCATAGTGCATTGCTTGACAAACACGTCGGAAGATGGCAATCCTACCAGCAGATTCTGTGGGCCTATAGTCCTATTACACCAATTCCTACAAGATTTTAGATTAGTTAATTAATTAATTAGCAACGTGAAAAGTAGGTTATTTAATTTGTAGTATAAATTAAGTAAACACTTGCCTCCATAAGCATCCTTAACTTCTTCCATACAGTACTTAAACAAGTATATTGCCTGGATTCTGCACACACTGATGAGCCATTTTCTTAGACTTTTACACGATAGTTATGTGTAAACGTCACAGTCAGTTACATTATTATTGCAACCATATAACTATTCATAATAGTGGTGGAACTGCTTCATTTGAGTTTATCAAAAATTGTAAACGAGCAAGTCAAATTAGTGGACAAGTACGATTGTCATTGTTAAACAAAGTATATGTCCATTCATTTAATCCAATTAATAATATATTTAAAGCAGTTGGAGTAGTATTTTGTTAGCTAGGGTGAATAATTAATAACTAATGGTTATAATCAAGTTGTAGTAGTTGTAGTTAAGGAGCTTGAGTTAACTTCGAATCAATAAACTTATGAGCTTGACTCGCAACATAACCAATTTTTTTTACTGCTCTTTACTTATAGTTGATATTGTTAAGTTTGAGTAAGCGTCTCATCCGTAGAAAATGTGAGCTATTAACAATATATGTGAAAGTTTCTATAAAAAATTTAATGCTTTAAAGTTTTTGTGGAGATATGATGTCTTATTCATTTATATGGTTGCTCATATCTTAATATATCATTGATCTTTCAAACTTCTGTCATGACCCAACGAAACTCTTGATCATCATTGACATTTTTAAAATAAAAATTGGACAACTAAGAAAAAATTGCATAGTTTACTTATCCACGTCATTAAATATAGAATTTTGTTAAGCAAATCACAAAATTTTTAAAAAATTGTGTTTAATATTAAAATTCTAATTTTTTTTCAAGTTTTTCATTAAGAGTGATAACTAATTTATCTTTTCGTGATAGCATTGATAGTTAAAAAAAAATATGAAACCAAGTAAGAGTATTTTCAAAGAGATTTTAGAAATAATGAGAGAAAAAAAATCTTTTTATATCCATTTAAAAGAGTCATGCTACCTTGCATAAAGTAGCCGTTTCTTTTTATATCCATCCCCCCCTTTTTTTTGAAGAAGGTAAACTAGCCCACCCAAATGAGTTATATCCATCCCCCTCTTGGTTTATGTATAGACAACAAATTGGGAAAAGAAGTGTAATTCGTGATTTTTTACAATGATTTAGGAGAAATCAAACATGGAACCAACACATACTTTAACACACTGCTCAAAAAGGGTTGGCCAGTCTACACTCGTCAAGCAAACTCCCCAACATTCTTTAATTTATTTATGTTAACAAAAAAGAGGACATTCTTTATTTTAATCATCGAATGACATGAAATTTAGTTGCAATTTCTTTATGATAATGGACGGATCTATAATTTCAATCCACGCCATAATAATGCTTTGATATCATGATACACGTGATCAACCATTGCATTGTACAATATACATTATTGTTATTTTGTCTTGAAATGAAAAGTAGGAGAGGGGACCATTCTTTGTTTTCCATAACCCAACAGCTCATTGATTTCAAAAGTTGTGTGTAATGGGACGTATGTAGATAGATCCTTGTAATTCAATTTTGTCCCATGTAGCTGTAGCTGCTGAACAGACATTCCTTAACTTAACAATAATGAATTACCAATTCAGCTTTTTTCATTATAGTCAGTTTATTTGGTGTTATCAACAAAAAAGATAGTCAAAATTTGGTGATTAATTAAAATCCTTAATTTGTATTGTAGCCTTTATAAAAACAAGGTAAAGCTCACATATTCCATTCAAGAATTTCTTTGCTGCAGTAACAAAATGCCAGGTACTGTGTGCAAGCCGGATAAAATTATTCTCCCCTCTTAAGGCCCCAATAGTTATATATTCACCAGATAAGAAGCCTGCAATTAACAGGGAAAGGTGAAAATGTGATAGAAAAAGGATAAAAGATAAAAGAATGGTGTAAAAGTAAGAATGTTTGAGAATATAACAATTTTGTTTGATAACATATAACAACAGCTTATTTAATATTACAAATAAAGAAGGGAAACTAGAATATACAATGGTACACAATAGCAGGAATTGTTAGTTAATTTAACCTAATAACACTTGGATTAGATAGTAAAAAATCTCTTTTAGCTTAACCAATGGTTCTCAGTTCAGATCCATCTCTGAGAATAAAACGATGTTAATTCTTTTGAGAGATAGTTTTATCACCTAATGTGGTTCTACTTAGTTCGAAAGATTAATCTATGTAGTTGCACGCAGTTGATACTCAATTCCACTAAAAGTAGTCAATACTCAATAATTATGACAATGGCATGCTTAATTACTCATTATGATTCAAAATAACTGTGGTTTTAATATATAAAATAATTCTAAAATAAGTGTCACTTTGTATTTTTAACGTGACATTGATTTTTTTCTTCAATTTTGGAGTTCATATTGTATATGCTATATTTCAAGTCATTTATAATTGGACTTACATTTGTCACATTGGCTAAACAATCAATAGTACTTTTTCCCCAAAGGCAATGGGAAGTGTTGGGTGTACATAGCCGAGCTTTGGGAAGTGTCGAAGGTCTCAAATATGTAAGAAGGATGGAACACGGGGCGGTAAATCCCTTAACATCAACATCAAATAAAAGAGAGAATTGAGTCAGACAAGTCTCGTAATAAACAATATCAGCATCAAGCATCCGAAATTTGCCAAGACATCATCACACTTATTGGCTTCATGGTAAAAGTGATGCACCACTACTTCTCACTCCAAGTCAAGCAATCGACGAATCTTCACAACTAAAGATCTATCAATTGGGATTCAATTCTAATTAATAGAAACCTCTGGAGAATCCACATTCAATTTAACTCTGTTGGAACAAAGGGTGTTTCACAAAATCACCTATTGAGTTTTGATAATAACAAGGTATTAAAAATCATCAATTGGATATGCTAATCAATTTGTTCAAGTGTACAGGATCCATAATCAAAGTACTATTCATAGAGATCCTGATTGAACAAGTTCAAGAGCAAATGAATTTTATTTGAAGCTTAGAAGCATCTGGAAGAATGCATCTGAAGAAATGCATATGAAGAAGTGCATCTGAAGAAACGAGTCTGAAGAAGAGCTCGTGAAGACACGTCATCAGAAGTAAGGTCATCAGAAGCAATGGTCATCAAAAGCATATCTCGTCAGAAGCTACTTCACCAGAGTTGACAAAGGACAATGTACGAAGTGTACGACCACTAACTCTGCAACCACCATCTCTGCAATCTTTGTCTCTACATCAAGACAAGGATAACAGTAACATTGCTGCAGACGTTGTTCCTTTTGTAATGGAATGGATTTGAAATTAGTTCTTCATAGGACAACTATCAAATCAGGCAAAAGATCAAGGGTGAAGAATCAAAGCTTCAAAGCAAGACAAGTTGATGTAACGGCTAAATTCTCAACGTCTCTCAACTCCTCTATAAATAGGGATGAAGACTTAGAGAACATATATACATCTAGACATACACATACAAGGCCAATATTCTGTGCAAAACGTCGCAAACAAAACATCAACAACTTAGAGAATTTTTTCAATTGTTCATATCTTAGAATTCTTAAGTGTCTAGAAAAACAGAGTCTGTTCTGTTTCGTATTGTATTGTGAATA
>Ga0315915_1002723_pt1 | contig 22357 bp, 11 predicted proteins | sample MpolbnodulesMG_FD_207738 | JGI IMG/M metagenome (GOLD analysis project Ga0315915, IMG submission 207738) | Medicago polymorpha root nodule microbial communities from Los Angeles, California, United States - branched nodules | ecosystem: Host-associated > Plants > Roots > Nodule | place: USA... | reverse complement strand
GTGAAATCCCTCTCAAATTCCGTCACTAAATTTTGCGACCAAGAAATTTGTGAGGAATTTCAATTTTTCCGTCACTAATTTCCCTCTCAAATTTTTCTTTTTCTAGTAGTGTATGAAGGGATAATGACAATAGTAAATGAACTATTGAGGGAAAGGCCAATATTCATTTCTACATTTATAAATAGTTCAAATTAGTCTTTTCATCCTTGTAAAAAAATAATCTTTTCATTATATATATTATGGAAATATCACTATTGATAACAAAGTTTTGTTGGATTTATTGTCAATGGCATATTCTATTTAAGTTAATGTTTATGCTCTAGTATTTTGGAGAAGGTTGTTTATGCAGCATTGTACTAATATAACAAAATTTCAAAGTTGAATAAACATCGTTGCAAATTGAATGTGATTTTGTTCATTCACCGTTTATATCATTTTCATCCTTTGAAAAAATTAATCTTTTCAATATTCTTGGAATATCATTATTCATTATAGTTCTTTTGACCATTATACTTCTTTCTCTTTTCACAATCAAAGCAAGTAAATAAGTTGAAAAAATTATTTTGGAATCCAATGGAATTAGGGGTGGAAATAGGTCATAAGGCCTACGACGTAGTCTATGTCTTGTGAAATATGGAATACTAAGGGTCTTTTTTTTTTTTTTTACATCGAATACTAAGGGTCTTTTAGAAGTCTATTTAATTAAAAATGTCATGACGCGAGACATAAAAAAAAAAGTTAGGTAGTTAATTTTAATAATAGAAGGTTTGGCGGATCCTAACTTATCTTTTATGTATGATTTCCAAAAAAGAAAATGTACTATCATTTTATGATTAATGTGGATCAATGTTTATCATGTGATTTGGTTAGAACACAATATTTTTGTATGGTATGTCACTTTGCGAGTTATTATAGTCAATATGACCTGTTTATTGCACGGGTCGACGATCTAGTATATGCTAACAAGTATGTTGTTGCAGTTGCTTCCGTTTGTTGAAGGTTGGATGTTAATAACTTGTCCTCTGTGTTTTGAATTGTTAAGGAGTATGTACACCTATATACTCCCTCCGTCCCTGTATGTAAGCTCCCTTTGTGTTTTTCTCATTTCTTAAGAAAAATTGTCAGTGTAATTAATGTGTCTGTTTTGTGTGTTAATATTACCAAATTGTCCTTTGTTTGTATGTGTATTAAATTTGACTTTTCATATTTCAAAACAAGTTGGTAGTATTAATTAGGGATATGTTTTGGAAAAAATAATAAATGCATGTAGTAATTTTAAAAGGGATTTATATTTAGGGATAAAAATAAAGTCAAATAGGTGCTTAGATATAAGGACAGAGAGAGTATTTGTTTTCTTCCCATTTCTACTCTCTTTTCTATATAGTACAAGGTTATACCATAGGGTAAGAACTCTTTTCTCTAGTGGGGAAGGATCAAATCAAGGAATTAATAACACATTTAAGGAGTATGACATATAAATATGTATACTTTGATTTGACTCAATAAATAGATTCAATCTAGTTCGTTTTTTAATTGAGTCAAAGATTGAGATTTATTGACTCCATTTAAGGAGTATGACGTATAAATATCTATACTTTGATTTGACTTAATAAATAGATTCAATCTAATTCGTTTTTTAATTGAGTCAAAGATTGAGATTTATTGAGTCCATTTAAGGAGGATGACGTATAAATATGTATACTTTGATTTGACTCAATAAATAGATTCAATCTAGTTCGTTTTTTATGAGGACTAGAAATTCCAACATAAAAACAAATGTTTAGTCTTACACTATGTTTATCTTAGCGTGTACAAGAGGTGTGACAATAAGGCAAAAAGAGTGTTTATCAGAAATTTACTCTCACTTCATAAAAAATTTATTATAAATACAACTCATCTCCTCCATCTTTAAATCCATCCAACCATTCTTTCTTTCCTTGCTCACACAGTCTCTTATGGCAATGAAGGAGATGAAGAAATGTATTACCATGATGATGATGGTGTTAATAATTACGTTCGTTGTGACTCAAGTATGTGATGCAACTCAATCTATAGATATAAGTACTAAAGACTATTGTGCTCGTTGTTACAGGGAATGCTTTCAAGAATGTCTCGGTGATTACAGTATGGGATGCAGTGATGATTGTGAGTCTAAGAAATGCCCTTGTTGCCACCATAAACCCCCTTCTTGTTGAAAATGATTAAAGCTTTGGAGACATGCAACAATAATAAATTATCACTTGTATGTTATGTTAGACTTTGCATAAGAAAATAAATTAATAATAAATAAATGAATGTACCAAAAATAATAATAATAATAATAATAATAATAATAATAATAATAATAATAATAATAATAAATAAATGAATTTCAATTTATAATGTACATTCACCATTTTGGCTTATCAATTTCTTTTCATATTATATTTCTTCCTTGTTTATAGAGTAGATTACACTTTCTTGTGAAAAATGCCTTTGATTCTGGTTTCTTTGACCCCACTATCTCTGAAACTCTCATTGCTCTCATTCCTAAAGTTGGCAATCCCACCACCTTCAAGGATCTGAGGCCCATAAGCCTTTGCAACACTGTCTATAAAATAATTACCAAAGTCCTTGTTAACCACCTCTGCCCCCTCCTTGACACTGTTATTGGTCTGTACCAAAGCAGTTTCCTGCCAAGTAGAGGGACTTCTGACAATGCTATTATTCTCCAGGAAATTGTTCATGATATGCAGAAGTCCAAGAAGAGGAAAGGTTATAATGCTTTCAAGCTTGATCTAGAGAAAGCCTTCAACAATGTCAACTGGGACTTCCTTAAGGATTGTCTCAACGACTTTGGCTTCCCCCATCAACAATAAAGCTCATCATGCATTGTGTTACTTCTTCTTCTCTTTCTATTCTTTGGAATGGAAACAAGATGCCCACTTTCAAGCCAACTCATGGTATTAGGCAAGGAACCCTCTTTATCCTTATCTTTTCATATCTATATTGAAGCAGTTAGTAGTGGAAACTAGCACCCTATCCAAATTGCAAGAAATGGTCATCTCATCTCTCACCTCTTGTTTGCCGATGACGTTTTCCTCTTCACCAAGGCTAAAAACTCTCAATTTAGATACATCACTACTCTTTTTTATGCTTTTAGCCAGGCTTCAGGTTTGAAGATTAATCTTGCTAAGTCTCAGGCTTTTTACTCAACGTGTGTCCCTCGTTCAAAGATCAACCGCCTCACTGCTATCTCCAACATTTGGAGTACCACCTCACCGGACAAGTACCTTGGATTCCCCATACTCAAAGGTAGAGCAACTAAAAGTGATTTTAACTTTATCGTCAAAAAGATGCAAACTAGGTTGGCTTCTTGGAAACACCGTCTTCTTAATAAACCTGGCAGGTAGGCTCTTGCTTCTTCAGTTTTGTCTTCCATACCTTCTTACTACATGCAAATCACTTGGCTCCCTCTGAATATATGTGACCTCATCGATAGAACGACCCGTGATTTCATTTGGAAGAATGCTAACCACAAAGGTCTCAACTTGGTTAGTTGGGATAACATTTCTAGACCTAAGGTTTGGGGCGGCCTTGGCATTAGAATGGCGAGAGACTCTAATATCGCTCTTCTTGGTAAACTTGTTTGGGATTTGCTTCAGGGGACAAATAAACATTGGGTCAGCATCCTATCTCACAAGTACACCTCTAGCGCCAAGATTCTCAATCACTCCACTTCTACACCCAGCTCAATCACTTGGAACTCCATTATCAAAGCAAAAAATATTCTCAAGAATGGTTTCTCTTGGCGGGCTGGCTCGGGTGAGTCCTCTTTTTGGTATAGTCATTGGACCTCCTTTGGACCCCTTTGTGCTAATGACTTGGCCTAAACAATCAGTGAAGTTTATGCTACTACCCCTCCAAATCTCAACATGCTTCATACTCTTCTTCCTTCAGATATCTTGGACGAAATCATTAACCTCAAACTGCATTTCAACTCCAACACAGAATATACTTTCATTTGGCATGAAAACTCCAATGGAATCTATACAACCAAAACTGGTTTTTCCTGGATTTTGAAACAACGGGGAGGGGATGTCACTTCCATATCCTGGGCTTGGATTTGGCGTCTTCATCTTTTGAAAAAAATAAAATTTCTTGTCTGGTTGGCCCATAGCAACTATGTCCCCACCCTATCTATTTTAAACCATAGGAACCTTGCTCCAAATGCTCTATGTCCTTGTTGCTCTTCATCTGAAGAAGCCTTCCTTTATTGCATTAGAGACTGCATAACCTCCACTCATCTTTGGCATGCTTTAGGCTCCACCTCTGTTGAATTCTTCTCTAATACAGATACTTTGTGTTGGCTTAAGCAAGGACTCACCTCCCAATCCTCCAATATCTTTGCCTCAGGAGTGTGGTGGTCTTGGAGAAATCAGAACTCTACTTGTTTCTCTAATATTCTATCCCTACCTACCGTCTTGCCATGGAAGCTCGTAACTTATCTGTCACCCTAATATCTTGCTTCTCTAGCTCTCTAACCCCAACGATTGTAGATAAATGGGTTTGATGGAACTCTTCTAATCAATCTTGTATCATTCTTAATGTCGATGGTAGTTGTCTTGGAAATCCCATCAGAGCAGGATTTGGAGGTTTACTTCGTCAGTAGACTGGAAGTTGGATGACAGGTTTTTCAAGTTACATTTTATTAAGTCTATTCGTTGACCACCCGACCTAAGAAATTTTTGTTTTAAGTTGGATGTTGTTGGTTCGACTCTTGCTCTAGAAAAAAACATTATCTCTTTTTTTTGACTAAAAAAAACATTATCTCTTCAAAATCCATTTAAAAACTATTATCTCTCCAAAAAAAAATAATACTAACCCCAATTTCTTTTACTCCCCTGTTGAAGCAATCCATTACATCTCTCTCTCTCTCTCTCTCTCTCTCTCTCAAAAGCTCGATTTGTCTCTCTCTCTCGAACTCGTGTAGACATTTTCCATCGCCGTTGCTGAAACTTGTTGAATCCATAGTTAAAACTCACTGAATCTATGGTTGAAAATCCTTTTCAGCACTAACAACGTTGTCGTTCTAGAGCTAGCTATGAAGTTTTTCTGCAAAACAATAGATTTTCCCCTGTGAGACCCTAAATTTTGTTTCGATTGCAACACCCAGCCGCAAATCTTTCATTTGTTCGTCGTTGTTGGTGAAACAATATCAGTGGCCAGGCTATTTCTCTCATCTTTCCTCTTCTCACTGACACAACCTCGTCTCAGTTCTCACTATCCCGCTGGTTTCTCTCTTATTCACAATCGCCTCTTGTCAGAGTAAGCCAATTCACTCACCAATTTCTCCTTCCTTCTCCAATCACTTGTTTTAGGGTTTCAGAATTGAGAATTGGGAATTCGAAATTGTTAATTGGAAAATTGCTTATCATATGCTTGTTTATGATGATTGCTTATTGTTCAAAATTGCTTATTATGTAGAAAATTGCTTATTGGTTTTATGTGTTGTGTAGAATTATTTATGGAAAATTGCTTATTCTTATATATTGGACCGGAGGGAGTAATTTATTTCTGATGGTGCTCACTAAAAAGAAAAGGTGTTTAAGAGCCGTCACATAAATGATGTTCACTACATGAAATTTGCCACATTGTTTACAAACAAATCTATACTTTTGTGCGGAGGGGAGGGGAGTGTAAAATCATCGTGACTTTAATGTATTTTTGTGTGATTTATGAGAGGGAAAGAAGGAAAAGAAATGATAGATAAGATACAAGAGAGATCAATACAAGAGAGAGATAGTCACAAATGTAGTACTTCTTCTGTCTCACATTAAGTGTTCTATTTGAGTTGTATACGATTATTATAAGAAAATGATTAATAATGTTGATTTAATGACAAAAATGTATCATTTACTATAGCAATCTTATTAATTATAGTTAGTGGAGTGATTAAAGTCTTAAAGATGGTCGAAATGCAATATATAAGAGTATGTTAGTTGAAAAGAATAATTAATGTTGTATTAGTACTATAAAAGAGAAAAATAATTTAATAAAAAAAACTATGAAAGATGACACCTAGAATGAGACGTATGGAGTAGTATATTTGAATCCATATCCTTAAATTTACTTTACTCTTATCATTGAGTTGACACCCCTTGAATATTGATAGTATTTGATGTCATGCGTGAATTATTTATAGACAAAGTTTATTTATAATTATTTTTTTAACAAAAATATTTTTTAAAGAGTAATCATTCGTTGTATTTCTTGGATCTGATATGCATTGTCATTATAGTCTTTAAATGTTTAAAAAATATAGAAGTATCTCTGAATGTGTCTTTTCTTAACGAATTTGATTCTCAAATGCAATTTTTTCTAATTAGATTAGTTCTCGAATGTATCGTTTACTACTAAACTTAGTACATTAAATTACTAAAAAAAAACACATTCTACAATTTTTTTATAATTTTAACATATTTAGAGAATATAATGACATCAAATCACATTTATTTGACCAAAAGGCATGATTATCCATAATCTATTATGGCGAGTGTTGTTGGTCAAAATGTTGAGAGATCTTCATATGAGAGAGATGATACAGAGGTGGTGATGTAGGCTTCATATTATGGTGAGTTCTAATCTACGGATCAGACCATACATTAATACTTCCATCTCCATTTCTCCTCCCATAACCAATTAATAGGGGAATGATGCTTCATATACTCCTTCACGCGTAACTTGGACTATGACCGAGCTCATCCGAAAATCTATTTGAAAATATTTTGCTTTGAAAACTCTATAAAGAATAGAGGAAGAGTTTGTGAGAAGCTTCCATCCTTGTTTATCCACCGTGGCAAGGTTAAAGCCTTCAAGATCCCGGAAATTCACGCCAATCTTTATGGATTGTTGTCATTTATCCCATTTTAGCCAATTGATACTTCACACTCTGCTTTTCTTCGAGCACAATAGAAATAGTTCAACATTCTTTCATATTCTTCTCCCAAAGAAGTAGGAAGAACAAAAACACTCATGCAAGAGACATAATCACTTATCATAATTGAGGCTTTGCAAAAGTTGGGATCTTGTTAAAATTCTAAATAAATATCTTACTAAAAATCACGGAAGCAGTGGATTTAAAGTACAATTTTATGGCCATTGAAATGGTTCATAAACCAACATGCATTTGATTACACTTCACACTTAGACTCTTCCAAATAAATCTTATAATAAGCAAGTTAATGTGTATCTACTAAATTTCTTGATGTATATCATGAAAAACAGTGAAAACTTGTTTATCTAGAAAATGAGATTTCTTCCTCAATGATTATAAAAATAGAAAACATAATCTTCAATAAATAATTAACATTTTCCATCCCAGGCATTATGCGCCCAAAATTTTACAAGGTGGAGGGAGATGAGAGTGCCCTTTAAAAAAATAAAAAAAATCCACTCTTCCTTTTTCAAGAGTATAAATTGCATAACCCTAGAATCTTGCATCTCTTGTTGTACTCTCTACATTTTTAAGCATATGGAGGATATATGGATGGCAGTTGTTTCCGTATATGCATTCAATTTAAGAATTGCTCATGAGATAAACAAAAAGAGTAACCATGCTAAAAACTTGTTCTCTAACTTCTGGCTAGTTATAAACCATATACCATCGGAAAATTTATGAAAACCTAAATTAGTAGTAGATCTTCCTGCAAAGGTTTTGCATTCATTGCCTACAAAACAACAAGATAACACTAAAGTATTATGTTAAGATACATAATTTTGAGCTCTTTTAAATGATTGTAAAGAACATCTATTTTGTGCTGGTGATTCTCGTCAAGCAAATTTTTGGCCCTTGTAATTGCAGAATTGATCTTCTTGTTCTCTTCTGTGGAAAGCATCAAGTTAATATCATGCTTCTTTAAAGCAGTTTCTATTCTGTAAATGTAGTCATCCAATTCATTCTTCACTTCAGCCATTTGTTTGAATTTCTTGTCTTCAACACTGTAAATCTCAGCTTCTTGAATCAATTTTTTAATCTCATCTGCTGATAACCTATCTCTATAATTGGTTATCATAATCTCATTCACGATGCCGGTGGATACTTCCTCAGCAGAAACTGTCAAAATACCATTTTCATCAATAGAAAAACATACACTGAAAGGATGGCCACGAGGTGCAAAGGGAATCCCAACGAGACGAAACGAACCAAGCAGATTGTTGTCATTGGCTCTAGTTCTCTCACCCTCGAAAATCTTTATCAAGGCTGAGGATTGGTTATCCTGAATAGTTTTATAATCTGATGTTTTCTTGACAGGTATGGTAGTATTCCTAGGAATCACTACCTTCATGCAATCATGATGTAGCTTAAGACCTAAAGCCAGTGGTGTAACTTCAATCAACACCAAGTTTGGAACATTGGTAATGCCATCAGTCAACAAAGCAGCCTGCACAGCTGCACCAAAAGCAATTGCCTCATCAGGGTTGATGCTCTTGCACAGATCCTTTCCACCGAAAAAGTCCCCCAATAGCTGCTCCACTTTGGGAATCCTAGAAGAACCACCAACAAGGACAACATCATCTACACTACTCTTGTCCAGATTAGAGTCAGTAAAACAACTCCTAACAGTCTCCATACATTCATTAAAAAGGTCCATATTGATTTCCTCAAACTTTGCACGAGTGATCGATGAAAAAAGTCGAACATTCTCAAATAAAGCATTAACCTCAATAGTGGCGTCAACAGAAAAAGAGAGTGTCCTTTTAGCCCTCTCGCACTTAGATCTCAACCTCCTCAAAGCCCTTGAGTTTCCGCTTATGTCAACTTTTTTCTTCCTCTTGAACTCCTTTACAAAGTAGCTCACCATTCTGTTATCAAAGTCCCCTCGACCAAGGTGAGTGTTTCCAGCAGTTGCCTTAACTTGGAAGACCTTACCCTTAATAGTAACAAGAGACACATCAAAAGTCCCACCACCAAGGTCAAACACAAAAATATTTCGTTCTCCGTCACAATTTGTTCTCTTATCAAGGCTATATGCAACAGCGGCTGCAGTGGGCTCACACATTATCCACAAAACATCAAGGCCAGCAATGGCACCAGCATCTATGGTGGCTTTTCGTTGAGAATCATTGAAATAAGCTGGAACAGTAATGACTGCATTTTTAACTGGTGATTCCAAATATGCCTCGGCAATCTCCCGCATCTTGCTGAGGACCATTGATGAAATTTCCTCCGCATAAAGGTTCTTCTCTTGACCCTTGTACTTAACCACAACCATCGGTTAGTTGTTTACATCAGCAATGACTTTGAATGGCCACAAGTTGATATCTTTTTGAACAACATCATCATTGAACTTCCTACCAATTAACCTCTTCGCATCTGTAAAAAACGTTAATAATTATTTCATAGCTTAAAGGCTGAAACAGTCATCATCGAGGAAGGCTTATTTGATCTCTAAGGAATGGAAAGTACTAATTTAGCTCTCAAAATTTCAAATGTTGTCGAAATTGTACTCGATATGTTGATCAGGACGAAAATGTCCATAAAAATATCTTAAAAATAACTAACTTATCATACCGTTGTGATTTTTGTAGACCAAATTGTCATAATAATGTAATTAGGGCCTGTTTCTCAGGACCAAACAAACCACACTACTTTTGGACCAATTTGAACCTTTACCATGTATTTTTTCATTCATTTGTGAAGCTAACATAGCAATAACAGTAGATATACAAAGGAGTAGAGAATAAAAGTTACCAAAGATAGTGTTTTGCAGGTTGGTGGCAGCTTGATTCTTAGCAGCATCACCAATCAACCTTTGCTTGTCAGTGAAAGCAACACAAGAAGGTGTTGTTTTATTGCCTTGTTCATTGTGAATAATATCGACTCTATTGTGTTGCTCATTCCACACTGCAACACACGAGTACGTTTGTACCAACTACCAAGGTCGATTCCCACAGCAGGTCCTTCGTATTTTTTCGGCATCATCATCTTTCAAGGAAGCAAAAGAAGAACAGGAAAACTTAGCTAGAAACGTTAACTAACCTTGTAGTAAGTTTTCTTGTCACACTCTGAGCAATTCCCTTTATTCCAAGGGAAAATGCTCGTTTTATATTCAACAAGTAACCTTGAGATTGATCAAGTATACTACTACAATAAATAACCGACGATACAATTATTTTCGAAAATGCTCTTTTACTTCAAAATTTTAATTTGCAGGTTGAGAAAGACGATACATGGCATTGGTATTTGGATAATTCTCGAGTTTATTCTGTTCGTAGTGCTTACCATTTACTGACGGCTCAACCTCTTGGTTCGACTGCGGTGGCGTCGTCATCGCTGTGGAATAAGGATATTCCATTGAAGGTAGTGCTTTTTGCTTGGCGTCTGTTTCGAGATAGGTAGAACATTCTAGCCCGGCAAGCCTATTGGTTCAACTTGACAAACTATAAAATAATTAAAAACAATTCCAATTCGGTTTTCACTTCAAAAAAAAATATTTACTGAAATTTCGACATAGTTTCCTAGCTTCTTTTATAAGCAAAATAAAGCCTGTTACTTGTTAAACAAATTCAACAAAATTTAAGGGATGAAAATTTGATGTGTAAACACGGAAAACTTGCATAAGAATTGGGCAACCATAATAACTTTATTTCAGAAAGTTGAACTTTATATATACATGCCTTCTTTGACTCATTAAACAAGTAGCATGGTTCAAAGAACTACTTGAGAAAAATTAATTAATGAAATAGCATGTGGTCAAAAGCATGCAAAAATAACTTTTGAAATATAATAAAAATTCTATAAAAAAAACACAATAGAAAGTGAATGGACAAATGATTATTTTAGGTTGGATTTTAATGTTCGGTCTAACCTTCGGTGTGCGTGTGAAGGTATGATATTAGTAAAATGGGAAGTGAGTTAGCATCGATTTGATCCATTGGTTATTTGAATCTCAAAATCAAAACCCGAGAACTAAACCAAGTTAGATCGGTTTGGTTTTTGAACCAATCCATATCAGGTTGAATACCTTTTATTGGTTGATACAATTTGAATTTTCGGTTTTGTCTAAACCACTTACCCCCTAATTAACAGTATTCATGTTGAAGTTTGAATATTTTTTCATATTCTCGTATTTGTGTCTAACCAAAAACTATCTAGAAAACTTGTATATCTAGAAAATGATGTTTAATCCTCAATGATTATAGAAAAATAAAAAGCTCTAACTATAGTTAGCATTGTCAATCTCAGGAATTATGCGAGAAATTTTTCAAGTTGGATCAGATGAGAATGTCTTTTTTTAAAATCAACTGTTCCTTTTTAAAAAGTATCAAATTGCAACCTAGAATCTTTTATCTTTGGTAAGGAGGATACATGGATTCAGTTGTTTATTTAGTTAGGTTATGATGAAAACAATTCTTTCTGTTACGTTTTCTATTACATCAGTATTAATTTTGTCTGATGAAAACGATTCTTTATAAAAAAAAAAAGGAAATCAGGTTGCCAACACTCTTGCTTATCAAGGTCTCATTTTCAACTCTAACTTTTTGGAATGAAACTCCTTTGTTTATTAGAGAGAATTATGAGACAAATAAACTAGGCATGCCTAGTTTTAGATTTATTCCTTCTTGATGGAGGTTTGGCTTGGTCCCCTTCATTTTGTATCTTTTCATCTCTAGTATATTTTGGGTTGGTTAATTAGCATCTTAGCTACACCCTTTTGCTTTAAAAATAAAAATAAAAATAATTCTTAAGAAAGTATATTGCAATTCAAGAATCTCTTATGAGAGATGAATATAATTTTCTTTATATGATTCAAAGTTCTCTCAGAAAAAAGAGGGAACTGTAACTTACTCTAAAAACATATAAGAAATATAATATAACATAAAAAGAAATTGAAAAACAAAATGATCAATGAACATTATAAGTTAAAATATATTTATTAATGATTAAGTTTATTTTCTTGTGCAAATTCTCACAAAACATACAAATAATTTGTTGCAAGTCTCAACAGCTTTAATCATTTTGCACAATTAGGGGGATTCTTAACGCAACAAGGGCAGTTCTTGGCCTCACATTCATCTGTGCATGTGACGCCGTAACCACCAAAACAGTCGCTTAAGCAATTGTTAATACAATGAGTACAGAAATCTTTAGGACTAGTATCTATATATCGAGTTGCGAAACATACTCGAGTCACAACCAACATAATCATTAGCATCATTATCATTATAGTGATACCTTTCTTCATCTGGTTTACTGCCATAACTCTACTCAATATTTATATTTTTCCTGTCTTTATTAAATTTACGAAGATTTTTGTATTTCAAGTTTTACGGTAGAAAAATATTTTTACATGACCTTATTTATAGCCAAAAATAAATTAGTAAATGATATTTATTATTAGAAATATTTTAATTATAATCAACCATTTTTTCAGTTAGCATATAATTCATGCTCTTTATTGATGATAATTTGACTCAATAAATGTGTAGTATACTTTAATCTACCTTTTTTATTTATTTCTAAAAAAAAATTGTAAGGATCTCATACCCCAAAAAAAAAGTAAAGATCTTGTTAACAATGAAATTTTCTATATCTTGATAAAGATTATGTTAACGTGTTCCATGTTTTTTTTATATATCATTGACAAAATTTTCATTTTTTTATATAAATTTAAAAACAATAAATATGTATGATATATGTTCGTTATTTTTTATATTAAATTATAATTACTATATTATATTTACTTTGACTATAAATAATATATAAAAAACAGAATTTAATTAATTACTAACATTTGAATAGTTGTTACTAAATATTAGAGAGTATTACACTAAAAATATATCAAAATATTGTAGTTACGAAAAAATTACATTAATTTGTCATCTTTTTATGTATGATTGCTAAAATTTTTTATATAAATTATAAATAATAAATATGTATCTCATGCATAATTTTTATATTAATTTATAAGTATCATATTGTAATTACTCTTATTATTATTTAAAAATATAAAACAAACCTAAATTTAACTAATTTAATGACATTGGAGTAGTTGTTACCATATATATTACAGACAATTTTTAAATTTCGTTCGTTGAATTTTCTAGGTTTGTTTGGTGGAGGTGTATGAATATGATGATGAAAAAAGGGAAAAAATAGTTAGTGGTGGTTCACAGTAAGATATAATAGATTTGCATGATCCAACAGTTACCTTTTAAAAATATGATCAAAGGGTTGGAATTGAAAAAATTAATAAGGTTTATGGTGAACCACTTACAATACAATGTTGACCCACCTTAAATATTTAGGGTTAAAAACTAACGAAGAGGACCAATATGACTAACAACATCATAGATAAGGGACCAAATTAATTTATTTTAATAGTTGTGAGATCACTTTGAAACAAATAACTAAGTAAGGGACTGGGGACCCAATAGTACATAAATATATAAGTGGGAGTCTCTTACATCTTCATCTCACATGCAGCACAGACACATTTGATGGTCCACCAGGATATGAATCCATCTCGATTACCTCTTCCTCAACATCTTGGTGGACATCATTGTCATTCTCATCAACCTCATCATGCTCTGAAACCTCCTCCTTAATATGGGTTGGGTTCAATCTCATGCACCTGACACTTTCTAAATCTATCAGTATTGCTGCTCCTGCCCCTACCCCTTCTCGCTATGCCCTCCACTTTAACCTGTTGTGTCCTCTCTCGCCTAATGAATGCAATCATGGTAGGTCTGTCACGTCTAATTCAATCCATGTGTTGGTCCATATCTGAAACAATCAAAATCACATAAACAAAAATACACAAACAAAAAAAAAACAGTTTCAACACATACTGAACATATTCAAATTATATAATACAAACCATAAACAAATTTGTTCGGATTATATAAGTCGAACGTGTTCAACACCTAAAATAAAATAAAAAATCAAATGAAAGAACAATAGATCAAAGGAATGCGACCTTACCTTGTGTTTGGCGTTTGAAAAGGCTTAAAATGCGATGATTTCAACCACACACAAAAAAAACTTCAAGAATCACACATTGTGTAGTTGAATAGTTGAATAGTTGTTTAGTGGTTTGGATTTCGGGTGGTGTGAGAGTAGTTTTAGGACATAAAATTGTAACTGTGTAAATCAGGGTAGTTTTTGAGTTCATGCTATATAATCTGAACGGGGTAAATGAGAAACAAGAAGTGTGAAAAAAAGAAATTCTCAATATATTTTCTACTACTTGATCGATAAGTCATATCATATCATTTTTGATCCAACAGTAAGACTTCTTAATCCAATAATGAAAATAAATTTGAACATAGTGCGAGATTTGTCTCTGTTGCACCACAAGATTGATCTAATTTGACTTCCAACAACCATAAATTGTCATGTTTCAAAGCACTTTCACCGCGAAGATAAAAAAACCATAAATTGCCACTACTACAACCTCAATTTGTGTTTAATGTGATTCTACCTCAGGCAAATATAAATTAAGACGACAAGTGAATGATAAGTGCAACAAGTTAGAGATATCGTCCAAGTTATAGACATCTCATCACATAAGAGATAGAAGTTGTTGATCTCTTTTTGCCACCTCTCTTAACAAAGAGAAAAAGAAGACGGCATTCCAGAATTAACATTCAAATCACATATTTTTGTAAAGGATAAAGTAAGAATAGAATGTAGGGAACCCATTTGGTTGGCCTAGAGGTGTTGGTTTGTGACGTTGGAGTGTGCTCATAACAAGATCTTAGATTTGATTCTGAGCCAATTTCGACGGGCTAGGTCTATAGAGAGTTATGATTTGGCTTTAATTGGGTCCCGCAAGTGGATGTTGGGATTGAACCCCACATATTAATCGGTCATTGGCTAGATACCGAATTTAAAAATAAAAAAAATAGAATAGAATTAGTGTAGGGGAGTGTATTAGAAAAAAAACCAAGGATGCTGATATCAAGTGCATGGGTTTGAATCAAGTTAATTTTAGAAGTTTTTCACTTTTAAATTTTATGAATATTTCGTTTCAAGAAAAATCTAAAATTGTCAAAAAAAATATTCGGAACACGACTATAGTTCGTATTTCTCAAAAATCACGGAATGGAAATGGTTTTCTCGATCATAAACCAATTGCATTGGATTACATTTACACCCCACACCTGAATTTTCTAAATAAATATAAAATGAGAGTTGATGTGTATCTACTAACTTTCTTAAAATCCTATGACAAACAAAGACTGGTAGAGATAGAATTGAGAGATTTGTTACATTTGAACCAAAGCTCAATCGGGTTGTAGGATGTTGAAGTATAACACAACCATCTTAGTTAGAGTGTGGTTAGTACTTAGTAGTTAGTTTGATAATAAGTAACTAACTTTGTTAGCTAGTTAGATTATGTTTTGTAAAAATAACGGATAACTAATAATCTAGTTGATGGTAACTTATAGTTGATGGTTGATGTGATGAGTGGCAACTGATAAATTAATCGAAGTGTTAGGTAAAATTAGTAGCTCAACTAACTAAAATGACATAAAATCATATATTTAAATTATAATAAAATTTATATAAAATAATATATGTAATTAGAATTTAGTAATTTAAATTTGGCTTAAATAAGTAAAAGGTGTTTGTAAGTTAACACGTTTTTGGTTTTAGTACATGTATCTTTTTTTGTTGCAGCATATGTGGATGAGTTGACAACTGGTGGTCTTAGTAGAGGGAGTAAAATAAAAACGCATATTTACATAGAGACGAAATTAAAAAACATAATCATCAAATTTTAAAATTTAAAACCCATTATTTCCACCTTCTTCCTCACTTTGTTCTTTCTCTCTTCTTCATTCCTTCCATGCCCACCCTCTCATAGAAGAAATATCATTGATTTTATCTTATCTTATATTAATATAATTTTACATTGTATTTCAATCAAGTTTTACCATTTAGATATTTGGTAACACAGACCACTATGAGGAATATTGAATATCATATTCAAACTCAAAAATCATTACCAATCTGCAAGAATTGAGCACAGTAGAGAATCAATTCAAATCTAAATAAGATGTCGTTATAATAATAAGCCTGGATTAAAACAAAAAGAAGTTTGAATGAATCATAATTTTGTACCCTTTTCTAAAACTTTAGGACACATGATTTACAGAGTGACTCAGAAAGAAGTAAAGCAGATTGGTAGAGATAGCCCATAATACTCACTTGTCTCCATTATAAAAACAATATAAACCACTTAAATGCCTTAGGTTTTTTTAAACGAGCCGTAAGAAATATACCAACCAATTTTCAATAGAAATGAGCTTATAGACAAAAAGGAATCGACAGAGTTATAGTTCAAACTTGAACTTTCACAACAATAACGATCAATAAAAGAATATTAACAAAGATATGCAGTCTCATCAGAACTTCTGAACTACAAGATGCATAATACAAGAGGCATTTGAAAGCCTACACAAGCACTGTATATCTTGCAATGAATGATGAAATTCCTCATCACAATCACGTTGAACCAATGAAGAGTATGGAAATCAATTTTAAGTAACATCTTCAAAAATTTACAAAGAAACAAAATGTTAAAAATACCAAACAGTCTAAGACATGACTGCATATGCACATTGTTTCTCATACTAGGTTGGTTCTTGTACTTTATTGTTGTGAAGCTGATAGTTTGTGTTTGCTTTGACACGTTGATGCATAATTGTCAATTGTAGATAGTAGCACATGGAAGGAATGAAGAAGAGAGAAAGAAGGCGGAAAGAATGAATTTTAAATTTCAAAATTTGATGTTTTTTAATTTTGTCTTTATGGAAATATGCGTTTTTGGTTTTAATCCCTCTACTAAGATCAGTTGTCAACTCATCAAATGTTACGCTATGCTTTTGTTAGCTAGCATTTTTATTTTTTTTTGCTAAACTGCATTTTTCGCCCCCTAAGTTTTAAAATGTTGCGATTTTGACCCCCTATTAAAGAAAATGAAAATTTGTCCCCTAAAATCTCGAGAAGACGCCACATGTCCCAAAAAAAGAGGTCATAATCGCAACATTTTGTAAAAATAAGGGGTCAAAAAACATATTACCCTTATGTTAGGAGGTCAAAAGAGCATATTTCCCTAAACATGGGTCACTTTTGCAATTTTTTTAATAGGGTGTCAAAATCACAACATTTTAAAACTTAGGGGTGAAAAGTGTAGTTTAGACTTTTTTTTTACGGAAACGGACGGCAGAGACATGTCAAAAGGTTAAGTAAATACAAAGGTTGTTTCGCAACAAAAAAAGATACAATGACTAAAACAAAAATTGCGCTAACTTACAGGGACCTTTTACTTATTTAAGCCATCGAATTTTTTTTTACATAGTAATTTAAATTTATTAATTTCTAAAATGAAATAGGGAATGACGAAGAACAAAAGCCAAACAATAAAGCAATCGTCAGATTTCATTTTTCAACATTTGGAATGTAAAAACAAGCACCAGTTTTTCTTCGAAATCAAAATGAAACGAAGTAGCAACTACCGAGGGTAGACATGAATTTTAGATAAATTAATAAAGGTAACTGTGAAATAAAAGATGATAAGCTATAAACTATAAGTTTGTTGTAATACCTCGCTAAATTCTAAATAGACTGGTGTAACAGTTGACTATGTCATAACGAAAATAATTTCTAAATGGTTAATTCTTTATTGAAAAATGCGAAGATATTCGGTGAATATTTCACACGTTATCCCAACGGACTTGAGGAACTACATGGTTATGAGTTGAAGGAGGGTAATTGTGTCTTTTCCCTCGGATAGCATTTTGGTAATTTGGTACTTGAGATTTTTTTAGTAAGGGGTAAAATGGTAACTTTTCCATTCAATATTATTTAAATGACAAAGTACATGTTTTTCTTCATTCTTCTACATACTTCCTCTCTCTAAAAATCAATATTTATGTTCTCGTGAACTTAACTCAGTTGGCAGAGACAATACATAATATAGGTAAGGTCTAGGGTTCGAACCCGACCACCACAAAAAAAAAAAAAAAAAAATCAACATTTCTCTCCTCCTTCCCTTTAGCCATAACCGACCCTTCACCACCAAGAATCCCAACCTCCAAATTCATTCAATCTTTCATAGAATCACTACAATCCCAACCTCTAAATTCATTCGATCTTTCATGGAATCACTACAAAAATCATGCATACGAGTTCTTAGGAGTGGTCTAAGCAAGGGCCAAGTTTCAAAAATCACTCCTTCTCTCCATTTAACTCAACCTCCCCTTTCCTCTTATTTTTTCAATTCTTCATTTCTCTTCTAAATCTCAAGGAAACCAATATCTAAGCTTGCTTTTGGAGCACCGATGAGTGGAATAATCACTTGGTAAGCTTCAAACTTTCCTCCTTTTTTTAATTTATGTGAGGGTCGAAACCCACCACCATCACCTCTAATGTCACTTTGTTGAATTGTTCAATTCTATGCTTTAGGAATGCAATTATGTTGTGGTGATTGTGGTAGTGATTTGTTTGATGCATAAGGTGCTATGGAATCATATTCAAGGTGAGTTCACTATTAAGTTTGAATTTTTTGAGAATGGATGGAAATAAGAGACTTGGGATTTAAGAAATTATTATGGAAAAATGGTATAACAACTTGATGAATTATTGTTGTTGTGTATTAAGCGATAGATGTGGTTATTAGTGACTAAATTTGGAATTCATGATTTTTGAGACAAAATTTGTATGACATATATGTGATATTTTCGTCATGGGTTTGGCTGTGTAACCCGTAATTAAATAATTATTGGATTTTCATATTCTCATTAAATTCCCTTCGATTCATATATAAATTTTACATGTTTCGGATTAAGAATGGACTCAGAAAGCGCATTTAAAGTTTGGAAATTCATGCTGAAAATGACTTACGGGTTTGATGTGGATTTTTCCGCAATAAGCTACAAAGTGGATTTAAATTGGTTATAAATGATTTCATGTTGATTATGGATGCCATATGGTTGAGCGTGAAATTGATTGAGGTATGAAATGCAAAAGTGAGACGAGCCTAGGTCATTTCAATGATTAATGGTGAGTTCCTTTAGATAGTAATGAAACCTTCCATTTTTGGGTAGTGAATTATGCCATATGATAAATAACCTTTGAGTTAGAATAATTTTGTTATAGTTAGTATGGATATAGTTTTGGCCAGTACTAACGCTTTAGCTAGACACCCTTATTGATCTGTTCTAAATTCCTTTTTGTTAATGTGTATTGATTTGTTCTAAATTCCATTGCTAGTACTAATGTTGGAGAATGGAATCAAGGCAAGTATTCGATACATATATATATATATATAACTTTGGTAAAATTGACACTTGATTATGTCATTAGTCACTAGTTTATTTTATTTCTATGATTACTTGAAATCGAATATTTGCTTAATATGAACATCTAGCAATGAATGCTATGCAATCCTCCAACTTAGGCACTAGTATAAGGATTGTTGCATGTTGACATAATAGGTACATTAGAATGAAATTGATTATGAATAACAACTCATGGGCTTAATTAGTCGAAGCTGATTTTATCAGGATATTTTATAACATTGTAGGAATGACATATGACAATTATATGCCTAGAAACCGAATAGGTTAGCATGAGCAAAACATGAAAATGTTAGACTTATCATAATTAATTTCAGATTAAAGACGTGGTTACTACATCTTTACTATTAAATTCAGAGTATTGTCATTATAAGAAAATCAGTTAAGATAAAGTATGTCTCTCTAATTCCCCGTTAGTAGTGGAGTTGAGGGTTATTTTAGTTATCGGAAATCAGTTAAGTTATAATCCTCTAACTCCCCTTTAGTAGTGGAGTTGAGGTTAATTCATATTATAAGAATCAATTCAGTTTATAATATTAAAACATGTTTAAGTCGTGGCATTCGCTATCCCGTCAGTTGGATACGAAAGGTTCCTGCCAGTTGGAATGGGCACTATCCGGAAGGATGACCACGCGACGACAAGAGGAGTCCGGTATCCCCGTCAGTTGGGTTTCGCTAGTTGGAATTATTACCGGTTAGTTCATGGGAACAAATTTTGGGGTTACTCAACCTGGGTTTATTCCGTAAAATCAATCCATATTAATTGTTTGTTCAACACTAACATTTCTAACATAATATGACAGACATTATGAATATGTTTATGTACAAGAATATGAATATGATTATGAATAAGAATATGACATTATGATAGAATCATGATAGTATTCCAAACAACGATCATAGTTATCCCTTGATCGCTCAGTTGTGCATGATAAACCTAAAATGGGTTGAGTTTGGAATTAGATGGCGATCATAGGTTCCCCTGAGATTGCCTACAACCTAGGATAGGACGATAGGTGGAACTAACTGAGACATCCTGTCTCACCCCAATTCCTTTTATTTTTATTTCAGATACCTTGGTTGTTAGATGGCAGGATGGTTCGTGTTGAAGAAGCCAAAGTAGCTGAACATTTATGTATACTTGTCTTGTATTATTAATTGTTTGTCATTTGTAGGTATAAAGTACATGTCAGTGGTACTATTTCAGATGTATAAGACAAGGTTTTCTACAATTTCTTCATAAACATTTTATTATTGTAATTTGTATGTATCCAATGTCAAGTTTAATGCACATGCTAGATATCCTAGGCAATTTCTAGTATGGGTGTTATATTTGTGAAATAAGTCATAACCTCGTGATGAAACAACGATTACTAAAATAGTTTTTCTAGTCATACGAACTTATAAGCTACACGCTATAAACTCGTTTTTTGACCTTACCATCCAGACTCTTGGTGGATTTTTATTTTTTTTACATGAAGACCCTTAGGTAAATCCTTATTTATTAATTTTGTTAGGTCTGCAGCAACTTAAGCTAATAATTTCCCTCTAAAATGCTGCATTAGGTTAGCAGCAATTTAACCTAACAAATTCCCTTTAAAATGCTGCAATCCCTAATATTTGTCCTCACTGATGAGTTTTTCATTCATGTCTTATTGTGTCATCGTTTGTATATATCTATTGTTTCTGTAGACTTTTTTTTTGACAAGTTGTTATACACTTATTTAATACGTTTGCAAACAGAATACCCTAATTTCCATGCAAACTCGGCTTATATAGCAAACTCTAAACCGTGTTTCTCTCAAAAAATAAAACCTAAACCGTGGTAAATTACACAGACGTTATACCCCTTGGAAAATAGACAGCTCTTCAACCAAGCACACATCTTCAAAATAATTAATACGTTGTATAAGATCTCTTCTATTATTAAATTCTATGATATATGCAGATATGATATGTATTTGGTTGAAAAAATATATTATTACTTTTAGTAAATATCAAAGTGTAATTATTCTTTTTAGAGCTGTACGTGTAATTTAGAAATTCTATTAATTGAAGTGACTCTGTTTTTCATGTTAGTAGAAATTTAAAACAATTATTACAAGTTAATTTTTGATGTTTAACTATAAAAGTAATAAATAAAATTGACCCGTGCAACAATATAATATTGTATTCTTTTTATCTTTTTTCTTATAATTTTTTAAAAAAAAATGAGAAGATAATGTCCCAATAATATCTTGTGATAAAATGACAATCTTTAATTGATTAGTTTTTCAAAACTAAAATGTAAAATTTGATAAGATTCAAGTGTCATTGAAGGATATAATAAGACAAATTTGATTGTAATATTGTATCTCTAATAATCTAATTTGTGTTTATTGATCTGACTCGTGATCTTATGGGTTAAATATTATTTATTGGTCTCTATTATAGTCGACAAGATCCGTACGTCGCACGGGTCAAAAGTCTAATTGTATAGTAAAGTAAAAATGAGCTTAACTCTGTCTTGCGCGCGTCAAATAGCTTCTTTTATAAGCAAAATAAAATATGTTACATGTAAAACAAATTCAACAAAATTTAAGGGATGAAAGTTTGACGTGTAAACACGGAAAACTTGCATAAGAATAGGGCAACCATAATAACTTTATGAGTAAATTACACTCCTCTCCCTTTAAAGATGTTTGAATTACACTTCCCTCCTCTATAAGATGTTTGAATTACAGGTTCTCCTTTAATAATTAAATATGCACTACACTTTAATCTATTTTAACATAATAATTTTTTTAATGATATATACTAACTTTGAACCACCATTTAAGAAAAATAATTTCATTTCTTTATAGTTTAAATGCCAATGATAATTAAAGTTAAATATTTTGATATTAATTTTATAATTTAGAGTATAAAATTAACTTTTAAATAACCATATTTTATTGTCTTTAGTAATTTTTCACATATTTAAATTTTATTTTGAGTTGTTTCATATTTTATAATAGGGTTTAAAATT
>Ga0315915_1002722_pt1 | contig 22359 bp, 14 predicted proteins | sample MpolbnodulesMG_FD_207738 | JGI IMG/M metagenome (GOLD analysis project Ga0315915, IMG submission 207738) | Medicago polymorpha root nodule microbial communities from Los Angeles, California, United States - branched nodules | ecosystem: Host-associated > Plants > Roots > Nodule | place: USA... | reverse complement strand
TTACTCCAAAATCTTTTTACCGTGGGTAAAAAGAATCATCATGGGGTATAAAAGAAACCAAAATTAAATTTACCTCAAGGGATCTTGATGTCTTTTTCCCCAACATGACTAATCACTATTTTCCCAAGAGCTATTGCTATATACCGAAAAGGGTAAAAATAACTTTTTACCCCAAGAGGGTAAAAAGATAATAAGTAGATCAGTGAATTCAAATAAATTATTGTAATGTTTGAATGATATTAATAAAATGAGAGTTATATTTATTAATTTTGTTTTTTCTTTGTATTTATATTTGCATTTATTTTATGATTATGTATTGAATAAATAAATATTGAATAAATAAAATTGAATTTATTTTCTAATTTTGTATTTAATGAATAAATATTGAATTAGAATAAAATCGAATTTATTTTCTAATTTCGAATTTTTTTAAGTGCATAAATAAATTAGAATTTATTTTAAATGCATAAATACATTAGAATATAGCAAATAAATAATTTAGAATAAAGTGAACAAATAATTTAGAAAATAAAAAATTTAGAATAAAGTGAACAAATAATTTAGAATAAAGTAAATAAAATATTTTAGAATAAAGTAAATAAAATAATTTGAAAATAGTAAATAAATTAAAATAAAATAAAAACACTATGTGTCACTTAACTCACGCCACTCAACACTTAACTTGCGCATTATTTTACACTTGTGCTAGTTAACTAGCGCAGGGACATTTTAGGCATGGTTGCAGGGCGCGAGTGTTTTGTGCTGGGGCAGAGCAGAGATCTAAATTGTTGAATACGGAGTACTTGTTATTTTTTTTAATTTAACAAGACTTATTGCTTGAATCAATGTTTCACAAGACTTATTTGAAGTAAACCATACATTTCAATCAGCCGAACTTTGGGGTTATTTTTGCTCCAACAACGATTTCCAATCGAATAGTTTAAAGCGGTTAGATCATGACCCACAAAGGTCTTAATCGTTTGATTTCCGATTCAATTTTTAAAACATTAGTTTAAATTTTAATCTATAGAGGAAATAATGTATCTCCTGGACTAAGACATGCCTTCCCCCACCATAAATTTCTTCTATACAAAATGAAATTTGACAATAGCAAATAAATTTTCTTTTACTCATCAAATAAATATATTAGTACTACAAATATTCAAACAATTTCAATTCAGATTCAAAACAGAGTGTAACCAAAAAAGAATCAAAACAGAGTAATACAAGTTTGTTGTCTATTCTTAAGAAAATCAAATGGCCAGCTGGAGTGAGAGATACAAGTTACAACGTAACAAATTTATCGTTATCTAGGTTTTTTTTTAATCATGGTGATTTTTTTCAACAAACAATAATAATGATGATTCTAAACAAATTGGCAAATGTAGATATCCAAAATTTAGAAAGGAATTGATGTTACGAATGAAGTTTAGCTCATTTGGTTGGACTTAAGGAGCACCCTTTGATGATTGACTAGAGATGAAGTTTTTCAAAAAAAGACAGAAAGTGCATCACTTGTGACAAATAAATATTACTAAGAGGAAATGCAATCTTAGCTCTAAATGGAAATTGGAGCAGTTTTGAACACTAAAGAGCCACCGACGCCCTTTGAGATACAGACTATTGCCAATAAAGAGCCATTCGGGTCTATGGGATCTTTTTCAGTCAAATTTTTGTTTGTTTATAGTTTGAATATGATGTCAATAATTTTACCAGCTTTACCACATAACGGCTACCAATGCCCCGAAGACGGATTCCATTTGTGTACCATTAAGGTACCAATGGTATATATCATTGGTCAATTAGAGTGTGCCACCTACCAATGTTACTTTATAAATGTTTTATTTGATATAATTTTTTAAAGGATGTGCCACGTGGCACATTCTAATTGGGCAATGGTATATACCATTATGGTACACAAGTGCTATCCCCTGAAGACATTGATTAATCATCCGAAACAAGCACATTTTCATACAAAATTTCTATTTGTAGAATCTTTAACCAATGCCCTGAGGGCATTGGTACCCCTAAAAGAATGATGTTTTGCAATGGTGATAGATGACGAAATTAGCTAATTCCACTTATGTGCCATTATGGCACGCTATGTCATGACATAGCCAGTCATAATGTGCCACGTGGCATATCCCATATTAATTAAAAAAACAAATAAAATAAAAGAACAGCAATACATGTTCCCTCATCTATATATCTTTGTAAAGGAAGCTTAATTTAACCATATGTTTACTCCCTCTTTCAACATTGCATTTCTTCTCCCTCTTTTAAAATTTTATGGAATGGCGAGAAAACAAATATGTTTACTCCTTCAAGCTTCTTCGAGAGGTATTAGGCAAGGAGATCCTTTATCTCCATATCTTTTTGTCATTTGTATGGATCGGTTATCTCATATTATTGCAGATCAGGTTGATGCCCAATATTGGAAACCCAAGCGTGCAGGCAGGTATGGCCCTCAAATATCTCATCTTCTTTTTGCTGATGATCTTCTTTTGTTTGCAGAGGCTTCTATTGAGCAAGCACATTGTATTATGCACTGTCTTGACCTTTTCTGCAAAGCTTCAGGGCAAAAGACCAATAGCCAGAAAACAAAGATTTACTTCTCTAAAAATGTCGATCAACAACTCAAGGAGGACATTTTACAGCATACAGGTTATAAACATGTCAATAATATGGGCAGGTATTTGGGGGTAACATCAGTCCAGGTAGAGCTACTAGGGGAAAGTTTCATAACGTCATTGACAAAATTCAAAACAGACTAAGTGGTTGGAAGCAACAATGCTTGAGTTTTGTCGGTAGACTTACTTTATCTAAATCAGTTTTGAGCTCTATACCATACTATCATATGCAGTATACTAAGCTCCCTAAAATCCTTTGTAACGAGATGGAAAAAATTCAAAGGAGCTTTTTATGGGGTGATACTGACCTATCTCGCAAACCCCGTCTTGTGGGATGGGACATTTGTTGTCTTCCTAAGAATGAGGGTGGCCTAGGCATTAAGAGACCTCGCCATATGAATGACGCTTTTCTTATGAAGATGCTTTGGAATCTAATCACCAAGCCTGATGACCTATGGTGTAAGGTTCTTTATAGTAAGTATGGGAGGAATAAAGATCTTAGGGTAGCCGTAGATTCTAAATCATATGATTCTCCATTGTGGAAAGCTTTAACAGGTATTTGGGAACAATTTCAGCAAAATATTGTGTGGCAGTTGGGAGATGGTAACAATATTAATTTTTGGATGGATAAATGGGCTCCTAGTGGAACTTCTCTTATGTCCATTACTAATCAAACTTTTATTGACACAACTCTCCATGTGAGGGATGTGGTAACCCCCTCAGGAGAGTGGGATTTTAATTTCCTTACTTCTAACTTACCGTCTACCTTTGCTTTACAGGTCCTTCCTATCCCTGCACCTAGAGACACCGATGGACTTGACAATATTGGTTGGGGAGGAACCAACACTAGGGATTTCACAATTCAGAGTGCTTATGATTCTCAAAATTCTAGAGCTCAACCCATCCAGGAAAATTGGAAGGCCTTGTGGAGTTGGAAAGGACCACATAGAATTCAAACTTTTATGCGGACGGCGGCTCATGAGCGGTTGCTCACTAATTACTGTAGGAGTAAATGGGGTGTTGGAGCTTCTCCCATATGCTCTGGATGTGACAAAGATGATGAAACCATTATTCATGTGTTAAAGGATTGCCCATTAGCAACCCAAATATGGATAAGGTTGGTCCCTTCGAATCAGATCTCTAATTTTTTTCTTCTTTTGATTGTAGGGACTGGATCTTCAAGAATATCAATCATCAATTGCATGGTATTCAGAATAAAAAATGGAGCATAATTTTTATGGTGGCTTGCTGGCAAATATGGATATGGAGGAACAAAACTATTTTTGAGGATGACTTTCAACGTCCATCTGACCACACTTACAGGATTCTCAAGATGGTTGAAGATATAAACAAATATACCCAACATCCTCTTAATGTTTGCCAATTTGACACTATTTTCGTTGGTTGGAAAAGACCTCAAGAGGGGTGGGTTAAACTTAACTGTGACGAAGCATACAAAGATTCGTCAGGTCTTGCTGGTTGTGGTGGACTCTTTCGAAACTCATATGGCAGATGGATTAAAGGCTACTCGCAAAAAATTGGAACCTGTGACGTTCTCTGTGCTGAAATGTGGGGAATATACTTGGGAATGCAGCTTGGTTGGAGACAAGGTTTCCACAATCTTCAAGTGGAAAGTGACTCAAAAACTTTGGTTGACATGATCAAAGGATGGTTAAAATTAATGGGAACCCACCCACCTTGATACGCCGCATACAAGACCTTTTAAAGTTGAACTGGCAGGTGCATTTCAATCATACCTGGCGGGAGAGTAATAGAAGTGCTGATTGGATGGCTAATTTTAACTTCTCTTTGGACTCTTCTTAAGTCTCATTTTTGATGACTTTTCTGGAGCTTGCATGCCTAAGAATATTCGTGTAACTCATTAGTGTTTTTTTGTTTTTGGACGCAAGTCTCTTTTACTACCAAAAAAAAAATCATATGCAAGCATTATGTCTACGTGACACTTCTAAAAAGCTTTATCACACTATCTAAAAAGCATTACACAAAGAGTTCTCTCACTCTCTTTAAACCTTTAAACCCTTCACTATACCATTTAATGTCTAATTATATTATGTAACTCCTACAACATATATATATATATATATATATATATATATATATATACACACACACACACACAAATTAGTTTGCCTATTTTTAGACCCATTGTCTACTTGCATAAAGGGAAAAAAAAAATCTGCCTCTTTTTTTGTTACAAAAAATAAATAAATCTGTCTTTATAAGTTAAACAATGTTTTTTTCAAAGATTTATAAGTTAAACAAATTAAAAGGTTTGATATGCTAACCCATTGTCTTTTTTGAGTAAAAAACCATTGCACTTATAAGTTAAATAAATTAAAATAGATAGTGTGCTTAAATAGATTAGGTGTTAAATATTAGTTACAAAAAAATGTTATATACATACTCCTGCGTCAAGTAAAAACCAATAGATTTCATATTTCCATCACATGAACATCAAGCAAATTATCAAACAAGTTATTAAAATTATAATAGGGATTACAATGCTATTATTTTTATAAATAAATACAAACAATTAAAATTAATATTAATCTAATAACAGTTACTATGATTTATCACACCAACCATCTTTCTTTTCTATTCCTTAACTATCACTCTCATGGATTTAATGATAGTCTTTTATATTTTAATTTTCAATTATAGTTTTTAATAAGTATTATATATTGTCATATTCATGATCACTATGTATTCTTTGTGCATCGATCTACTAAGTGTTTGTAGTATAAATTTTGGTTTCCATTGATCAACACTTTCTCCAAACAACTCCCTATGGTAATTTTCAATTTTGTACCGTGATGTGATTTTTGATCGTCTTTCTTACTACTCGCATATATCTTTGCTATTCATTGATTTTTGTAGTAAGATAGAGACTAAGTTAATCTATTATATAGATAGGTCAAATATTTTTGCTTTACATTTTTATCATTTGACTTGAGAATCGACATAACATTAGTTAGTCTACTTTTCTAACTTGCTTTCTTATATTTTCTATTGCTTAATATGGATATAACTATTTTTTCATGTGAATTAGGATAAAAAGACTAAATACACTCTTATTGTTGCTTCTATTGTGTTCTTATTATCCGAAAACCTGTGAAAAATGGTGGCTCACGTAAGTATATGTCTTTGATCATTATATTTGCATCAATGAAAAATGGTGTCCCCCATTACCTCTAATAATTCATTACTATTTATCTACTTTTTAACTTGAATTATTAGCTTGGAGATTGTTTAGTTGTGACACATAAATTGCTCTCTTTCTGCATACTCTTATTCCTATGTACTTTTTTTTTTTTTGGTACAATCCTATGTAGAGCTGTCAAAGTAGCCTCAAAATCAAAAGTCCCATCAATTAAGCCGCATTAAAGCCCCATAATTTCAGGCCCCATATTGAATATGTTTATTTTAAGCTCAGCCCACTTTCTAGTCTGTTTTTTATTGGCCCCAATTGAGGGGGCTTAGGGGCCAATTTTTACGTTTCATTTCACACTATGAAGTCCATCTAAGTTGGATAGTAGAATGGTTGATATCAGTTGCAGTACATCTAAGTTTAAAAGGTTGATCTCAATGTTATTTTCGGGATCCCCGAGTGTTCTAAATATCTGTGTTGCCTCCAAGTTTAGGTGTTTCAGATTATTATTATTTTAGAATAGCTGTAAGTAATGTTTTGGAATAGGTGTAAAATTTGTTGCTTGGGTAACTATGTTCAATTTTGTAACAAGTAGAGCAAAGATGGAAAATAGTAGAGTTGATCTTTTAATGTTATTTTGAGAATCGTTGAGCTTATTTGATCTATAAGTTCTTTTCTCTCCAAATTGGATAATATAAAATTTGCTACTGTCTCGCTCAGGATCAATGGTAGAGCACAAAATCTGCATTAATCCAGACATAGAAGGGAGGGGAGCTGTATAGAAAAACCAGTATTTTTTATGTATGAATTTAGAGAATTTGTTGGATTTTGCATGAGAATTTAAATTGAATTGGTACTGGAATTTGTTTTATCAGATGGCAACAAGTCTGAATTCCATTTTGGAAAAGAGATATTGCATGATTGGGAAAAAAGAGGACCTTAATCCAACCAATCATCAGTATGAATAGCGGTATAATAAGTGCTTCTGATTTTAAGTACTCAGATTCATGATTAAATGAAAAAGCAAAATACATTGGAAGATAATCTCTAAGCACCAGAAACGGGAATAGAAAATATAGAAAAATATCACAGGGTCAACCATGAGTCAAATAGAAATTTTGAAAATAAATGTTGAAAAAAAAAATTCAGGAAAAATATTGAGAAAAAAATTTGGAAAAAACAAATTAAGGGAAATGGGGCCGATTTTAGGCCCCCTTAATATATAGGGCTTACTATTTTGGGGCTTATAAAAAAAAAGGCTCATTCACTTGAAATATTTTAGGCCCCATGTCAATAGAGTTGGGGCCTAAATTGTCAAGGCCCCATAAATTGACAGCTCTAATCCTATGTACTTCTTTCTAACTTCTAATATAAGGGTAACTCTCCATTAATTTTATAACTTCTTTTCCCATTCACATTCTTATTTCTTATTACTCACAATTTATCTTTATAAAAATAAATAAATATAAGTAAACATAAATTAGGTGGATAAAAAATAAGTAGGAAAAGAAACAAATAAATATAAACATATTTACAAAAAAAAAAAACTACAAATATTTTGGATATCCACACCGTAAATTATTTCCGGTCCCTTCTATTTTCAATTATTATGTATACACTATTTACAATCTCTCATAAAAACCACTGTGTGTGTCTCATAATATCTCTAAACTTAAAACTATAACCAATAAAAAAATTAATTCAATCCATTTAAAAGTAACGTCCATATGCCTAGAAGATTATAAAAATCATACTCACCAACTTTTTAATTACGCCAACATAATTGGATGTAGTATCCCTTAACATTCCTCCAAATCTAATCTTGAAAATAGAAAAATTCAGTGCATAATTTTTCATATTCACTCTTACCTTTTATAACCACCACCTATGTCACATTCATTTTCTACTCATTCCTATACATTATATATGAAAATTCAACTCAATCTTTGAGCGTTTCATTCATAGTGTTATTGATACAACCATATTCATTTGTAGGAAAAAATATTGTATATTCTTTTATGTTATGCAAGCTAAAAGAGTGAAATTTTCACTTCACATATGGTGCTAATGGATGAAAAAGTATTTTTAATTACTGCTATGGGACTTGAACTACTATTCTTTTCTATCCTTAACTATTGTGTATATAAATATGTGATTCACAAGTGTTAAATATTTAAGGTACAAGTTTTGGTTTTTGGGTCATCATCGTTTTCTCCTAGCAACTCTTGCATGATACCACTTCAATTATGTATTATAGTTTTCCCATATGCATTACCATTCATATGTCTTGAATCTTCATTAGTTACTAAGAGTTGATAGGGATTCAAGTTACTCTTCCTTTTTTTCTTTAATCCTTATTGTGGATATTTACATTTCATCTAGATTAAGGAGATAAGTTGTGTTATTTGAACAACTAATCATGTGACAACTTTTAGTACAACCAAAATTTTACAAAGAAAAGAAAGTGTTGACACAAAAACCAAAGCAATAGAGAGAAGGTAAAAACATAATGTGAGTATGAGAGAAAAAGTTGTCATAAAATTTGTCAAAAAATAGTTGTACAAATATCATTTCTCTAAGGAGATTTAGGTATAGGTTGCTTGGAAGGTTTAAGAGATTTTATTTTAGGTATTAGGTTGCTTGGAAGATTTAGGAGATTGTATTTTGAGTTATTTAAGTGTCAACAAGGTTTATTTTGAGTTATTTAAGTGTCAACAAGGTTTATTTTGAATTACAAGGGTAGAGAAAGTTCTATACATATTTTAAATTTTTTTTTCATGGTAGCTTTCCAATGGGCATGTAGAAGTACTCTTCCCACACTCTTCACACCATATATTTAATTTTTTTTTGGCATGTATCTGTTCTACACAATAAAAAAAAATTAATTAAAGTAAATATATCATATGATTTAACTATTCAATAAAAGTTTACTTATTAAATAAAATAAATGAATTAGTATTTTCCTTTTAAATCAAAAATTAAGTATATATTTGCACATGATAGAAAAAACACTTAAATAAAAACTTATAATAATATGCATGGATTATATAAAGGTTGCTTTTTTTTTAATCCATTGTACAAAGGTTAGTAAAAATTTTTACTTTTTGAAGTCAAATTTATATAGTTGTTCAAACATGATGTGTCATTGTACAAGTTTCTTTCCAAAAATTATTTTATTTCATAAATAAATAATATTCAGAATTTTTAATAGTCCTCAAACTTGATAATATCAAATAATACCCAAAATATATTATATAAGCGCATTTTAATAAAGCCCGTGCAAGTAAAAATGTAATGCGAAAATCCAAATCAGGGACATAATTAGGGAACGTAAAAGAAAATTTTTCGCCACAAAAATTGAATTTTCAATGAATATGTGTGAACTTAAGTAAGATATAAGAGATTAAAATTGAGAAGTTGATGCATAATTTACAAGAACATAAGTAAAAGAAGAAAAAAAACAGCCAAAGATTAAACCATATGTTAACCGAAGCTTATTTCAAAGAACATAATCAAAAGATGAAAAAAGACCTAACATCTTAAAAGCAATATTGACAACAAGCATGGACGTCTGTATCTTTGATAGAAAAGAATAAGAGATATCAAAGTAAAAAACAAAGCAGCCTATTATTGCATTGTGATTCCAAAAAAGAAATGTTCTTATACTATTGCGCTATTAGATAAAATATAATTTGATGTCTTCAAACTTAGAAACTATTATAGGATCTGCCACAAACTATATTAATTGTTCTTAAAATATTTACACAAAGAATAATGCTATATATAGCGACAAAAACAACCACGACCATCTCGCGAATGACGTGCCCACTAAAATCACATGCTTGTTGAGTGTCTTCAAGACCATTAAGTCATTTTTCACAACTCGTCGCTATCTCACAGCTTAAGACCTTTCCATCTTCTCTTACTGTCTTTCAAACTATCTTCTTTGAAGAAGGCGATTTCATCTGCCTATTCATTTGTCCTGTAGTCTAGGATTTCTATTTAACATTTCATGGATGCTCGTCTAACGACGGCGAACCATTTCAAGGTAAATTGAACACTTTGGTGGTCATTGAAGCCTGAGGAGCTCGTGTTTACGATCAGAGAAAGGAGGGAGAGAGGTTGAAGTGATGGAGATTTGAGTGAATCAGGTTCGGTTGGAGGATGGGTAAGACTTCTTTGAAGGAGCGAGTTGAGAAGTCAAAGTCGGTGTGTTTTTTCACTTTGTGGAATTCTTGTGAAATATTTTTCGCTATATATAGCAGCGCTCTTACACAAATCTACCATATGAATCAATACAAATTCTATTATTTTAATCTTTAACAACACTCCTATTTTAATATAATTAATATTAACATAATCATATTACTTAGAAATTTTATCAATCATTGAATTGTATGTGATTATACTTATGACAATTTATAGTTTCTCATTTATAAAAATATTATAAGTATTATAATCAAACTCGTGAAACGCAAAGGGTTGAATTCCTAGTATCCCTAAAAAAAACGCTTTCCCTCATTGTCTTCTCCGTGCCAGATTTGCTACCCACCCACCATCTCAACTTTCCAGCATCCGTCACCTCCTCCCTCCGCTGCCGGCATCGTCGACGCACAGACCGCCATAGATTTTGAAGAATTGATGAATTACCTCTGTTTTAGCAAACGGTTAGTAGTATTGTGATTATCACCTTTTTTTTCATTTATAAAGATCACTTTCAATGTCAATTGTGATAGGCCTATCACTTTCCACTTTTTTTCTTTTTTTTGAAGAATTTCCACCTTTTCACAATTGCAAACACAAAATGAGCTCTTATTTTTGCTTCAATTTCAGTGTGATTGGATGCTGCAAAGCATTTCATGTATTTCTGCAAAACGCTACAACATTCACAAATTTATTGGCTCAGGTGACAAGTTTATCTAACTTATTTCGGTTTGTGCAAACAACTACAAATACCACGAGGACCCTTCAATCACTGGAAAATATGTTAAAAAAAAATTCCTTCCTTTCGTGTTTGTATGTTATTGATTATTGTTAGGAATGGTGACGTGTTTTCTCTCTGTTTTTACTTGCCGGTTCTCGAATTGCTAATTTGTTCTTGGTTAGCAAAATTCAAAATCAATATTGCTATTATAACAAGAGTTCAATTTAGCGCATTTTATCTTTTAACATTATCATTTTGTATGATTTCAATTCGATCCAAAAAGCATTTGTCACCGTGTAAATCAATGGATCATTCTTCTAATGCAAAAGTAATCAAAAACCTCAGATTAATCAATTCAAGTATCCAATCCATTTTTAATTCCAAAATGCATTTTTTCTCATTCGGTCAGAACACTGTTGAAAAACAGAAAACACCTTCAAAGATTAAGTGTGTTATCAACCGATATTTTACAAGAAAATGAAAATAAATATCTCAAGTTATAATAAGAGATCAAAACGAGACATTACAGTAATTGCATATTACAAAAAAAAAATTACAAAGACAACATAAATGTATATATTCAACTTAATTTCTTTGATTGAACAAAAATACAAACAAAAATAGATTTGAGAGAAAAGATGTATATTTGATCCAACTTTCTGAAAGTACATCAGACTGATAAGAAAATCAATAAGTTGTTAATCACAAGAGATGTGCATATTCTACTCAGCGAGAGCATACAATTTCGAACTCATCGATTAATCTCGTATTTGCAGACGTATTATGCAAATCATCATAGCAGAGTACACACCTCAAACCACAAAATTATTTGAACTAAATCAAATTAAAATCAAACTAACTACTCAAATAAAATTTCAATTCAAACAAAAGAAAACAGTTAAAAATATCAAAATGATGAAAACAATTTTGAATAAGAATATAAAAGGCATCAGATAATAAGCGGAGTTGTATTCCACACAGTGAATTCGGTGTGTAGGATAAGATTTCTTCATCATATGCCAATTAAACAAGAAAACGTATAAATAAAAAAGAAACTATGAAAACAAACAAAAATAAACAGAAATATATGAAAAGGATCGTCGTTCAGCCATAAGAGGTGGCTTGAAACCCTAATCGGCGACTAGACTATGCTTGTGAGGAGACAGTGGTTGCAATGCCTTGTATTTATAGCTATCATACTCTGTTTGTTTTGCCCTAAAGCCCATCGAAACGGAAGCTTTATTGGGCTTTAGGCCCAATCTCTTGGACTTGAAAAACTTAGTAAACAATAAGGAATCCTGCTCTTTACCCAACCTGTTTTGCTCGTTCCCAAAGTAAATGTCCATATTGCTCCTGTCTAAGTTAACATGTACTGCGTGAGTTAAGTTACGCTGTGTGAGTCAACTCATGCTACGTGTTGTTTATGATTATGTATTCAAATTATTTTATTCACTTTATTCTAAATTATTTTAATAACTTTATTCTAAATTATGTTATTTACTATTTGTTCACTTTATTCTAATTTATTACTTAATTTAGCATTAGATGTAAAAGTAGATGCGTTAATTGGATATGTCACCAGATCTCAAACGAAGAGAGTCTCACGCTTAAGGGAGATGCGTTAATGTGTCAATTGTGACTTAAAGTTGTACATTAGATGTAAACGTAGATGTTAAGAAACATATATGTGAGATGACCAAGATACTTAATGTGTTAATGTTTGTGATAACTTAATGTAAATCTCACTTGTATAGTCGCTCTAAGACTAATGTGATGTTTCAACGCAGTTTAGTCTTGATCCGAACTTTTTTTCTTTTTTTGGCTTTCGCACCGGTTTCCGACCACCAAAGGTGGGCGACTAATCCGGCTCATGCGTAGAGGCATGCGCACTGGCCAAGCGTTGTCCCCATGGGAATCGAACCCGGTATTCCCGGGTACGTCCTTGGAAGGAGCTCCTTGCCACTGGAGCCCAATGATTAACTGTTTAGTTAGTTTTTGGATGTCATTTACTTTATTTTTATATTAAATATTAGTTTTTGGATGTTGTTTGCTTTCATGCACTATTTTTTAATCAATCTCTATTATTTCAAATTTCTTCACTTTTGGTCATTGGTTGGATTTTATTATAGAAAAATGTTGAGTTGACATAACTTGTGCTTATTAAAAAATGTTGTGACATTTTTTGATTGAGTCTAATTTTTTATAAATTTATTACCCAAAAATCATCAACTTCTTCACCACACCCATAAAATTATCACCATATCACTTCATTCGTTATAACCTCATCGACAAACATATAATTTTTTTTTACTAATTCAAACATCTCTTAAGGTTGAAAAGTGTAGTCCTTATAATATATATTGCATAAGAGGAAAAACGATTGTGTATGTTTTATATAAGAGGGCAAAGTAGTACAACTAAAGTATCTCTTAGAAAAATGAGAATATAATTTACTCAAATATTAACAGAGTTGGAGACATGCTTGAGAGCAACTTACAGAGTAAGAGACTGATTCGATGATTTACTAAGTAAAACAAAATTAATAAGAGTGCATAGTCTTCTTAAAAAATAAGAGTGCATTGTGGAATAAAGTGATATTTTTGTGAGTGTGGGTTTGCTCAACGTATCAACATCCATTTATTGTTCATCGTTCATTTGTGAGAGATAGACAAAGGTGGGAGATTAATGAGACACATTAGGGAGATCTGCTTATTAAAACGGGTCTCATTAATTTATCACATGTGTTTATCTCTCTCATAAATGAAGATTAAATATAGGATAAATAAATGAAGCAAACGTCTCACCGTTTACGCATTTTCTTTTATAAATAACGACTTTATCTTGCTTTCTTTTATAAATGACGACTTTATCTTGCAATATTGGTAGATGTTTGATAACTTATTTTGAATTGTTGAGTATTTACCATGGCTTGTTCCCTAGCTAGACATTATAGTTTTTAACCGATCATTTTAGAAAGTTTGACAATGACCAACTTTGGGGGATTTGGCTTATATTTCCTTACCATGGCGTATCCTTAGCTACACATTATGCTTTTGTAAAGTTTGACAGTGGCCAACTTTGGGGGATTTAACTTACATTTCCTTTCCTAGGGGTTTTCTAATTCACTTTGAGCATTTGACTCCTTTTATTAAAAAAAAAAACAAATATACGAGGACTTACAATTATATTGAAAACATGTTTATGATAAGATTTCCATTAAAAACATCAAATTCATTCAACAATACCAAAATTTATTTTTATATCTTTAATGTATCTGATAGCAAATTGATGGAAGAAAATGAAGTCAAGATAAGTGATATGAATTCTGTTTTAGACTAATTCATCTAAGTTAGTAAATCGTTTACAAAAATCAAACTGATAGTACTTGGTCGACTGAGTAAAAAACAGTCTGAAGTATATTATTGAAGGGATTGTACTCTTAAGATCATCTTTAATTTTGAATGGGCTTTTTACCTAGAGGGACTGTGGTCTTAATAATACTCTAAAATTTGAAAGGACATAAAGAGGAAACGATGAGAAGTATAACTCGTTAACTTAAGTTGGAGGGAGAAAAGAGAAAGAGTTTTCGACAACTCAATAAAATTTTTTGGTGTGAGGAATGCACTATATAAGTTCAGTTCTTTATTTATAGAGAAAAATGACAACTGTAGAAACTTTGGGAACAAATATTTAATTATTTTGGGAGAAAGTAATTCACATATTAAATATAGTACAAAAATATCTCATTTAAGTACCAAAATATATTATATTGAGTACAAAAATATATTATATTATGTACCAAAATTGCATACAAAAATATTTTAGATTGTGTTTCGAAATATTATAGACTGCGTTTCAAAATATTTTAACTTGGGGACTAAGAAAACACTTTCTAATAATGATTAAATTAATTACTTAATTTAGCATTTTCAAATAATATAATATATAAATATTTTTCTTCAGTGCTTACTTCGTTCACTTAATTATGCACCCTCTTTAAAGGTACACCCCCACTATATAAATATAGTGTTGTGTGCCATCCAACGTGGGACTTCCACTTTTTTCAAATGACACCACTAATTTTACCTAACATAGGAATTTGTGTTTAGACTTTTAACTCAATTTTTACACATGTTCCAACAAAAATTCAAACAAAATTAGAGTCTAGAATTGACATTGAGTTTATTATTTCTGTAAAGATATTTTCGTCGTAGTTTTTGCCTATAGAGTCCGGAAAAGAGCTAGCCTAAGATATCGTTACTAATTAGGCTAAAACATCGTCATGGTTCTTTCATCAACTTTAAAATTTAAATTTTAAACACAAAACATCATTCAGATTAATTATTGAGAACTCCTTATTTTTATCATGTCATTTTTTTAATCGGATATTTTATGCGTGCAATTATAAAGGCTAATCCCTAAAAAGTGATATGACAACAATAGATAACAAAACTCATCCTCAAAAAATTTAACACTAATTAAGGTAAATTTAAAGGGGAAAAATACAATTGTAAATTTTTTACGGCTTGTTCCTCCACTGATTTCCAACTAGTTATCACAATAAATGGATATAGTAAAAAAAGGAAAAAGGATAACTATAACAAAAAACTAAAACAATGCATGAACTTAACATCGATTGTTATGTTAAAATAACGTAAAAAAATAAATCCTTTGATTGACTTGTATTAATAATAATAATAATAATAATAGAGAATAATCAAAACTCCTCCGAACCAAAAAGTAGTAACGTTGAGGAAATAGAAACAACACATTTTCATCGATGGATTGTTAAACCTACTCTATTCTTCTTCTTTTTTTGGAATAATAATACCTAAACTATTCTCATTGGCCTGAAGAACAGTAAAGTTAAAGAATCGGCCATATTCCAATTTTATCCCCTTGCTTTAAGCTTCTTCTATTTACAAACTCGTCGACCCAACCATCCGTGAAAACATATGATCCAGACAACCTCTTGAATTTGAGAACGTGCATGGACTTGGTGTCAATATCCCATATTTCAGCTCGCATTCCTATCTCAACATTACCACCCAACACAGACAACACAAAATCCTCAGCCAATTTTTTACCCAACAAAAGTCTTCTCATACGGCCGGTATCACTCCATGTCAACACTTTCTTAATACTCCAAGAGTCATCGTTGCTTGTACAGGGACATACTCCTAGAGATAAATGGTCACAAACCTGTTGTTGCTATAAGCCATAACGAGTACTTCTTTTTCTTATTGTGATTTACAGTAATTGTGAAGTTCTATTACCCCCAACTTTTAATCTTTTATAGTGTACGTAGTTCAATAGTCTATAACTATTATAAATTTTTATCTCAAATCTTAATATATTTGATTATATTATATTCATATTTTCTTAAATAGTATTTTGATCAAATTAAATAACCAAAATTTTTATATAGATCATTCCCTCAAAAAAAAAATTATATAGATCATAAATGTCTAAATTTATATTTTATTTATAACTTATTAAAATCATGCCAAAAAATTATCTTTGAAAGATTGAAACATTAAACACAAAGTCTCATATTGGGTACAACTGGTGTTTTTGGAATTGAAAAAAGTGGAGGTTTCACTTTCCACTTTTGTAGTATTTTACGGCGGGGATGTACCTCTAAGGGGTATATAATTTTGTAATCGAGGTAACCACTCGTTAACAATATATAAATATATCATTCGAAAATGTTAAATTAAATTATTAATTTAATCATTATCTTTTTTTAGGGGATTTAAACATTATCTTTTTTTTTTGAGTGAAGGGGATTTTATCAGAAAGTATTTTTTTAATCCTCAAGTTTTGCTACACAATTTGAAATATTTTGGTACACAATCTAAAATATTATGGTATTGGATCTAAAATATTTTAGTAGTCAATCTAAGATATTTTCTTACTTAATCTGAAATATTTTAGCACTCAATCTAATATATTTTGGTACTCAATATATGATATATTTTGGTTATATTTTGGTATTAGATCTAATATGTGAGTTACTTGTTCTCAAAGTTTCTCATAGATTAGTTGTGAATTTTCTCTATAAAATATAAATACACAAAGCTCACATATTTTAGGAACAAGTTTTTGAGTTATCGATCCTTTTTATTCTCTTCTCCCTTTGGATTGTGTCAGAGGCTTTCCTATGAAATTGAAGACCCGGCTCTCATAGTAAAAATAGTAAGCCCCTATTAAAATAAAACTATTTTTTTAAAAGAACAATCTCTTATTTAATTGAAAATAACATTCATAAACATAAAAAATAGTCATGTAACTAACACAAAAAAGATTTATAAAAATAGTCAATAATATAAAAATACAACTCCAATCGAATAACAAAATGTTTATAATGTTGTTTTAAAGAATAATTATAAATTCTGTCAAAAAAAGAAAGAATAATTATAATGTTTGTTGTTAGAATTTTGCTATTTTATACAACAAGTGAGAAAAAATTACAAGAATTGTTTTAACAAAAATAAGAAGAAAAATTATTCATAAAAAAAAAATAAAATCAATTAAAGGTCTAAAAAGTTGAAATCCTGAGACTTCAACCCATGATCCATAGGAGTTCTAACACCAAAAATCACCACTACGCCGCATGGAGCTGATATTCTAACCAGGGGCGATTCCCTTCATAGCTATGGGGTAGCATTGGCTACCCCAAAAGATGAAGAAAAACTTGAAAATTGGTATATGTTTTTATGTAGCTACCCCATTAATATATTATTTGCCTACTCTAAACAATTTTCTTAGTTTAAAGAGAGAGGATATTGCATAAATATTGATAATATATTTAGTTTAGTGTCAATTATGGATAAATTTAAGTTATTACAACTCTATAAAACTCAACTTTTATAAATAAGTATTGTTTAACTTTTATTTTCTTCGTTGTCGTTTCATTAAATATAAGTAAAAATTATTGTAAATTTATTTTACTTATTGATTAAGTTTAATATATTAGTTTTTAAAATATATTTTATTTCTTTTTTATATTTGGCCCCTCGTAAAAATTGTAAGAACTTCGCCGCTGATTCTGACCACGTCATAGCTAAACTACACTCACATCATTGCGACAACAAAGTATTTTCTAGCTGGATAGGATAGCTTATATATATATATATATATATCACTTATAACTAAATCTAAATCTCTCTTAATAATTTGGGCTCCAATTTTCCTTGTCATCCCATTCACCTCATAACCCTGTAGTAATGCAAGGAAAATGTGTCAATACCACCTTAATAAGTGAGTAGTGACTCACTATGTCTATATGAAGGTCATCCCAACCTCTTCTCTAACGATTTCAATTCACAATCTTGTCTCGTGTAATGACTCTATTCATCTGTCGCATGATTTTTATATCAGCAACAAGAAGATTACTTGTCAAGTTTTAAAAACTTCATAAAACATACCTAAATTTTTTACCAATACTTCCACTGTAAAATAAAATATCATTTGAGTAGAATCTGAAGAAAAGGTAAAATGGCAACACTCCAAATCAAATAACAGCATAAAGATATTTATAATTTTTTGGGTTAAAAAGAGTATCAAATACATAAGGGTAAACAAAGTGTACTAGGTACCCAACACAGGCACCACATAAACCGAGAAACTTGATATGATGTTGTCCAGATCAGGATTTTGAACAAATGTTTGCAACCACAATTGCAACTGTCAAGGTTTTTGGGTCTACATAATCGTATTGCAGCAACAACTTAGGCTCGTCAATCACAATTATCCGCAATATCAAAGATCGCTATGTAAACCCTGACCGCAATTTAAAATATTGGTCTAGATCACGAGGGACTATCTAGAATCACCTCGGAAAATGAAATAGCATCAAGCAAACTATTGGAAAGATACCTTTGACCTCATAATACAATTGATCAAATAAACAATACAGGACATATTACACCATCCCATCCATGAAAGTGCAATTTGACTGACATGCTTTTTCAATTTTTAAGCTACACGTGAGAAATTAAACAAGACGAGACATAATAAACGAGGGGGAAAAGATCCCAAAGGCACCGATATGAAATTTCCATGTTAATAAAATACATGCAGCAGTCATCTAGATCTACAGACTCATCAAATACAAAGAATTAGCAGGCTTACAAGTTACAAGCAATTAATAAGATTGAACTCGGCTTAAAGGTACAAGTTCCACGGGTATTGTCAGAAATTCATACTTTAGTTGTGAAACAATCAGTACGCCCAGACCCCCTATGACCATAATATACCAAGACAACATCTAAGGCTTACATGATAACTATTTATTTTAATTCATTTTCTCCTTTTCCTCTTGGCCTGGCTAGAGATAGGGAGTTGCTCAATTCTCAGTCCATTTAACCCAAATTCACTCAATTAGTAATCATATATTTGTATATTGATTTTTATGTTTGTTTTCATGAGAAAATATTAAAAAGTATTACAGCAATCACGTATATGGCTAATTTGCTATACTCTTCAAGTTCTCAAAAGATAGGAAGAAAACCTACTTAAAAGAAAGAAATGTAGCTGAGGTTAGAATCCAAATAAAACTTGGTACCTTAAAATATTAAAAACAGAAACAATGCATAATTTGTTTTTTCAGCATCAAAATAGCTTCTATCCATCAAAATGCACAAGAAGATTTTATTTAACAAACTTTATGTAGTCAGTCTTGGTTAGTGGCTGACTGCCAAAGCACTACTACTATAGCAGTAATAGCAGGTAGCACTTCAGCCGCTACATCAAGAAACAAGAAAAGAAATGTATATGTTATACATATAAAAGCTCAAAAATAGAAGAATACACAAAATTAATGACATATTCATTGCTAATAATCAAATTCATTATTATCAATTTTCAAACCCAATTACTGTCATCAATAGTGGATTGCGGAAAATAGAAGAAAGCCAAAAATCCACTATGTGAAATAGCAGATAGCGTTGCAGGCAAATAGCAGAAGCCATATAACAGTTGAAATAAGTTAATTATATATGCAAAAAAGGTCCACTTCTTGCAATTAAAAAAGGGAATCGAGGCAAAGCATAGCTTACATATTTAAAGATTTCCTCATTATGCTGAATATAGGAAAAATACTCACTGACACTTCAGTTTTTCTATCATAAAAACAAGTAATGTTTAGCACATATGCAGATTCTTCAGTTTTTTTTTTTTGTTATAATTTGAAAAATCATAAAACTATTTTTTTTTCTGCTATTGCGTTAGCAAAAACTAGAATAGCGGCCAATATTTTCCCTAATAAACAAACTATGATAGCATCGTAATTCTCATAGCAGATTCATCAAAATCTGCTATGTTAGCCGCTATTTGACAACACTGCCCAATATAAAGCAAATTAGTTTTAGCCTCCAAGGCTAAAACAGCTCATCTAAGCATTTAGAATAGATACAACGGCACCGGAGAGTCTCAAAACGAGCTGCTGGCGGGTCAAACAAAGAGGAGGGGAGACAAAACAATTAAGAGTTTAGGGAAGAAATGAAGCCGTTTCAGAGAGAAGAAATGAGACGACCATAAAGCCTCGTTACATTGACATTTAAAACTTAGGATGAAAAGACAAAGAAGTCCAAAAAACAGCAGGAATGACCATAAGTCGGGGGGCAGTGGTGGAACTTGACCGGTATTTTGAAAGGGCCAACTATAAATAGTATTTGTTACATTTTATATAAATAACAAAGTTTGTATGTTGGTGTAGTGGTATATGATCCTTTCATTTTAACACAAGTACGAGGTTCAAACCCTGCCTATTGCATTTTTTTTCTCAAAGTAATACACTGGAAACAAAAAAATGGCACATATCTGGATCGATCTCGGAACCTCTCAGGGTCAGAAATTCAATCTAACTACTGCACCACTATATACATTCGATGTATGTGCGAAAAACTAGTTATGTATAGCTAAACTATTGATCCGACCCTGGTTGGGGTCATTTTCGAGTTTTCACAAGAGCTTCAACATAGAGGCCAAATTTGCGGCGCTACAGAAGCTCCTCAAACCCGCAACACAATAGGCTTTAGCATAAAGCATAGGTGGTGCTGTGCTATGACGCGACAGCAGCAGCAACTGACTACATAGAAAAAACTCATAGTTATGGAAAGATTCTTTGAATATTTCTTTATCCACGGTTGTTATTATAGAAGTTCATCAAAGCTAGTTCTATATATATCCACAATAAAACCATCCAGCACTAATTTTAAACCACCATTACTAAGATAAACAACTAAACTAATCACCTACAACAACACATTAATTACTATCCGAAAAAGCATTCAACTAAAAGCCATAGAGCACCAAAAGTAAATCGACAAAAACTCATATAAGGACCTCTCAGTAGAATCTTCTGCTCAATCTCAACTCCCAGCACTAGCTTCTTCCCTCTCGAATTTCTGCAGGAAAGAATTTGTAGCATTCATGTTATCATCAAAATACTCTTTATAAGGATGATTCTTCGGGACAAGCTTTCGAAACTGTTCGAATTGCTTCTCCGCTTCATCTTTCTTTCTAAGCAATGTATATATAATACCCTGACACAGATAAGGCCTAAAATCTCTCGGTTCTTCTTTCACCAAATCCTGATAAGCTTTAAGCGCCTCTGAAAAATTCCCTTCTATCACCTTAATCTGAGCAACCAATAACCTAAAATCCCTAACATCAGAAATCTTCTTCTGTTTCTTGCACAATTCCATTGCCTTTTCAACTCTCTTCAACAATCCTTTCAACGGTTCATCCGATTGTTCAATCGATTCCGAACTCGCCATCACAAGTCCATGAAAAGCTTCAACTCGAAGCGGATCTTTCTTCAAAATCTCTTCAAACAATTTGTTAGCAGATTCACGGTCGTCGTTAAAGATATACATGTTCGCCTTCAACAATTGCCACTCCATTTCATCAGGTTCAATTTCAATCAAACGGTCTATAACACCAATCGCTTCATCAACTTTTCGTGCTTTGAATTTCACCTCCATTAGAGCACGTAGAGCTTCAGCATCGTTCGGATTTTCAGTCAATTTCTCTTGAATTACCTTCTCAGCATCTTCTTCCGTCGTAGCATTTTCCGTTACGGTGGTCGGAGGAGAGAGAGTGGCGGCGATGACGGGAGTGTGATGGAAGCGCATGAAGAAGAAAGCGGCAGCGGCGATAACGATGCATGTGGTTTCAACGACGGGGGAGAAGAGAGAGGTTAGGGTTTGGAAAGGGTTTGGTGGAGTAGGGTTATTTTGGGGTTTTTGAAAAACAGGGTCGTTTTGGGAAGATGATGATTTGATTGGTGGAAGCTTAAAGGAGGATGGAGGGAGGAATTGTGGTGGTGGGAGAGAACGGAAGGATATGGAGGGTGATAAAGGGAAGGATGGACGGTTGTGATTGAGTGAGAGGTTGGAGTGACGGAGGTTGGGTATGGAATTCATGGTGAGTGAGTGTGTTGAAGCAGAAAATGAAGAAGAGAAGTGAAACCTAAAACCCTCACGAATGATTAGTTAGGACTTAGGACAGAAAGGGTAACAAAATGAGGGGGTGGTAGTATACCATAGGGTCTATGGAAACTAAAATACTCCTACTCTGGACCCCTTCAGATCTTACATTTCCTAGGGTATATGCCTTTTTTTTTTTTT
>Ga0315915_1002721_pt1 | contig 22362 bp, 9 predicted proteins | sample MpolbnodulesMG_FD_207738 | JGI IMG/M metagenome (GOLD analysis project Ga0315915, IMG submission 207738) | Medicago polymorpha root nodule microbial communities from Los Angeles, California, United States - branched nodules | ecosystem: Host-associated > Plants > Roots > Nodule | place: USA... | reverse complement strand
TATAAGAATTATTAAAAAATTGGAGGTGGCTTAGAATTGTGACACATTGGATTGGAGGAAATTTTTTTGCTATTTGTTGTTCCATGTTTGTATATTATTAAGATTAAGATTAAGATTAAGATGAGTCGAGATCCTCTTCATTTACAATTGTCTCCATTTCCTCTATTTGGAGAGATAAAGACACAATTTTTTTTGAAAAAAAGTATTAAGTAATTAATAATGGTAGGACCCATTTAATTAAAATATCCATTATTTTTTTTTTTGTGTCTATCTCTCTCCAAATTGTATTATCCATTTATTTTGATAAACAGAGAGATCTTAATTCATTTTACAGTAAAAGCCAATTACCTCTTAAATTTGTTCATAGATAAAAACAAAATCCAATGATTACAATATATTAATGGGTAACCGACAACACATCCACAATCACACCATAATTTTTAGTCTTATTCACGTCCATAGTAATCACTATATAGTCTATCAAATTTAGAAACCACCATTTACATATCATAGAAAATTCGTAAATCATAATCAATAAAACCGTTATGGAAATTTTTCATAAATATTTGTTTGCAAGATTAAAGCTATCTCTTCCTTTCTTCATGAAACACCCCTACTACAAATCACCTAGGATATCTAGCATGTGTGTTAAACTTGGCGTCGGATACATTAAAATTATAATAAATAAATATTTTCTAAACAAATCATAGAATTTCTTGTCTGTTACCTCATAAATAGTTCCACTGACGTGTACTTTATATGGTCAAGCTACTTCTTCTTCTTCATCACGGACCATCCTATCGTATAATAACTTGTATATCTGAAATAAATAAAAGGGATTGGGGTGAGACAAAAGTTTCAGTGAGTTCTACCTATCCTAGGTTGTAGCCAACCTCGGGGAACCTAGGATCGTCATCTGTTTCTAAACTCAACTCATTCTGGGTTTATACGATTTCATTATGCATAACGATCAGGGGTTAACTAGAATCACTGTCTGAAATACTCATAACTTTAATCATAAACATAATCACCATAATCATAATAATATTCATAAACATATATCCATATATCGTATTCTGGTATAGCTTATACCTTGACATACTTATCTGAGTATGTCTCTGATTCCTTTTTGATAACAACTAGTTTCGGCTAACTAAGCCGGAGTTTCGTAACTAAAATTCCTCATTTCCAACAATTGGCAAAATGCCCATAAAATATTGCTTCGTAGCTAATTCATTCTAAACATAATTTTCATGTTAATATGCGTATGCTATGTTAGTATTCATGTTGGAGGGTCCTTAGAATTTTTCCTTGGTTCCATAATTGAAAATATAAGTTTTTCAAATACTAACCGAATAATTCTTGACTTAAAATTTCATATCATTAGTTATACATTTCATTATGTGCGTATATACCATATTATCTCTTCGTTGTGGCAAATGGTAACTATTTCATTTTGTTACTATGAACCGTACCTCATAGGCTACATTATCTCTTCGTTGTAGCAAACGGACTTTTCGCATTCGTTACTATGAGCCATACCTCATACGCTACATTATCTCTTCGTTGTAGCAAACATAGATTTTCTCAATTTTTTTTTTCTTTTTCTTTCTATGAGCATGCTACTCATTTCAATTTTCTTTCAAATCATTACTATAATTATATATATATCAATTGCGTTGATAGAATTTTCCTCCAACATTTATACTGGCATAAACATACTTATTAACATAAATGAGATTTTAGAATAAACAAATAAGGATATCTAATTCAGAAATAATCATTCTACTATCTCATATTTATTCTGTTTCAAATGTACCATTCATATGGCATGATAGTCATGCTTGCACAATCGGCAAGTAATCATAAAAATGGTCTAATTATTCATGTTATCTCAATAATCTAACATAATCTTAATTCATCCCCAAAGGTGGGTTCTAAGCTAAAGGAACTCACCTTGGCATCAGTCCCGAAATTGCAAGCAGCTTATCTACAATTTGCAGCTTTTGCTAGCTCCAAAACTCCATAATCCATTTTCCAAAATAGCTTATGTCTTGGCTTATAGGTCTTGCTCTTTCCGAAACAACTCAACTCATTTGTGACATACTCTTACTTCATCAATCAGCATATACAAAAATTTTCATTCCAGTCCCTGCACCCGATGTTCATCGTTTGGCTATTTAAGCACTTCCAAAACAACTTAATTACCATTTAAGCACTTTTAACATTACTAGAACAGCTTATCCTTTTACCATTACTCATATACCAGTTTAACATATCTCTCCTAATCTGGTCATTACAAAATAATACTTGAAACAACTCAAATTCCAATTTAAGATATTATCCAAACGGCTTAACTAGAAACTTGTGACTTTTAGCATATCAATTTCAATTCAAACTTTCACAAAATATTCCAACATGAATATTCAGCCCTTTTAATCACTTACACATCAGTTTGAATCCACAACTTATCATTTAAGACCTTTTAATCAAAACAGCTTAACTGACAGCTTATTCCCTCTAAACCATTCAATTTCTGTTCAAATTTTCCAGAAGCAATTCAAACATGTTTAAACACATCCTAAACCAATTATACCAAATTCCAACATGTTACAATCAATAATCACTTGTAATAGCTTATGGGGAATAACTTACACACTTTAAGCCTCGAATTCTCACACCAATTCTCCTAGCTTATAATCATTCTTCATACCATGTTTCTAAATACCATTACCACACCTAATCATCTTCCAATTACACATAAAACATATATCAAAGCTTGAATTAAATAAATTCCCATGAAGAGGTGATTATGCCACTTACCTTGTGATTAATCCATTCTTTGGTGCTCTAATGCAAACTCATCCCATCAGGCTTGAATGAAAATGAAGGTTATGGAAAATCATGAGGAGGGGGCGGTTTTGAGAGCAATGGGGGAAAGAATGATTTTTGAACTTAATTCTTGCTTACTCCACCATTAGAAGCTCATATACATGCTTTCTTGTATGATTCCATGATGATTTGGGTGAAAAATTGTGAGGGTTATGGTGGTGGATGTGGAGACCGAAATTTGAGAGGGAAGGAGTAGAGAAAATGTTCTAGAGTGGTGTAGAAACATGAGGAAAGTGGTAGAAAATTTGACCTTTAGCCTTTTTTAAAAAAATAATCTCGAGTGGCAAGATTACTAAAACACCCTTCAAGTGAAAAAGACACAATTATCCTCCATTATTTCGTAACCATTTAATTTCTCAAGTCCGTTTGAATAATATTACGAGATACTTACCAAATATCGTCGATTTCTCAATAGATAATTAACCCCTTAAACAATTTTTTTATGTTCTGACATGTAACTGATACGATAATTTATTACAAATTCAGCGGGATATTACACTTCACACTGTCTTAAACCTTCTTCTTAGCAACAACCTTCTATTCTGGATCAAGATTTTTAATAATGTACAAGTCTTTGTCATCTCCCATCACATCATAATTCGCTGGTTTGTTATAGTCAGCTATTCGACTAGTATAACTATCAAGTCAGCTTTTTGCATCATCTCGACAGTGTTGTCTTCATAGGGGGCGTAGGCATGGCAATGGGGCACGGTGGGGATGGGTTTTACCTTCCCCATCCCCATCCCCGATTCCCATATACTTACCTGTTACCCTATCCATATCCAACGGAGACAAAAAGTTGAATCTCATCCCCGTCCCCGACGGGTTCGGGTATCCCATCCCCGTACTCGTAGTGATTCAATTTTTAATAATAAAAGTCATTTTTTTCAACCCAATGGCAATATTGTAAAGAATTATGTTCCCTTTGTGAGCAACGTTGACTGCTTGAGATAGAACCCAAAAAAGTGTCGTCTGACAATGACATCTTCCGTTTGGACTGGAGTGAAATGATCTAGGGTTGTGTTTGTATTTATATAAAAAGGGGTAAAAAAAAAGTAATTTTTATATTTGGAACGGGTACGAGTATGGGTTCGGGGTGGGTACATATAACCTTGTTACCCGTCCCATACCCGTGTTTTGAAATCGGAGAAAACCCAAACCCAAACCCAGTCAAATCGGGGTGGGTATGGGCGGGTACCCACGGGTACGGGTATTTGTTGCCATGCCTAGGAAAGTGGGAGGAATAGGACAGTCATCCTTCAAATATATTATCATAAAATGGTTGTCACTCACATGTGCCAGAGATATCGATCACTCTGTATGTGACGGTTCACCGCATCCAAGCTTCCTTGCTTCCTCTCGAACCCACTCCAACAAATCATTCAACGTAGCAAACCTTTGTTTGGTGGTAAAATGTTCTCAATCTCGATGATCAATACAAAAAAGGTACTATAGGAGGAGCAGGAGGAGGAGCATCCTCTATTTTTGCACTGCCCAAAAAAAATATCAAGTTTCACGGGTGGTGGATCCTCGGCTTTGGCATTTTTGGTATCATCTACAACTTCAACTGAAAGAACCGACAACACAGTAGGAGGTTCAATATCAGGTGGCAATTCATTGGGGCATCAACAGGAACATCCATTACTAAAACAGTGCGAAAACAGGGTCAGAAAATACGACCAGTTTTTGTATTGGTATTGTTCGGATTATACAATCTGAACCACATTGTTGAATTTCAGATTTTATAATCCGGAACATTCCAGTACAGATTCATTGATGTGATTAAAAGGAAAACGCCTAAAGATTGAATGTGAGAGAGTTTATATACACATTACCTTTGCATTCAGACGAAAATGATGATGTCCACGCATCATGATGACAAAATTGCTACTCCAAATCATATTTTCGCCCAAAATGGTGTGTTTCTAGAGGTGTAGGGAGTGTTTGGTGATGAACTTCAACTAGGTTTTGGGTTCCCCTTGTATAATCAAAGTTTCCAGATTATACAATCCGAAAACTTCATGTTTTTTTTTTAAATACAGGTTTTTTGGAATATATAATCTGAAACACGTTAAAATATTTCGGATTATATGCTTCGGAAGATGATACACCCTCCTTTTGTCAATGATGCAAAACTTGCATGACGACCTTCAGATTTTGGGTGTTTTCAGATTTTATAGTCCAAAACAAATTCTGATTATAAAATCCGAACCCAGGGTAAAATTGAAAAAAATACATGACGTGCGAGAATGACATAAGGTGAGAAATGTAATAGTCTACTTTTTGGTGTAGGTCAAACTTAAGTTATACAAAACCTGACCCGACCTAACCCATTTTCACCTCCTTCTTGTTTTTTTTTTGGCACAACCACCCCTACTTGTTACCATAGACATAAAAATTATCGCTCCTAGATTATTATGTTTATATCTTTTTATATATATGGACACAAGTATATTAGAATATATTCCAAGCTACTGCAATCGGTTGAGATAATAACTCAATCAATTTACTAAAAAAAATAAAATAATAACTCAATCAACAGATACTCATCCCTCTATACCAAAATAAGTGTCTGCAGTTTTTTTTATAAGTGTATGTGTATTTTGATATTTTTTTTTGCTGCCTTCGAACTCCGAACCTTATGTTTTATATATTGTTCATACCAATTGAGGTAAGCTCACAAGGACTTTTGATTATATTTTTTATTTATATAAAAACAAATATTAGTATATAAGATTTTAATCTGTTTCAATAAATAATTTTAACTTTTTTTATAATTTTTGTTGATATATACTTTTATATAATAATTGTCAAAATTGTGTATTCATGTGTAAATATTATCAATTGTATTTTTTTAGGACAAATGAAGCAGTATTATTCCTTAAATAAAAAAAGGGTTAAATATGTTTTGTGTCCCTATAAATATGTCAACTTTTTGTTTTAGTCCCTCTAAAAAAATTCTTCAATTTTTAGTCCCTAAAAAATTTTACACCTTCACTTTTGGTCCCTCCATTAAAGTAAACTCATATGTAGAATTCATATTTTTTAATAAAATTTTGCATTAAAATTCATAATATAATAAGAATCTTTCCCAAAAAAATTTTAGAATTTTTTAACAAAACATGAATTTTTATATGTTTTAAGGTTAAAAATTCATATTTAATATGTGCTTTGTTAAAAAATTCTAATTTTTTTTAGAACATTTTACACATTTGTGCATAATTTCATTAAAAAATACAAAAATTAAATTAAAAATAGGGACCAAAAATAGTGATTGAAAATTTTATAGGGACTAAAAGTTGAAGGAAAATTTTAGAGGAATAAAACGAAAAATTGATATATTTATAGGGACCAAAAACATACTTAACCCATAAAAAAAATTAGTATTATATCATAATTATACGACCATAAAACAAGACAATCAGCCGTCAGGTATTTTGCTAAAGTAATCATAAGAATTGGTCAAATTATATGATTTTAAGAAGACAAACACTATCAAAGTCATCCACAAACCATGGGGTGTATTTCCTGGAAGGTAGTATCAAAAGACAAGATCTATTATATGTAAATGAAAATCTGGATTCAGCTTCTCAGATACAACCAGTGTGTTTGCAATGGAGAGTGAAACCAAACAAGTTAAGCACAAGAACAAGAATAAGGATGTCTTAGATATTCTCAATGAAACACTAGCCATCTACTTCAAAAACATCAACTTCATCATCTTCACTTTCCTCACTTCTCTCCCTTTCTTTTTTCTCATGGTTTACTTTGAAACTTTGTTCCAACAAACTCTAGTTCAAACTCCAAATATCATTTCATCTTTACCTTTCCAAGAAAAACATGATCGAATTTTCATCCTTTCCATGGATTCAGATGATGACTACTCAATCTCACACATTGATGATGTCCCAAGTTTTAGCAAAGATTATTTACCTCTTTTGATTCAAATTGGATTTATTTACACTATCCCTCTTCATGTTCTAGAATTCTGTTCTAAAGTATTAACTATGGATTTAGCCTCAAAGCTTATAAACTCAGAAGAGAATAATGCCAACATGAGTCTCAAACACATGTTTCAAAATTCAGTTGATGTATCAATCATGAAAGGAACATTTATAACTTCTTTGTATACACTTGCTTTATCAAATTGTCTACTTATTGCATTTCCTTGGATAGTGAGTAACTGTTTCGGTTTGGCTAGTACTTTTTGGTGCTACATAATTTTTGGAACAATTTGTTTTGTAGCTATTGGGAAATTGTTGATGGTGTATTTGGAATGGAGTGCTGTTTGGAATATGAGTATAGTGATATCAGTGTTGGAGGGTATTTATGGAATTGGAGCTATGAGAGTTTCATATTACTTCAGCAGTGGTAATCATAAGAGAGGACTTGTTTTGATGTCTGTTTTCTTTGTTTTTGGAGGTTTTTTAAGGTTATTGTGTATCTACTTTGAGTGCTATAAAGAAGGGAGCATAATTTTTATACAAATTGGGATTCTTACTGTGGTGAATACATTGAAATGGGTGTCTTGTGTGATTTATTTCAATGATTGTAAGGAGAGGAAAATGGAGAAGAAAATTGATGATGAGGAAATGGGCAAAGATAAGCTTGTAAGTAGTAATTCATGATAGACATAAGAGTGGATGAATGATAGTGTTTTGAATTTTGATGTATGAGTTAGTTTTAAGAGTTTTGAATAATGTACAAGACATGTTTGAGTTGGAAATGTTCATTCTTTCATTCCCAAAAGAATCAAGGGATTTCATAAAGTTTGAGATGTTAAATGACTTATGTACGCTGATCAAATTTATTTGTATCTGGCAGTTAATGTCATATTTTGTTGATTATGATAATAAATTTAATAAATCAAACATTGGTGTTAGAAATATGGACATGGAAAGTGGAAGTGAACGAGGAAAATGTGATGAATAAATTCCAAAAGTTTGAAGTTGTTAGGGTGAAAGCACATACCGTAATGATCCATGTCAAACACATCAATCACATTACCTTCATCTTTTCCCTTTCATTTGTGTTATACTTTGAAATTTTCCTTCAACTTAATGGTATTGTTTACTTAGTGCCACTTCATGTTCGAAAAATCTGTACTCTGCTCGATATAAGGATTTGACTTATTTTTTAAACGGTCACGTTAGTATGTTAATATTTGTTGGAAGTGAGAATAGAACCTAAAACCATCTTTATAGCACATCATTCCTTAACCCCCTCACCCAGCTACTAAACCAACCATATATTAAACCATCCTTTTTCTTATTTTAATTTGGAGTTATTGTTGAAAGATATTATCAATAATCAACAACTCTTACAAAACATAATAGCCAAAATTAGCCAAATTTTCCTTTCGGTCCCCATTATTAGTGAGATTGAGTTTCTTCTAATTCTAATGTGTCCTTGCAAGGACAGAAATTCGGCGGAAAACATGGTTTTGCGTGTTGCAGAGTAGCTTATGCCATTGCAATTTATCAGAATCATGTCTCTGTGTTTTTACTTTCGTCAGGTTTTCAAAATTTTCCAATGAAATCTTCTAGTATTTTATATGTGACTGTCAGAGCTGCCCAAATAATTGCAGGAAAACCAAAAAGGTTTTGCATAAATAAGGTCCTACGCTCCGACTTGAGATTAGTTCGAAAATCCAAGTTGGTTTGCTATAAGTAAATTCTATCATAAATCCATATCGAGGTTGATGATTTTCCCGGCCTTACTATGATGTGTGCATCCTCTAATATAAATTTTAATGGAGAGATTATTAACACGATTCTCTCATGTTTTTTCACACATTATAGAGTTTATGATGAAATTTCTACTGATAATTTATGATGAAACCATATGAATTTGGATTGGATCACGTTATCTTTGTTCAGGGAAGTCCATATATAGAGTTTAGTATGGAAAACTTGAAGCTTCAAAGCAAGCACTAAACCCAACAAGTTTCTCGCCTTTGGAAGAGTGACATTGTTTGCGTCTTGGTACCAGTCTCAATGACTCTATGTTGTGATGTTAATTGCTGTTTCACACTACCAAGTAGAGCAAAAGATAGCAGTCCCAATCACTCTTTGTTCTTACTTAATTGAATTTTAAGTTGTTATTAGACTTTGATGGTTGCACCATTTAAGACATTGGAAAGAAAGACGTGTTATATACTATACCACTAGTAAACAAGTACCACATCGCTGAGATTAAATAACGAGTACTACGGACTTTGCTATAAATTAAGAGTTCATTTACATGTTGATCAAAAGTAAATCCTTGAGCCTCGGTTGTAAGAGAGCCCCCTTCTCCCACATCTTTATTGATTTCCCAACGTGGAGGTGGGTAAATTATTGTTTTTCAAAATTCATTCATGAAGAATGTGAAGAAAAAAACAATATTTTACCCAATTTTTACTTGGTAAATCTGTAAGGGTGCAACATAAAACAATGAATTTTTTTTCTTCCAGTATGAATTGTTTATTAACGATTATTATTTTCTCTATTATTATAGTAAATTTATAAATCAATACAATTAATATTTTTTTTAATATTAAACGACTATTATTTCGAGATGAATGGCGTATTATTTTAAAATATGAGGTTGTAATTAAAACGGAATGTTAACTTATGTCTTTGGGGCACATGTTAATGACCTAAATTGAAAATATTGTTTAAGAAATTGTGTCAATTTATTCTTGTAAAGATTGAAAATTAATGTTTTGCACTAAATATTTACCATTTATAAAATCGTTAACATGTACTTTAAATACATAAGTTAACATGGCTCTTAAGTGATAGCTGGATCTTTTTATGACCACTACTTCTTAAACATGCAGTAAATTCGATGTTTGGAAATACAGAGGAAAAGTAAAATAAATTTGAGAAATTCATTATCATTATCAAAATTAACCTCTATTTACAATATGCTCAAGTGAAGTTGAAAGCTAGTAATTGTTTACTAACTCAAGTTAACGAACCACTATTCGTTGCGATGTTAACTGTTGTTCCTCACTACAATGTAGAGCAAAATATATGAATCCCAAATCCCAATTCCCAATCACTCTTTGTTCTTTCTTATTGGAATAGAGAATTGTGACTTGTTAGGTTTTGGTGTTTACAGGCTTACAATGTTTTAGGGAAGGAAATGTTGGTGACTTCACTGAGCCCCACATCGATGAGAAAAAGGAACGCCTATTGAGGGATTAGCTATAAAATAAGACTTGGGATAAAACATTTGCATTATGCTTCTTGGTGACAACAAATTATTTTGTTTTCCAGATGTTCTAGTATTTGGTTTACGATCCAATCTAAATTATTTTGTTTTCCAGATGATCTAGTATTCTTAAAAAAAAAAAAGGAAGTAGTATTATATCATAATTAAATGGCCATAAAACAAGACAATCAGCCGTCGGGGATTTTGCTAAAGTAATCTTAAAGAATTGGTCAAATTATATGATTTTAAGAAGACAAACACTATCAAAGTCATCCACAAACCATATGATGTGTATTTCCTGGAAGGTAGTATCAAAAGATAAGATCTATTATTTGTAAATGAAAATCTGCATTCAGCTTCTCAGATTCAATTAGTGTTGTGGAATGGAGAGTGAAACCAAACAAGTTAAGCACAAGAACATGAATAAGGATGTCTTAGATATCTTCAATGAAACTCTAGCCATCTATTTCAAAAACATAAACTTCATCATCTTCACTTTACTCACTTCACTTCCTTTCTTTTTTCTCATGGTTTACTTTGAAACTTTGTTCCAACAAACTCTAGTTCAAACTCCAAATATCATTTCAAATTTACCTTTCCAAGAAAGAAATCGACTTCGTTTCTATTCAATTGTCGACCACAAATTCATTTATAATGGCCCAAGCTTTAGCAAAGACTATCTACCTCTTTTGATTCAACTTGGATTTATTTACACTATCCCTCTTCATTTCCTAGAATTCTGTTCTAAAGTATTTAACTATGGATTTAGCTTCAAAGCTTATCAATTCAGAAGAAAACACCAAAATGAGTCTCAAACACATGTTTCAAAATTCAATTGATGTGTCAACTATGAAAGGAACATTTATCACTTCTCTGTATACACTTGCATTATCAAATTGTCTTCTTATTGCATTTCCATGGACTGTAAGCAATTGTTTCATTTTTACTAGATGGTGCTACATAATTTTTGGATCAATTTGTTTTGTAGCTGTTGGAAAATTGTTGATGATATATTTGGAAAGTAGTGCTATCTGGAATATGAGTCTTGTGATATCAGTGCTGGAGGGTATTTATGGTACTGGAGCATTAAAAGGATCTTATTACTTCAGCAGTGGTAATCAGAAGAGAGGACTTGTTCTGATGCTTGTTTTCTTTGTTTTTGGTGATATTTTGAGGTTAATGTGTATCTACTTTGAATGCTATAGAGGAGGTAGTGGAATTTTTATACAAATTGGGATTCTTACTGTGGCGAATACATTGAAATGGGTGTCTTGTGTGATTTATTTCAATGATTGCAAAGAGAGGGAAATGGAGAAGAAAATTGATGTTGAGGAAATGGGTAAAGCTCAGGTTGAAAGTAATTCAGCAAAGACATAATTTTGATGTATGAGTTTGTTGCAAGAGTTTTGAGTAATGTACAAGGCATTGTTTGAGTTGGAAATGTTCATAGATGTATGCCCCCAAATGAATGGATTTTTTTTCCGTTCTATGTGAAATTAACAATTGAATACTTGAACAAGATGTTAAAATTAATGTCATCTTCTGTTGATTTTAGTGATAAGTTTAATAAAGAAAACATTGGTGTTGGAAATGTAGATATGGAAAGTGGAAGCAGATAAGTAAAGCAAAACGTGATGAATAAAATGCTAGAAGTTGTAAGTTGTTAGGGTGACTTGAAAGCACACACATAGCAATCAGCTGTAAATTGTAATGGTCTATGTCAAAGACATCAACTACATCACTTCACCTTTATAATAATTTATCTCCCTTTAATTTGTGTTATAGTTAGATATTTTCTTTCAACTTAAATAGATTTTTTTAGTTAGTGACTCTTGATGTTCTACAAATCTGCACTATATGTGGATTTGGCATCTAATCTGCTCTCTGAATAGAATGAAATTAGTCTCAAGCAGAGGACTTGTATATATTTGTGTGAATTTTCCAGTTCGGAAGCAATCCATGTGAGGTAGTATGTAATAGTGTAAGGGATTTGTGGTAGCCCAATTTCAATTGTATTATGCAAGATTAAAATATGCGAGGGTCTAAATTTGCACTAATCATATAAATAAACTGCAGCTACTTTGTAGTCGGAGACATAGACAATATTGACAAAACTTTTTTAATTTTGTTAAATTGAAGCATAAATTTTACAAGATTCGACAATAATAACTTGAATTTGGCATATATGGAGCCGGATTGGTTGTAACAATAATGAATAACTCTACAACTGTGAAATAAGTTTTTCATAAGGATAAAGAGGGTTTGATGGTTCAATTAGTTTGAGTTAAGGTATAAAATGTTAAAGATTATGGGTTTAAACTCGGACGAAGAAGAAAAACTAATCTAACAATTGATTATGGATTTAAAAAAAATATTACTTTTATTTTCATTGATTTATTGTTTTGAAAATTAAATGATGGGAGGAATGCTTATTATTTCCCTAATGTAATCCTAATTAATTAATAATATGAGAAAGAAGAAAATCACTACTAAAAAACATAATTTTAGTGGGTTAAGGATTCAACTCAAATCGTAGAAGGACTTGAATTCAAATTTTAATGCCGCATTAAAACTTTATCGATGGATAATATATACACATACATCGATCAACACTTCTTGAGCTTTGAGACTATCTTTGACTCCTCGAAACACCAATCACCTAGATTTTATTTATATTTTTTTGTAAGAAAGAAAGAAGACAATATAATATGCATTCAAATTTTAAAAATATTTTATAATACAAATAAAAAACATTAATTATATTTTAAAAGCAATCATGAAAGAGGTGACCAGAGGGTAATGTAATGGCAATGCAGAGCCACACAAAACAGAGAGAGTGATGAATAAAGTGATGATGAAGATGAATGGTTAATGGTTAATGAACATGACCATGGCTTCTACTCTCACTTACACTCTCTCTCTCACTCCCTCCACTTCCCATTCCTATCTCTCCCAAACCAGACACGGTTTTCGTTATCCCACAATTAAGTTACCTTCTTTCAACAACAATAACCGTAATAACCACCGTGTCTTCTTTAAAGTCTCAGCTTCATCTTCATCTTCGTTTCAAGCTCTTATATTTGACTGTGACGGTGTCATCTTGGAATCTGAGCACTTACATCGTCAGGCTTATAACGATGCATTTCTTCACTTCAATGTTCGTTCTCCATCTTCTTCTTCTCAACCACTCAACTGGGATATAGAATTCTATGATCAACTTCAGAACCAAATTGGTGGTGGCAAACCCAAAATGCGATGGTTCCACAAATTTCTTTCTTTCATTCTTGAAACTTTGCTTCTTAGTATTATGTTATGTTTGTGTTTGTGATTGTGATTGTGTTTTATTATTATTTTTTTTTGTTGAGAATTTTCAGGTACTTTAAGGAACATGGGTGGCCTTCATCAACGTTATTTGAAACTCCTCCAACTAGTGATGAAGAACGAGCAAGGTTGATTGACACTCTTCAGGTTTTTATGCTTTTCTTAATCTTACTTTCATTTCTATCTATTTATCATGACTAGGCCACTATACACTCACACAATGGACACAACATTGACATGACCGGACACTAACATAACATGTGTTTGACATCAGACACACCTTCTATCTGAAGTGTTAGTGCTACATAGCTTCAAAGCTACTATCAGAACGGAAATTGTGTAGTAATTTAATAATTAGGAGTTAGGAGCTTCGCTATTTAGTAACCATGTTTCCCATTGTTCATTGGATGAGATTTGGATTAGAAACTACGAAGGTCATTTCATAGGCTAAATTTGCTTGTCCTGGTTACTATTTATTTCGAGGGGAAAACTTGGACATGAAAATGTTCTGCCATTTAGAATGAAACTGACATTCATTACAATTATAGTTTCCTTGTTTGGCTATTTAATTTGCAAATTCAAGATTACAAAATTCTGTGAACAAGAGATGTTTCTTGATCGTATTTCAACTTATTTTGATTGAGTAAATCGAGTTTTTGTGCATATCGAAGTATCAAGATTTGTATGCTTATGATCACCCTGTCAGTTGTTGCCTGACTTAGAGTATGGTGTCACATTGAAGAATGAATTTGAGACTTAAGTCAAATGGTAGCTGCATTAGATTTTAGAAAGAAAGAAATAGATACTCATGAGTTCTATGTCCCACATTGGTTAGATGAAACAACAAGTACTGAGACTTGTCATATAAAACAAGAGTCTGTTCGCTTTGCAAATTCATACCTTTCTCGGCCTTTTGGCTAAGATCAAGTGTAGTATCTGTTCTTATCAGTTTAATATCTGATATGTGGGCCAATGGTCCACACGATATTAAATTTATTTTTTGAGGGGGAGAGTCCACCACAATAGCTTGCTATTGGGTCTCTCATGTGTGCTTTTGTCTTGCACTATTGCAATTGCCTGGCACACCCCACCAATAAAGTCTTAATTTTTGTTTTATTTTAAGTATTTATTTGGATTAGTAGGAATTATGTGGGTTTTTAACTAGTATCATAAGTTTTGTGAAAAGAAAAATTTAGATGCTGTGATGAGATTATTTGGATTGCATGAAAAAATTGAACTTGGGACTCCTGTATTGTAGTGTTACTTTTAGAAAGCTGGACTTGGCTCTTTGCTTTTCAATAACGGTAAATCTGGTTAGGAATTGTAAACCTACTTTGACACTCAAATGAACCATCTATTTTCATGAGCATATGTCTTCAAGAATTTATCCAAGACCAACAATTTGAATCCCATCATTTTAATATGTTTCTTAAATATAAATATATCAAATATTTATTTCACTCTCCAAGAAATATATATCAAGTGAATTTACATGAGAAGGAAGTCTTGATTTGTTGTTTGACATAGGAGTCTGCTTAAGCATATGAAATTTCAGATTACAAATATTCGTTTTGTTCTTTATCTCTCTAAATTGCATTTAATCATGTTAAGATACGGATCTAGTTGATTCCATATGACATGAAGGATACAACTAAGTGATTCTCGAGTCAAAGTTATTTTGAGTGAGGAAATCAAGTTTATGCACTTATGAAAGTTCAAACACTTTGTATGCTTATGTTGCATGCATAACTCGCTTATTTTGGTTTCTTAAACAATGAAGACCCTGTCAATTGTTGCCTCACTTAGAGTATGGTGTAATTTCATTGGTCATGTAGGATTGGAAGACAGAGAGATACAAAGATATAATCAAGTCTGGCTCTGTACGTATATTTCCTCTCCTAATATTCCACATTCCTGAATTGTGAAGGTGGTATTTTTGTTGATAAGCTAACACAGATGAATTAAATTACCTTTACATTTTGGCACAGGTAAAACCTAGACCAGGAGTTTTGAAATTGATGGATGAAGCCAGAGATGCCGTACGATAACCTTATTTACCGGTTATATATTTTTGTAATGTTTTGATCTATATTTTTTGCCTTGTTGCACGAAGTATAACCTTGTTTACCGTTATACTTGATTGGTTTGGTTCGGATCTTGTAATTTTTTGCTCAATTGCTGATGCAGGGGAAAAAGCTAGCTGTTTGCTCTGCAGCAACTAAAAGTTCAGTTATTCTTTGTCTTGAAAACCTTATTGGAATTGTAAGCCTAACTTAATACTTGTTCTCTCTATTGGGAGTAGGAGTTTTCTTTATAAATTTGCATTCAAGCATCTTATTTTTTCTACTGTAGGAGCGCTTTCAAAGCCTTGATTGCTTTCTTGCTGGTATATGCACATCACTTTAATATCTAGTATTGTTCGTATAACATTGAAACATATATGTTTCCTGCTCATGAGTTTAGGACCAAGTTTAACCTTATCTATCAATTTTATTTAAACTTTAAGGTGATGATGTGAAGGAAAAGAAGCCCGACCCGTCAATATATGTGACAGCTTCCCAGGTTTTAATATGACAATACCATCAAGAACTTTGAAAAGTGAAATTTTGAGGGTTTGTTTTGTGTGCCATATTACCAAGTATAATTTATATACTGTGCATTGCAGAAGTTGGGTGTATCAGAGAAAAATTGCTTGGTGGTAGAAGATAGTGTTATTGGTTTACAGGTAAATCTTCTCATATTATGAATACCCTATATATGTGCTCAATTAATCTCTTTATATGTTGTGAAAAAGGAAAATAAGAAAAAAGCTAACTATCTTGGCTTGTGTTAGAAAGTTAGAGGGCAAGGAAAACTCTTGATTTGTTGTTTGATAAAGTAGTTGGCTTAAATAAATGAAATTTCTATTCACAAATCTCTATTTGGTTCCTTATCTACCTAAATTGCATTTAATCATGTTTAGAATACTGTAATCCTGACTTTGTTAACTGTGGTTAAGCACATTCATCATCCAAGGCTTGAAGCGTGAGTTGTTAGACTTGGATGGTCTCTGCATTGGACTTTAGAAAGAAAGAAATGTTATACTACTCATGAGTTTTATGTCCCACATTGGTTAGAAGAAATAACAAGTACTGAGGCTTTGCTATAAAATAAGAGTTCATTTACATAACAATTCATACCTTTCTCGGCCTTTTGGCTAAGATCAAGTGTAGTATCTGTTCTTATCAGTTTAATATCTGATATGTGGGCCAATGGTCCACATGATATTAAATTTATTTATTGAGGGGGAGAGGCCACCACGGTAGCTTGCTATTGGGCCTCTCTTGCGTTGCCATTGTGTTGCACTATAGAAATGGCCTGGCGCACCCCACCATTGAAGTTTTAAGTTTTGTTTTTTAATTCTTTTAATAAGTTAGTTTTTTTCTTTCCTTATTATCTTGCTAACCTGTATTTAATAAACTAAAAACTAAACTAATCATATTTTGTGACTAAAATACACTCTCAAACTAACAACTAAACTAATAAATTTCTACAGGCAGCAACACAAGCAGGGATGTCTTGTGTGGTTACCTACACATCTTCCACTGCTGAGCAGGTGAGGAACCTCAAATGAATTTAACCAGAAAATACTACGATTTGATATTGAAATTTGGGTGGAAAAACTGGCTGCATGATGACATAACTGGTTTTGTCTTTGGTCGAATATAGGATTTCAAAGAAGCCATAGCAATCTACCCTGACTTGAGTAACGTAAGGTATAATCATAATGCATTGCTGATAACTGTCTCGGTTAGGTGTTCTCAATTCAAACACAGCTACTAAGATTTTGTGAACAATTATGCAGCTTGAAAGATTTGGAGTTGCTACTTGAAGACACTGTAGCTGCTAAATAGGATAATTGTTTATTTCTTGGAAATGTTATTATTATAAGTTGCCTTTGAATTGGTTTCTGTGAGTAAAGCGGGTCGAAAGTTTGAGGTTTATCAGAAGGCTAAGAATCCTTTGTTTTTCTTTTCTTTTCTTTTCTTTCTCTTATATGTTTTTATGTGGATTCAGTTCATTGTAAAATGTAATAAAGGTCATAATCCATTGTTTGTATTTTGAATGTCTCTCATAGATTTACTTTCATGGTTCATCAAGTTCAGTGCATGAAAGTTATGTTTTTATTTTTAAAATTTTCAAATAATTAGTTTCTTTCCTCCTTAAGATTCTTAAGAATGAACATAATCAGCAATGAACTCTATATTTCTTCAGTCAAATAATCTATTGAAACATCTTGAGGCCTATTTAAGCCGTAAAATACATATTTAGAGGCTATTAACTGATTTAATATATACTTAAGAACCTCAAATTACATTTTCATCAATGAAAAACTAACAAGACTAATTGTATATCATTCAAAGGGCTAATTTAATTATTTACTCATCATTTCGTTCTGAATGGATGACTTCCTCAATGCTGTAAATTTGCTAGAATAGTTTCAATTACATGTTATCAGGATATAATTTCCAGTGCGAAACAATATAAATAAAAACATTTTTAATCCAAATTCATTGAATTTACCAAATCTATATTATCATGATTTAACATGTAGTAAGTAGAGGTGAAAACATTACGACAAATATTAGTTTTGTAAGAAAAGCTGCTAATAAAAGTTCCAACTCTGGCTGTGGTGCTGGTTGAGGCTGAGGAGATGGTGGTGTCAGGTCCTCCGGAGGTTGTGGCCGCGGTAATGAGCATTGTACTCACTGCAATAAACTGATTCACACCAATGATGTTTGTTTCACGAAGCATGGATGTCCACCTCATTGCCGAAAGACCAATAATGGTTCTGCCGACAATTGTACAACTAGTACCACTGAAAATGAAGATGGTAAATCTAGCGCGGTTGAGGGATCTATTGGAGATGGTAACAGTTCAGGATTTACACCAGAACAGCAAAATGATTTTTGGACTCTTGCAAGGTTCTTCACTGCTCCATCTCATAATATCAACCATCTAACCAATTCTTCTTTGAATTCAGGTACTTGCTTCTTGAATAAAATTTCAAATATTAGTTATTCTAATTCTTGGCTTCTAGACACAGGAGCTATTCATGTTTGTTTTTCTGCTTCTTTATCATCATACCTTCACTTGTTAATGTTTAAAAATAATTACTTTTGCTTACCAATTTAATAATAATTACTTCGTATTTAGTAATTTTGTACTTGGGAGCTTCACTATTTAGTTACCATGTTTCCCATTGTTCACAGAATGGGTCTTGCGTTGGAAAATATGCATACATGTCATTTAGTCTACTAAACTTACTTGTCCAGAATACTATTTATTTAGAAGGGAAATTTGGACTTGATTTTTTTTTGTCGATTTCAGTCATATCAGTAGGAATGAAACCGTTCATTCATTATGATTGTAGTTTCCTTGTTTGGCTATTTAATTTGCAAATTCGAGACTACAAAAAACTGTGAACAAGAGATGTTTCTTGATCCTTTTTCAACTTATTTAAAGTGAGTAAATCAATTTTAGCACCTATGAAAGTTCCAGCTCTTGTATGCTTATGTTGACCCTGTTGATTGTTGCCTCACTTAGACTATGGTGTCACATTGAAGAGAGAATTGTTAGATTGGATGGTTGTGAAATTGGACTTCAGAAAGAAAGAAAAATTATACTACTCACGAGTTCTATGTCCAACATTGGTTAGATGAACTAACAAGTACTAAGGCTTGTGATATAAAACAAGAGTCCATTCTCTTAACAAATCATACCGTTCTCGGTCTTTTGGCTAAGATCAAGTGTAGTATTTGTTCTTATCAGTTTAATATTTGATATGTGGGCCAATGGTCCACACGATATTAAATTTATTTCTTGAGGGTGAGAGTCCACAACAATAGCTTGCTATTGGGTCTCTCAAGTGTTGCCTTTGCGATGCACTATTGCATTGGCTTAGCGCGCCCCACCAATAAAGTCTTAATTGTTTTTGTTTTCTTTTTTTTGGTTTTAACTTATGGTGGTATTTTAGCTACTATCTCAAGTAGTGTAATAATGTAAATTTTCAGAAGCTGGGGCTATAATGATTATTTGGATTGCATGATAGTTTTGGACTTGGGACTCTTGCAGTGTTACTTACAAGCTGAACTTGGCTTTTTTGTTTTGGAGGAACTGTTAATCCTAGTTAGGAATTGTATACCTACTTTCACACTAAAATGAAACCTTTATTTTCCACAAAATGTCTTCAAGAATTTATCCACAAATTGAGTCCCATCTTTTTAATATATTTATATTTATTTCACCATCTAAGAAATATATCAAGTGAATTTATATGAGAAGTCTTGATTTGTTGTTTGATGTAGTAAATTGCTTAAGCATATGAAATTTCAGATTACAATCTGATCCTGCCGGACCTGAGATCTCTGGATAGTGGTGTTGAATGACCTTTGAGTGGACGACCTTCGTCAGAAGCCTTCTTCTTGGAAGGCGGGGTGGTACTTGTAAAGACACTCCAACGCTCAAGTCACTAAGCGCTGTGGATCTATTAGGTAATTTTAGGGTAAAATGTGTGCGTAAGCAATGCCCCTGAGTTAGTATTTATAGTGCAGGTTAAGGGTTTTGGTCCTTGAACCTTTACCTGGGATGCTGCCCTTGGAGGACAGCTATAAGCAGATCGTAAGAGTACGCCTTGGATCCTGCCTGGATGGCCCAGATGGCTCCAAGAGGTCATTATTCCAGTGCAATCAAGGGACATGTCCATCTCAGGGTCATTCATGACCTATGAGGAGGGAAGTCCAGACTGTCCCTGGTTTGGGTCTTGGCCCGGACCGGAACACAAATCTTCATTTTGTTCGTTATCTCGCTAAATTGCATCTAATAATGTTATGATATGGATCTAGTTGATTCCATATGACAGAAGGATCTAACTAAGTGATTGCTTGAGTCAGTTATTTTGAGTGAGGAAATCAAGTTTATGCACCCATGAAAGTTCCAACACTTGCATGCTTATGTTGAATGCACAACTGACTTATTATGCTTTTTAAACAATGAATAATCTGTCAATTATTGCCTCACTTAGAGTAAGGTGACATTTCATTTTTCATGTAGGATTGGAAGACAGAGAGATACAAAAATATAATCGAGTCTATTTCCATAAGTATATTTCTACATAATGTTCCACCTTCCTGTACTGTGAAGATGGTATTTTTGTTGTGAATCTATCTTTTAAGTTAAATTACATGTACATTCCTGTACCGTCTTATTTTTTCTGTTGAAGGAGCATTTTATAAGCCTTCATTGCTTCCTTGCTGGTATATTCATTCACACCATATATTGTTTATATAGCATTGAAACATATGTTTCATGCTTAAGAATTTTGGACCAAAACTTTTCCATGTTGCCATGCCTATTGAGATTGAGGCATCTAAGCTCAAAGTTAATACATAGTGTAAGACAAATAAAATTCAATTGGTGTGAATTAGAGAGGGTTTCCTTGTTGATTTACTAAACTCTATTCAATTTTATAGATTTTTGTCATCTAGCAATACTTTGCATACTCAATTTTATAGACGGAGGGTTTCACGTGATGGTGTTAAGGTAAACAAGCTTGACCTGTCAATATATTAGACAGCTTCTTAGGTTTCAGTACGACAATACCATCAAGAATTTAGAAAGTTGAAACTGAGGTTTCTTTTTTGTGCCAATAGTATAATTTGTATAGGGTTTTTCTATCATGTGCAAATTTGCACATGTTAAGAAATTTAAAATAGTAATTTTGCATTGGAACTTAAACATTTTGTATTAAATATATAACTTTTTGTTAAATAATTGTTGGTTTCAATAAAAACTTGTTACTTTTAGTTATCTTAACATGTGCAATATTGCACATGTTAGACAAACCCATTTGTATATATTGTGCATTGTAGAAACCTGAGAAAAACTGATTGGTGGTAGAGGATAGTATTATTGGTTTACCAGTAGATTTTCTCATGTTATCAATATTCTACTTGATCAATCAACCAACATTCAAACAGAGGGCAAGAAAAATTGTTGATTTGTTGTTTGATATAGTAGCTGGTTTACCTTTATTTTTAATTTTTTTTAAAAGGCAAAAGAAGATTCTATTAGATAAAAGAAAGCACAAGGTGTGCATACCAGTACAACAAAACAAGCAGTAGCTACCAAGTTGCATTTAATCATGTTAAGAATATTGTTACCCTGGCCTGAATTTGTTAACTGTGGTTAAATGCATTCTTTATCCAATGTTTGAAGAGGGAATTGTTAGACTTGGATGATTGCTGCGTGGACTTTAAAAAGAAAGAAATAGCTTAGTGCTCATGAGTTCTATCTCCCACATCGGTTAGAATAATAACAAGTACTGGGGCTTTTGATATAAAGGAAGAGTCCATTCTCTTAATAAATCATACCTTTCTCGGCCTTTTGGCTAAGATCAAGTGTAGTATCTGTTCTTATCAGTTTAATATCTGATATGTGGACCAATGGTCCACATGATATTAAATTTATTTTTTGAGGGGGAGAGTCCACCACAATAGCTTGCTATTGGATCTCTCAAGTGTCGCCTTTGCGTTGCACTATTGCATTGGCCTGGTGCACCCCACCAATTAAGTCTTAAGTTTTGTTGTTTTATGTTCATAAGTGCTTATCTGTTTAAGTATACTTCTTAGAACTTTTGGTGGATAATTTTTGAAGCAGAAACAACAAGGATTATTTAGATGTGAATGGTGGTTACAGAACCTGGCACCCCACCAAGAAGTCTTAATTTGTTTCTTTTCATCTTTGATCCCAAATGTCTCTTATTGTTTTGGACTAGGGCTCCCCTCACCCTAAACACAAGTTAATTAAAAAATAAAGGCTTAAATGCAGTTTTACCCCCCCTATTTTGATTGAATTTGGATTTTGTCCCCCCTATTTTAAAACTCGGAATTTTATCCCCTCTATTTTGAT
>Ga0315915_1002719_pt1 | contig 22374 bp, 11 predicted proteins | sample MpolbnodulesMG_FD_207738 | JGI IMG/M metagenome (GOLD analysis project Ga0315915, IMG submission 207738) | Medicago polymorpha root nodule microbial communities from Los Angeles, California, United States - branched nodules | ecosystem: Host-associated > Plants > Roots > Nodule | place: USA... | reverse complement strand
TTTGATATAATATTTAAGTTAATTGCCTTTTATACATACATATATAATGATTTATTGAAAAACAATGATAAAAACCACAACGACATGCAAATCTGTTTCAGTTCTGTGTACTGGTGGAATCCGGATTATACAATCCGGACGTGTTCGGATTATATAATCCGGAATGCTCCGATGGTAATTTTGGAAAAAATAGGGCGTGCGAGGAAAGACATAGGGTGGGAAAAGTAAATCCCTTATATAAATCAAGTAAGAATTTCTTTTCCTATCTTACTAGTCTTTACTTTCTAGTGTGTCCTCCATTTTTCTCATTTTATCCTCATTTGGATTATATAATTCTAAATATCGTAGAAAACTCAAATTATTTAACTTTAATCCCCATAAAATTCAGAAAACACCTTTAAATCACCCTGATTCCTACATTTCTTGTTTCAAAATAGTTTGGAAAACATAATAAAAAAAAAATACGAATAGTTTAAATTATATAATTTGAAATATGTCAACATATGAAATATAAGTGCTCTTAGAAACTGATCCAGTGAAAAACAAGGGTTATTTGAAAATGAAAAAAGTGAAGGGCGCGCAATAAGCAAGGAGAGTGGAAAAAGAAATTCTCAACTCAAATTAGCAATAGGCTCTACTAAATATAGAGTTGTCTAGTAAAGTAAACTTGAGCAGTGATTGCAACATTAACGTCAATTCCTCTTACTCGTTTTTTACTTTACTTAATATATAACTCAAAGATAGATTTATCAATCAAAGAACTCAGGAAAGAGAGAGATATTAACTAACCTTGGATAACGGTTGCGAGTGAAAGTCCAACACCGATGGATGCGTACCCGAAAGCCATGGAAGCTGCTATGATTGATAGCACAGATAACTTGTGAAAATTGGGGATTTGAGAAAGTATTATTTCAATGATTCCAATACCAATCATGTATGGATTATTAGAAAAACGGCATGGAGCTTCAAACCCATTCTTGCGGAAGCAATTGTTTTTAAGTATAGTCCTGAAATATACATGCAATTAACATCATTAATACTTCACGTTAATTGAAATGATGATACACTACTATAATTACATGATATAAAATTTAATAATTCATGCTTTCTTCTATTTGCAAAAACAAAAAAACTTACACTATACTTGTAGATGTTGTTATGATGAAGCCAATTGTAAAGCCAGCAAGGTTACCATATTGGACCAATCCACAAAACACGTGCTGTTTTCCACCTAAGTTAGTTTTGACAGCTTCCATGTAAGTGGTGTTTCTCTTGCCAGTAACAGGATCAGGTGATCTGTAACAATCAGCAAGAAGATTTGAAGTGTAGAGTGTAACACCAGCAAAGATGAAAATGCAGGATATTCCAAGACCCCAACCCATTTGGGACATAGCCCATGGTAAGGAGAGCACTCCAGTCCCAATAACTGCATTTATGATATGTGCACTCGCAGTCCATACTGTTCCTGCAATTCTCATTCAAAACCAACCCCATTAAAAGGAACTTATCTAGTTAGAGTTTATGTAACTATAACAACTTTTAAGTTTTGTACTGTTCTCTAAAATAATGTAACAATTTTTAGTAGATGTAATTAAAAGCTTACTATAGTATAAGAGACTAAAAAAACTTACTAGTGTTTGTTTGATTTTTTTTTATTACCATTATATGTACAAAGTTTCAGTCGTTTAACGATGATTAATTTCAATCAATGAACTTGTTAGGATCAGGATCAAACATTTAACCACTTATTTAACAAGTCAAAATCTTTTACCATTTAGATCAATCCATTGTTTTTTTTAAAGAGATCAATCCATTGTTATTTGTTAATAGGATTCATTTGATTTTATTTTAATTAACAATTACTTTTTGGGAGAACGACATGCTTCCCAAACTTTATAGAAGATGGAGGTTGGCATATTGAGTTCCTTGAATTTGATACAACTGTACTTGTTTGGTTCAAAAGTATATAACTTAAAATATGTTATTTTTAACTTTATATAACTCTTTATAAATATTGGACTTTTAAGTTTCAAATATTAAGACATTTGGATTTCTAATAGAAAGGACTAAAATGTCTAAATTTTGTAATTTAAAGGATTAAAATATCTAATATTTGTAAGTTAAGTTATCAAAATGACAAGAAAAAAAAAGGAGACAAATCATCTAATGTTTATAATTTAATGGACTAAAAAGAAATGAAAAGAATTTCAGGGATAAAAATATAATTCAGACTATTTTATATATACTTATTAAGACATTTGAAAGAAAAAAAATATTAACATATACTTTAACCTTCTTTTTGCAGGAATATATATACTTCAATTTTTAAAATTGTATGACATAAAATTGTCTCTCTCTAAAAAGCTCTCACTTCTCTCGTCAAAAACTTCCTTCTTACTTCCTCTCCGCCGTTTCAAACTTCAACCCTCCTCCAAAATCCAAACCCAAACTGCCAAGATGTAGTCATGACTGAGAGGTGGTGTGCTCGGCCCTTTTGGCCGCACCACCATAGGACTCTCGTTCCTTCCACCAGAGTTGGTACCCTCTTACCATTCCTTCATCGGTGGCTGCTGTTTCATTTCAGATCTCCTCCGCCAATTGTCAATCTGTTGTTGTACAAGCTCCTCTTTTCCATATTCGGCTTTGGGTCCCCAAAGGGGTGGTTGGCTCGTTTTGGGTCTCCTCTAGTTTTGCTCTCGCAAAAGTGGTGTGTTCACGCGCGTCGGTCGATGGTGGTGGTCGGGAGGTGGTTTGTTTCGGGATTGTGTTGTTGTGCTTGGGTTGGTGTTAGGCTCCCTCATGTGGTTTTTGTTGCTCGTCAGTTGTGTTTGTTTCGTCAGTTGCCGGTTGTTCGCTGACGGGCCTTTATGTCTTGTTCATCGGTAGTTTCTCACCGTTCGACAAACTCATATTCGTTCTTTCGGGTTTAAGTGGGTATTTTCCGTTGTCGTTCCAGTGATATCTGTGTGTTTTGTTTTGTTTGATGGTCGTGGAATGTTTGTTTGTGTTTGTTTTGTGGGTCTCCGACGACTGTTATGTTGTTCGATACGAGATTGAGTGATTTAGACTTACTCATTTTGTAGTGGTTGCGTGTTTGTGACTCAAAAACTCGAAAGGGTCTGGTTTTGTTAATCCGAAAGGGTATGATTTATAAGATTTATCCCTCGATCTAAGTTCTTACGCGTCTATTTGAAATCGACTGTGTTTGGTGGCTTACTTCTTCAAGTCGTCTTGTCTGCCTACACGCTGGTGCTTCGTGCTAGAAAGAGCTTTTTGCTTGCTGCTTTGTTCAGGGAGCTGTTGGCGCTTGGATCTTGATACCGTGCAGGTGGTCGATCCATTCGCCAAAATTAAACCCTAACAGTTATTCATGAAGTTCAGTTTTCATGTTTTTGTAACATGATTTCGTGCCTGTACGCAGGTTCGCTGAGTTGCTCCCGTAATTAGTGAATTATTGTTAGGATAGATTAGGGTTGATCACTAGGTCTGATTTATACTGTTGTATCCCCGTTTGGGTTGTACCAGCTCAGGTTTAATGTCCCCCAGTCTATATGTATCTCTTTCTTTTATTTATTTAAATTTATCTTTTTGACTAAAAAATATACATACTTTAACTTTAATTTTTTTTTGATAAAATATACTTTTAACTTTAATCATTTCTTAAAAAAAAAACTTTAATACCACACTAAAAAAAACCTTGTGTTTTTTTTTAAGGAAAAAAAAACCTTGTGCTTGTTTTTTCGCTGGGAAGCAAAGCACACAAAATTCATTTATGCGGTGATTCTATTTTACCGAGAATTATATAAAGTAGACATATAATTAATCATTTGAAGCACAACGATCTTATCCAAAAATAAAAAAAAAAGAATTGTTTTTCATAGATCTAATTTTTATTTATATTTTTCATAGGTCAAAGATCTTTGTTAATTGTTTGACTTTTAAATTATGTGATTCGAACTATAATAAATTGAATTGTTTTATTTGCATACTTGAAAAGTCGAGTTTAAATTTAAAGAAAATGTTAGTATCAAACTCTAGTTAAGTCAAGCTGAAACAAGTTCGACACAAATCGACTCATTTGCAATCCCATATAATCCATATATACACTTGCTATCAAAAGATTAGTAAATGAAATTATTAATAAAATAATAAATAGTTATTACAAAATATTTTTTTAATCAAAATTGTCATTGTTTTTGTGTTAGTTTTAAACGAACAATTATAATAATTTAATCAAAAACAGAATACAAGCGAATAATCCTTTGTGCATGAGAACTAATCTTTATTTTTTCGGTACAAAGCATGAGAACTAATCTATAAAATAGTTTAGTGATTATGTATCAAAATTTTAAATCACGACAGTTCTAGGTTTGGGAAAAGTAGTTGATGACTAGATTATGTAAAAGAACATAAAAAAAATTAGTTTAGTGATTGCCTTTTGATTGTCTTTAGATACTTATTAGTTTAGGGATTGCCCTTTTGATTGTCTATAGATATTACTACCTATTAGTTTAGTGATTGCCCTTTTGATATTTAACGTACTAGTTTGTGGAGTAAATGATAGTTTAGTGATCAAAAGGGTAAATTCATGAAGCACAAAAATTAAAAATAGTGCAAGAAACGTTCGATGAATCATAAGGGCAAATTAAAGAATTGGCGGTTTTTGTTTTATTAATTTTCATTTTTTAACTCAAATTGTCATTGTAATTACATTTCATATAGTTTTATATACACAAAGCTTAATCAGATCTTAAGTTAGAACTTTAAGTCTGTTTGTAAAAAAAAAAAAAGTTAGAAAAACTCAAAGAATTTATTGCTTGCTTAGGTCCCACAATATCCGATGAATTAGTTTTCACAATTACACATGATGAATATTCAATTTGTATATAGATATTTTCTTCCCCATAACAAAATATAAGCAAAAATGTATATGTATCTTGTTTAAACATGAACCAAATACATTATTTGTTATGTTATGGACGGAGTATAGAGATAAGAAAAAAAGTGCATGATTTATTGGTTGGTAAAAACCAAATAACAAGGAGATTGTAAAAACCAAGCATGGGAAATGCATGGAGAAAATATAGAGAAATTACTAAATTAGAATTAGAATAGGAAGAGAAATGATACCAGTTCTTATGGTTCTCCCGTCATCATCAAGAAGAGCACTTGGAGTTGTAACACCGGATTCCACTTCCATAATCTCCTTCATTTCTCAGAAACAAAATAAAGTTTTGAAGTCTCTCTGAAATTTTATGAAGAAGAAAATGAATAACAAACAAGGTTTATAAAGATATAGCAATGTGAATCAATTAATTATTTGTGATGAAGATGAACACAGTGCACTGATAGTGTGACATAGAAGTCAAAATAAATGTTACCTTATGGGAAGCGATGACGCGTAGGTCGTTCACTCTCTCGGGAGAATGAGTACAAGAATCATGTTGACGTTGCACACTTCTCTTATTTATTATTCTAGTCTTCCTTTGTTTCATTCAGGTAGTGTTCAATGAAATTAAATTGTATTTTTTGTTTCTAGTAGGAGTTTTTTTGAATAGTTTAATATTTTTTTTTCAATTTTATATACTTTTTATTTTTTTATATTCGAAAAAACTTTCCCTTATACTGTTTTATATTATCAATTTCTTTTAAATAAGATATTTATTTTGATTGTTTTAGGAATTTGAATATTCAACAAGTCAAAATAATTAATAAAAAATATAAGTAAAGTTGAAAATATTTATGTTATACCATTTAAAGTCAAAATAAATAAATAAAAAATATAAGTAAAGTTGAAAATATTTATGTTATACCATTTAAAATATATGAGAAAAAACTAATAATGTTTGGTCAAACCCCATAAAATTGACTTAACAATACAATGGTCCGTAAAACTGAATTCAAATTCTTTAAACAAAGTCTTGGATTCAAACCTTGTGGATAAGAAGAAAAAAAACTTGGTACGGAAGGGTGACCTCACTAGAGATGATATTTTAGAACCTACAAAAAATTAATTATCGACAAAGTTGAAGAATACTTCACATCAATAACATAATTAAAGAAAACCTCAATATATTTACACGTGAATTAAATTCAAAGTGTGTTAACTGTTCCATGCAACATTTTTTTTTGTATTTACAAAATTTAGACTACAAGAGTGATAAATACACTTGTTCTCAATATGTGAAATCTCTCTTTTATTTGTTATGAGTTGGACAAATGGCTCATAGTGATGTTGGTTATGCCACATGTTTTTCACACCTTATCCAAGGTATATATTTCTTTTAGGGTGAAAGGTCAAAGGGAAAATGTCTAACTTTGATTTGACATTCAGTTATTTAAGAAATAGAAAAAAGGTAGAATGTTTTCAGACTCGTTAAGAGTCAATATTGAAAATAGTGTATGACTAAGATAAAGGGTGACCACCGTCAATTTTATAAGTGGTGTATTGATCTTATGAATTGTCTTCCTTTTGATTGTCAGAGGTTACTCTTAATCTTGTTTTATGATCTTGTACAGTATATGAATTGAGTACCTCTTGCACTATTTGTCTTGTACCTTATGTCAAGTTAAAGAGAACCACCAACCTTATTGATAATTTACAATGTAATTTACGAATAACCTATCAATTGGGGAATTTCAAACTCTGATTTTTGGGGTCAACCAACTATTATATAAAGAACATCATAAACCACACGAATAATACTTGTTTGAATTTAAGAAGAAAGAGACATTGCTAAGTAACCCCCACATCCACCACCCATAAAGCTTTTTCTATTATAGTATGGGAAACGTGTGTATGCGCAAATAGGCATGATAATGAGAATGTGTGTGATTGATGACATTTTCATTCATTCATGTGTGTTTTATGTTAAAGAGAACGTTTTTTCGGCATATATTCTTCCTACTAAATAGAGTTAATGTTACAATTGACCTAATTTTTATCCTTCCGAATATATTACTCTTTATCATGAAGAACATCGTGAATAACACTTGTTCAATTTTAAGAAGAAAATGGATATTGCTGAGCAATTACTTTTTTCCCTCGAAATCATTGGTCTCTGTCAATGATACGATATCATGACTATTTAGTGTGACGTATATTTCATGAGAAAACCGATCATGATAAAAACCATCGTCCTATTATAGTATAGGAAATGCTTGCGTTCATTTGCAAAATAAATGACATGACAATGTGCGAGATTGGCGTCACTTTCATTTATCCACATGTTTTTTCCATCAAAGAGACAATGAATGTTTGTCCGAAAATATCATTCCTACTAAATATAGTTAATGTTAGAATCGAATGAATTTGCATTCTTGTTGAGCACGTTACTATTTATCTTGAAGAACATCATTAATTGCATGAATAACAGGAGTCCATCTTTGCTCCATTTGCCTTTGCTCCATTTATCTCATTTACCATCATGGATGTGTAACACATGTCAAAATAATATCCAACGGTTGAAATTAAAAAGGGAAAGATAGGTAATAAATCATGGGTATCTGCTTAGTAACTGCTTTCTTTTTCCTATAAAATCATGGGTATCTGCCAACGATATAACATCTAGACTATTTTGTGAGAAAATTGTTCATGATATTAATCATTTTCCTATTATTGCAAGCGAAGTGCTTACGTGTGCGAAAAAAGACATGAGAATGTGTGTAATTGGTTACTTTTTCATTTATTCGTTTGTGTTTTGCGTCAAAGAGAAAATGAGCCTTTTCCGGAAAAATATCCTTCCTACTAAATAGAGTTAACGTTGCAATTGTCACAATGAAGGACCGACCAGGGAAACAAGTGTCGCTACTCTATGGGGAATGGTCAAGAAACAACTTTTGTCACACTTATGTGGAAGAAAACACAAATGGGATGGATCTAGAGATTGCGTATGAATGAACTATATAGTTGAGGATGACTGAAAAGAATTGATAATTATCGCCTATATCTACAAAGACCATCTTCTTTTTGAAAGGTTTGAATTTAAGAACTCTATAGTCGGTCGAAACTTGCTGGATGGTTGACTCTTCTGAGAACTTTTCTAAGATGCCTATAAGTGATGATAAAAAATTCTAAAAAAATCTTCTATTAATTTTTAGGGATTATTGGCAATCCTACGAGGTTTAGGACTTTTCTAATTTCTAACACATTTTATTCTTTTTCTTACACACATATAACATCTTCTTTTACACACACACTCTGTCTCTTATTATAGAAACCTTTAGAAAAATCACGAAAATTAAGAAAAAAAATTGGAGTAAGAAATTATTCAGAAGTTTTACATATTCACCCCTATAAATATTCATATTGAGAGAGAGAAAGAGAGTATTTATGTTTTTCAATAGTAAATTAAATAGGGACATTTATGTAAAGAAAACATTAATGCATATGAATTTTTGCAAAAAAAACTTATATTAAGGGATAAAGAAAAAAGGACTTACAATTAGGATTATACACCAAAACTATAATGATGATGATGTCCATTTATTTTAAGAAATGAAAATTATCTCTACTCAATAGTGAGTATACACTTCTAATCATAACGGTGGATGATTATAGAGTCCAAGTAGATAATTATTGATGTCAATTAAGGCTGACCATTTCCTTTGTGTCTTAAACACCAAACCCTAAAGCTAAATATACCTTGGAAATTTAAGCAATTGAAAGTTCTCATGTCTATTGCATTTATTAATGGAAAATGATAACGAGTGTCTTTGGGACACTCTTTAAGCACCTTAAATAGCAAAATTTTATAAAAGTTCTTTATTAAATCATTCATTTCTTGCATCCATCCTTAAATCATCACGACCACACATTCTCCATAGTAGATCACACAACCCAATCCCCGAATACCGTACAGGTTTTGGTGAAGAATTTTTTGAAGTAATGTAATTCCATAGGGTAATTTAGATTCTTTTAAGTAAATCTCTATGTTTTGATGATAAATTGGAAGAACGTTCAAAATGAGGATTTCATGAAATATGTTGTCAAAGCTAAATTTAAGTAATTTCAAATAGAAAATTAAGAATTTTAAATTGCTTTTTCTACTCTATATACAAGGTGAATCTCACATTGGTCCTTGCGATTAATTCTTCCAAATTTTTAAAATTGGTGCCTGAATTTTTCAAATTTTTCAAAATGATCCCATAAATTATAAATCGGTCCCTATACTTTTTTAAAATTCCAAATCGTACCCTATGTTTTAAAATTATGAAAATTTGTCACTCAACATTTTGAAATTTTATAAAAAATATTTAGGAATGAAGAATTTTATTACTATATCCAAATTATAAAAAAAAAAATCTAGAAATGAAGACAATTTAATTGAAGCATTTGAATTTGTTAGAATTCTAATTTCCTTAATTTTTGATCACACTCTTATAATACAGTTTTGAGGATCATCAACATTGATTTTGATATTTTTCTTTTGTGAAAATCTTTTTCTTTAGTAGTTGGACATGTAAGTCTTAAAAGAATGCTTACATGGAAAGGATAGAAGCAACAATTAAAACGTGTGTGATAATTGGAAATTCTAGAATAATTAAAATATTAGGTAATTCAAATACTTCAATTGAATTCACTTCAACTCTTATTATAGTTTTTTTATTGTGTAGAATTCATTTCGAGGGTGAGATTCAATCTCTTTACTATGTAATTACATAACACAGATATATATTCCTTAAAAAAAAAACGCAAATATATATATATATATATATATATTAGTAGTTTTAAACATCAATTCTTTTTATCGTTGATTCTATCCAAATCAATTTGCCTAAAATCTAAAACAAATATAGAGGTACTTTTCCTCAAAACCCAATTTATGTACCAAATTACACAATTGTTTTAACCTCAATTATTTTAGCGTCAATTCAACAGAAAATTATTCAATCAAAATATCTCTCTCTCTCTCTCTATATATATATCCCTATGTATCTCTCAAAATAACTTGGTGGACAAGATATAACAATGTGTTTAATAGTCTTTTTTAATCTTAGAAACAAGATTACTACATTTTAGATTAACAAAAGAAAATTATTTTACATGAGCTACATTAACTGTAGGCTCCATTTTGAAATAGGCTATTGTTTATACATGAAGAGTTTGTATTTTGTGATATTCTTACTAATTCCATGAATGGAACCAACTGCAGCAGCTACTGAAACAAAAAAACAAACAAGACTCAATAGTTGGAGCACACACCACTTCAATGAAAATCTGTTTATATGTTTCTGAGAGATGTGCATTTGTATCGGGAAGAAGACGATGAGTGGCCAAAATCCAAATGCTCCAAGTAATGCAAGAAACTCGTTGAAGAATGGCATTGCCATGGCAATAACTGTAGCCATTATCACAAAAACTGTCCTCCAAATTAGTCTAAATAAGTTGATGTTGAATGTTAAAGAGCCAATTTTGTTTAGGCGTTCCCTATTTATGAAAGATGATTGTGGCCACGTCATGTTAGCACCCATTTCAACTATACGAAATATTGGTTGAGCTAACACCTGGATCATTATATCAACATCTCTTGTTATACAATATTCTAAAATAACTCAGATTTTTTTGAGAGCAAAATAATTCATAGACTAGAGGAATTCGATTACCTGATATGCTCCGACCATATGGACTATAATGCATACATTCCCCAAAGCAACTAACCAGAAGGGCTCATAAAATCCAAAACCAGTGAGGATGTTCCCTGGGGTGTGATCACCAAATGCAGCATAGCCAAGTGAACCACATAGAAGGAAAAGTATTGTCATTGTAGTGATCCCCAACACATTTGCCTTTCTCATCTGTGTGCTTTCCGGTGGATTTGACTTTAATGTGTCCTAAATAAAAACACAGAGACAACTAATATCAATGGACAACAGTACCATAAGAGCAAAGCAAGTCAATTTCTGATTTATAATATAATGTTACTTTACTTAGTAAAGTCCGTGCTTTTACCATTATATCATAGACAACAGTAGCATAAGAGCAAGCAAGTGCAATGTTTCCCAAAGCAGTCAAAACTTTCCAAATTTTGTCTTCTTCTGAAAATCCTGGTCCTACTTTGGTTCCAAACAAACTGGTTGTTTCTCCTTTCCCTATTCACAGCCAAAAATGCCTTAGTAATGTTGGTCACATCATTTTTCAGTTTTTTGTAGTCACTGACATGCTTTTGGTGGAATATATGTTGTTAATATTTTGTTGAAAAGATATAGGTGATGAAGGTTATACCTGACACCACAACTGCTAGAGAGAGTCCACTTCCAATTAATGCATAACCAAAAGAGGTAATAGCAGCAACAGTTGATATCAATGTTAACTTATGGAAATTTGGGATTTGAGACAATAAAATCTGAACGATCCCAAAACCGAGCATGTAGGGATTATTTGAAAACTTGCAATAAGCTTCATGGCCATTTTTGTGGAAGCAAATCAATTTCTTTATAGCCCTGCCACATGTATACATTAACAATACCATAAATTAGGGGGATGGGGTGAGTGAGTATGCTTTTGTTTCTTAAATATTAAGATGAAAAATAGTTACTGAATGCATCAAAATTAAAAAAACATATATAAATAAATACACTTTTTCATTGGTCAGTTTAGCCTTGAAAAGTATTTTGTCGCTAGTTAGTTTGATCCTCAAATGTGTCTTCTATTAATCAATTTATTGAGGTATTTTGTAACTTCAATGCATTCAAGGACCACAGTAATACCACCTCACTCACATATTTTAGGACCAAAAATACTATGGTTAATCAATGTGACAACTTACACCATGCTTGTTGAGCAAGTTATAGTGTAGCCCACTGTAATCCCAGCGAGTTTCCCATACTGGATCAATCCACAAAATATGTGCATTGTTCCACCTAATGACAAAATGTGCAACTAATTAAAACATTTGAAATAGAACATGAATTTAAAGATGACAAAAATAGTGGACAAAATTTTAACATTATCATATACATAGTATAATTTTAGCATGAATCAGGTATCTTCTACGCGTAATTAATTCCTCGAGTCGGATAAATAAATGTGGGAATCAAATTAAATTTGAATTGATTTATTCATGATATATACCTAGGTATGCATGAACGGCCTGCATATAAGTGTAGTTTCTCTTGCCATTAACTGAGTCTGGATATCTATAACAATCAGCTATAAGATTGTAGGTGTAAATGGAAATGGATGAAAATGTGATCATAACAAGTATGCCAGCTATCCATCCTAGTTGAGAAATTGCCCATGCTAGAGCCAACACTCCTGCACCCACCACCACTGTTATTATGTGTGTTGTTGCCGTCAACACGTTCCCTGCAACCACAAAGCATCCATTCAAATCCAGTTATTTCCATTAAATACATCAAATATAGTTGTATCTAACTGGTTGTTTTATTTGCTCAATGAGTTTGTGTTCTCTGTTTTTAGTTTTTACACTAACAATTTTAGTCGTATACTAATTTTTCAATGATAGCATAAGTTAATATTGACATGGAAATCAGATTTTCTAAATTCTATTACTCCTTCAACTCACAATCCGCACAAAAATTAATATAAATAGACACCTTTTTTATTGCAACAAAGAAAAGGACACCGTTTGACGTCATGGAAGAAAATAAGAGGACTATTTTCAAGTTTCAACTTTCTTATTTATTTTGTTTTGAACTTCTAATAATAGTAGCATTAAAGTACAACAAATCCTTTCAAAAGAAAAGTATTAAAGTGCAACAAATCTTAAAAAGAAATTGACAATTTCAATAGATGGTAGTATTAGTATATAGTAATAGTAATAATGTGCGTCTTCCAAAATAAATTATTTTAAAAGAAAACATTTTCAAAAGAACATTTAATTTTGGCTTAATTGCACTTTTAGTCCCCTATCTTTTCAAAAGTTGTGATTTTGGCCCCCTAACTAATTAAAATACAAAACAGTCCCCTATGTATTGGATATTTGGCAGTTTTGGCCCCCAAGACCACTTTTGACTTAGTCTTCGCTGACGTGGCACTCACATCCCTTAAGTGAGGTGCCACGTGTAATTAGTTAGGGGGTGTTACGTCAGCGAAGACTAAGTCAAAAGTGGTCTTGGGGGCCAAAACTGCCAAAGATTCAATACATAAGGGGCTGTTTTGTATTTTAATTAGTTAAGGGACCAAAAGTGCAATTAAACCTTTAATTTTTTTTTAATTTTTTTCATAACTGTTTGAGTATCAACGACATAAAACACATGAATTATATGTCAATAGCAAGAAAAGAAAAAGAGATGCTGAAATGAAATGCAGTTATAACTGGAAAGATAGAGAAAGCATGCATACCGGTTCTCTTGATTCTTCCATCATCATCCACTTCCTCATCTGAGTACTGTTTGATAGACACACCCTTTTCAGCCTCCATTTAGATACAGATTCAGATTCCCACTCTCAAATTAATTAACTAATTAGAGCCTAAGCATCAAAAACAAAATTGAGAAAAAAATATCACATATAAATTTATTAACTCTCTAATAAGCACAAGGAATAATATTGATGTTGCATCATTACAATATTTATTTACCATTGGATTAAGGAGGCTCATCATATTTAACGGGACACTCTTTATCAGATTGCGTAATCAAACATATTTCAAACCAGAAAGCCAAACATAAAAATATCGTGTCTAAGTATTTCCAGTCCAAAAAACTCTTATGAAAACAAAATGTACCGTAGCAGCAATATCGTACGTCACCCCCTCCTTCTCTGTGAATGTGGTCCTCGTGGAGTTTTATCTTAAATTCTTATCGACTTCTTCAATGTGTTTCTTTTTTGTTGAAAAATCCTCTAGTGTGGTTTGTTAGGTGTAGAATTTGTTAGACTACATGTGGTGCTGCACCACATGTAGTCCGTGTGCATATACTCCGTGTTATCACGAGATAAGTACCTAATTTATTACATGATTCAAACAAGGACACCCCACTTATTCATCTTAAAAAGGTGAATTTTAAGTCCTTAGATTGCTTAAAAAAAATTAAAGAATTCCTAAAAGAAATAATTTCCTTTTGAGAAAACCATGAAATTCGATATGATTCTTGAGAAAAAAAAATTATTCTCTAAAATAAATTCGGAATAATTTCCTACCCGAATGATAGTCAGACAATGAACAACTAATCCTTAATAACCCTTAAAAAAAATTATCCCTAATAATAATTTTTTTTTACAAAAATCCCTATAAATAATATAAAAAAACGGATAATTTCCATTCCTAACAATAAAAAGAAATATACAATTTAGTCCCCTTCGAACAAAAAGTCTAAAGTCTAAATGTCTTGTGAATTTAACTCGTAGGAACAATAAATATTATATGCAAGAGTTACGTTTGAATCAGACACCCTATTTATTTACCTTAAAAAGATAAATTTCTAAATTATTTACTTTTCAATAAATCATCAATTTTTAATTTTAACATTCAAACAAGGTCATTCAACATCAATTTCGTGAAGAAAACAAAGTTATTATAACAAGAATTATATAGTTAAATATCAACAAGACATAGTAACTCCTAAAGAGACTTCCCTCAAAAAAAAAACTCCTAAAGAGACTCATAACAACATTGTACCAAATTGAGTTTCGCGTGTTTTTTTTCAGAACTAAAACGAGTTTTCACTTTTTGATTTATAGGCTGCATTTTTAAAATTAAATTAAATGAAAAGTTATCACAAATTCCAAAATATACAGAAAAAAAAAATAGAACGTATATTAAAATGTAATAATTTAAAAATATATTAAAAAAATAATAATAAAAAGTAATTACAATATTTTCGACATGGGGCCACTTCCAGTGAGGTGAGGGTGATTGCTAAGAAGCTCACCGCCACACGACTGTAAAGAAAAGTATCGGCACGATTGGAATTTGGACAGGGTTGAGATAACTAGTGTTTTATTGTATTAACCGAAACATTGCATTGTTGCGTGCCATTCAGATTTCATCTACCCAGTGTGTGTGAGCAGAACATTAGTTTGAAAGAAAACAAAAGGGTTGGTATTCGAAAAGAAAAAAGTCTATTGGATTATACCTGTTCTCCGGTGAACTTGGCAATTACTAATGCTACTCTTGTTTTACTTCGATCTGCTCCGAAGTATCACTCTTCACTTCTGCTCTCGTTGAGTCACAAAATGTGCGCTGCTAGCTTATTCCAAAAGACATGACATAATATATTTGTAGCTATATAGGGGAGGTGCATTGCAAGTGACGCTTTGGTGAGGTTATAGGTTACGTTACTCCTTTAAAAGCCGGTGGAATTTTTTTTTATTTTCATTGTTTTCGGAAATACAAGATAAATATTCGCTATGGTAGGAAAAAAAAGAAGATAAATATTCACTTTGAGAGTCTTTTTTTTCCTTTTAATTGATAAAAGTAAAACTGACACAAATTTTAAATAATAATAATAGTAAAAAACATTTTCACAGAGTAAGCGGATCCTTATTTGCCGTATCAGCAGCAGGCTTTGTGTATACTAATGGCAACATTTTCATAGTTTTGGGGAGACAGAAAGCATAAGTTGAAAGAACCTTGCAATCAATCAAACAACATTTTAATTCTTGGTGCAATGATGACAATGGGAGTATCATTGTTCATCTAGCGCAAAATATATGGTTCTCCTAGTGTCTAAGTAATAATACTCATGGTATTGGTAATGGTGGGGTAATATAATGTCAATGTCAGTGGTATTGGATTTGGAATTTAGATGAGGTGTTAAAACTAGTTAGTGGGGAGGGGATATAAACAATGATCATGTTTACAGCCAAGTGGTGGTAGTAGTAGCGTAAAATAAAGCAATGGCGGGGTGTGGTATTATTTGTCATTGACTCATGCGATACGAGGGAATTATTTTCGCCTTTGATTGATTGAAATGAAAGCAACCACCCACAAACTTAAAAATACTGTCAATAATGAAATCTCAACATTCACGCGTCTCCTCCAACTATTTTGTGTATACTTTATATTATTGTGCTCTTGATTTCACTATCAATCGAAATTTAAATAAGTCTTTGATTAAAAACTCTTATATCAGGTAAAATTTGAGTTTTACCAAATTTATGTTAAGTCTACGTAATTTGTGTCCTTTTAGCATGCATACATTGGCCATGATACACGGGGTAGTGGAGCTACATTGAAATCGATGCATTTGATTCCAGAAAAGCAAGGAGAAAGGAGTTTGTGCATTACGAAAAGAGAAAAGTGTTATTTGAACAACTAATTTGGTCACAACTTATTTGACAACCATAATTTACAAAGAAAAAATAGTACTGACACGGAAACCATAGCAATAGAGAGATAAAGTAAAAAATAATGTGAGTATGAGAGAGAAAGTTATCACAAAAGTTGTCACCAAATGGATGTTCAAATATCATTTCTCTTACGAAAATTGCAGACGACATCGCAAACCATGCAGCGAGAATCAATAGCATACATCATGGACTGTCAAAATAAATAAATAAATAAACAAGGAAAAATCAAAGAATCAGGAAAAAAAAAGTGAGAGTTTACAAAATATTCTATTGAAAATGAAAAGTTACTTTATCTCAATTGACTCAGATGTTTATTAGAGGAATTAGAGTCAATAACGGCCATAACTATAATGGCTTTTAGTATAGTTTAACCATTCAGTTGTAACCTTGAATGGAAAAGAAAAATAACAGTGTAGCCCTATGTAGCGTTTAGTAGGAAAACATTTAGGTGACATTGGTCAACCACAATATCACCTATAAAAAGACAAAAAGTCTTTGTAAGTGAAAGAGAAGAAAACCATGAATTTTTGTTTTTTTTTTACACTTGAGTCATTGTGGTTAGTCAATATCACATAACATTTGACACCCTAATGTCACCCAAGTGTTATCCCGTTTGATAACTCTGAGTAATTGTACTCAAGGTTTCCCTCCGCGGTTGAGTTTGTTACTAATTATTTCTCTGAGTAATTGTACTCAAGGTTTCCCTCAGCGGTTGAGTTTGTTACTCATTATTTATCTTATCTTTAAGTTGTGATCTACATTAGCGGAGGAGAAAATGGGGGGAAAGATGGAAATAATTTGATGTTGACAATTCATTAATTAGAATTTCAATAAAGATATCAACGTTGGAAATTGAGGCCCGCTATGGACCAAACTTCCATGGATGCATTCTAAAAGGACCTTGCATATCTGTAGATAGAGCATAAATACAAAATAAAAATAAACTAGTATTGACAAAAAGGATAAAGATGCTAGCTTATTCCCTTGGCATATCTCTAGAATCCACTTAACAATATGAAGAAATTTATTCGAGTTCCCTCTCCTTTACCGTGCAAATTGACATTAAAAGAATAAAGATGCTAAGCTTATTCCCTATCATATCTCGAATCCACTCAACAATATAAAGAAATTTATTTGAGTATGATAAAATGTCCGACGGAAAAAGGCCGACCATTAGCATCAATGCAGTCCTCTGTCTTTCTCTCATAAACAGTGTTCTGCATTTCTTTTAAAAAATGCAGAAAATCCCAACTTAAGATGACTAGGTTGTGTCTCCATCAAATACAATGGTGAAATCTTTATCAATTTGGTTTCAATATTACAGTACAAATAAATAATGGAGGAGACCGAAAACAGGTAAAGTAAAACTAAAAGAATGCAACAAACATAGTCATTGAGTGAACCAAAAAAAAAACGAGCTTATTGCATCAGGAATACACAACCTTTAGGCTTTGCGTCAAGTAATATTTCCACTTCAAGCAGTGGCCCATGATTACTCCAAAATGAGGCCGATGATGAATCATATAAAAGTTAGCTTTAATTAAGTGGTCATCTCGCCAATCTTATAGCTTTATATGTTTAGCATCATCCATCATTGTCTCCTCGAAAATCCCATTGCTTGGTAAACATTATGAAGAGTAGCATCCGCTATATCTGCTGCATTTTTAGCACCTTCTCCTAATACTTTATCTAAATAACCTGAATCTGACATGAGTTCCTCATAGCGAACCTGTTAAAGAGAAGAAAAAAACCATGGAGTGATCATGCAAAACCCTAAGCTCACAAAGAAAATAAGTGAGGGGCAAATAGTCATACAAGTGAAACAAAAAAAACTATGTCTGCTAACCAGTTGAAGAGACTACATAGGGGTAGAAGGAAACGAAAAAAACTATATCCACTAACAAAGACTAATTCTTGGAAACATGAATATAATGCATGACCAACTCTAGGTACAAAAGATTATTAGAAATGCTAATTTAAATTAATACCAGTATTTTTATAATAAAATAACTGCATAATAACACTTTTTTGAAGTAATATAAAAGCCTTATTGTAATTTTACGATTTCTCCCCTAGTTTTAGTTGAGCGATTTTGGCACCCCACCCACACACACACTTGCCTCCTTATTGATTATTATAAAAAAGAAGTATTTACAAAACAACAAAAAATGTTCAACATTTTACCAAGCTGGTGAAGGCGCATACATAAAAAGAATTCAGGAATTTGTAATCGCTAGCTCCAAGATTCATCTTGTCGGTCACAATATAAAACATGTGCTTCCACGGTTCCTTTGCATTCTTTGTAGCCGAGTTAACACAACAGATGCAGCAACTTGTCTGACAACAACACATAGTGGTAAAGATTAGGATCTTCAACTTCAGCAGGAGTAGGTTTCCCCTCATCTATAGATACTTCTCCAGATGAGCAATCCGCTCTTCCATCAGCCTATTGATAGACAATGCAAGCGTTTTGGAATGGACTTGGTGGCAATCAAACTCGAGAAAGCACCCTGCTTCTTTGCCTTTGTTAACAGTTCATTCACAGCAAAAATTGTATCCTTCAACTTTTGAGTCTTGAGCTGGTTATATTAAAGGACTCCTTTCTAATGTTGAACATGTTTCATTATTAATACTTCTTTTTCATAATATCTTTTTTAAATATCCAGCCAATAGGAGAAGAAAGAAACCTCACCAACTCTCACTATCGTTGTCCTTTTCGTCTTACAAAATCCAATTCATTCACACAACAGAAGCGATTGACTCTTAGAAGAAAGAAACCTTTGAGAGACATGGAACCGCCGCATTTCATTCAAGAAAAGATAAAAGATTACAACATGCTTCGCCAAGATTTGCATCGCTTCAAGATTCGATTCATGGATTATCTAGAGAAAAGCAAAGCAACAACGACTACAATCCATTCAAGGCCAATGATATTAAGGAGAAAAGGCCAAGGATATTGAAAATCAAAAGAGGGATATCAAGTCCATCAAGAATAATTATCAAGTACGTGTGAACGTGCTTGAGGTAAAAGAACTAAGGTACAAACTGCTCAAGATGAAAGAGAAAACGTTTGAAGAAAGAGAGAAGCAGTTTGTAGAACAAGGTGCATGAAGGACAAGTGAAGTGCCTTGAGTCGAAAGAGGAGCAGTTTTTAGAGCGACAGCAAGAGCTTGAATCAAGATTTAAAATCCAACAGAAGGAACTTGAAGAAAGAGAGAAGGTGTTTCATTCAAATGAAAACTTTGATTAAAAGTTGAAGGTGTTTGTTTCAATGGAGGAGCAACTTGAAGAAAGAGAGAAGGTGCTTGTTTCAAAGGCAGAGGAGTTTAAACTACAAGTAATGCATCTTGAGACGAAACAAAATCAGTTTGAAGATCAGGAGCTCTTCACTATTGTGAAACAACATGAGTTCATACGTAGTCAAGTATCTGCTGCTCTTTAAATATTGTTTCACAAGATTGAAGAGCTCCTGGTCTTCAAACTGATTTTGTTTCGCTAAGATGCATTACTTGCAGTTTGAACTTCTCCTCCTTTGAAACAAACACCTTCTCCTTTTCTTCAAGTTGCTCCTCCAATGAATCAAGCACATTCAACTTTTCAACAAAGTCCACGTTTGAATGAAACATCTTCTCTCTTTCTCCAAGTTCCTTCCGTTGGATTTCAAATCTTGATTCAAGCTCTTGCTCTCGCTCTACAAACTGTTCCTCTTTCAAATCAAGGTACTTCACTTGTCATTCACGCACCTTGTTCTACAAACTGCTTCTCTCTTTCTTCAAACACTTTCTCTTTTGTCTTGAGCAGTTTGTACCATTGTTCTTTAATCTCAAGCACGTTCACATGTAATTGATAATTATTCTTGATGGACTCGAGATCCTTCACTTGATCTTCAATATCCTTGGCCTTCACATGTAATTCATACACCGACATTGTTACATAATCAAATTCTCTCTTCTCTTCCTATCATTGATGTCTAGGCGACATGAGTTCAGCTGGCGTTGAACGGATTGCCATCGTTGTTGCTCTGCACGCCTTTGGATACGGAATTCGCATATCGAATCTTGAAGTGATGCGAGTTCTCTGCAGTGGTTCCATGTCTCAAAGGTTTCTTTCTTCTAAGAATCAATTGCTTGTGTTGTGTGAATCAGTTTGAATTTTGTAAGACGGACATGACAGTGTTAGTGAGTGTTAGTGAGAGTCGGTGGAGTTTCTTTCTTTTCCTATTTGCTGGATATTTTAAAAAACATTATGAAAAAAAAATATTAATATTAAATACCCTCACATGACTTATTTTTTACAAAAAATGAAACACGTTCAACATTAGAAGGAGTCCTTCAGTAACTAGCTCAAGATTCAAAAGTTGAATGATACAAAGGCAATGAAGCAGGGTGCTTTCTCAAATTTGATTGCCACCAAGTCCATTCCTAAGAGCTTGCATTATCTATCAATGAGGCTGATGGAAAGAGCGGATTGCTCATCCGGAGAAGTATATAGATGAGGGGAAGCCTACTCCTTATGAAGTTGAAGATCCTAATCTTTACCACTATGTATTGTTGTCAGACAAGTAGTTTCATTTGTTGTGTTAACTTGGCAACGAAGAATGCAAAGGAATTGTGGAAGCACATGTTTCATGTTGTGACCGACAAGATGAATGCAAAGTGATGTTCAAGTTGAAGGTTATAATGGCACACACATTGAGGTTAAGGCAGTTAAGTATTACAAATTCCAAAATTCTTCTTATGTATGCGTCTTCACCTTCTTGGAAAAATGTTGAACATTTTTCATTTTTTGTTGTTTTGTTGATACTTCCTTTTTATAATATTTTTTTAAAAATCCACTCCAACCAACAGGACGGAACATGTTGCATTAAAATGACACATCAGCTAATTTAACGTCAAAAGCTGAATGAGGGACTAAAAATTCAGAAAGGGGGTAAATGTAGGTGGCCAAAATTGCTCAACTGAAACTAGAGGGGCCAAAATCGCACAATTGAAAAAAAGGGGGCCATAAGTGCAATTAAGCCTACATAAAACTATCCAGACAAAACTTATTCTCATGGAGACAATTCCAAAAATAAACTAATATTTTCAAAATTGAACTTTATGAAAGCAATTAAACACTACTTACTCGTAAAAAAGTAAAATATTCCACACATCAGTCTAAAACTTTCCCTTCGGAATGGGTCATTAAACCCTAAAGTTATCCAAATAAACTTGTAAATATGTGCAAGTTTAATATTTAATATTTGGAACCTGAATGGGTTGCAAATGGTCAATCAAGGCATCTGTTAAAAGAGGTTTGAATGTGCCCCAGTTCATGTTTTGGCATTCATGCGCAACTTCCTGCACACAAAAATGGTTATCAAATAAAACATCTCGGTAAATGTTTTAAAGTCAAGAATCACCACATGATTGGAAAATGCTTTGAGGAAATATAACAATAAAGACTGATGAACAGGAACTTTTTGTGTATGTTCAATATCCCATCTCAGACCTTTTGACTGGCCATAGTAGAAAGAACTACTTCACAAATTAATGCTCGGTAATTCTCCTCAACATTGGCAGTAATATATTGAGGAAGTTAAAAAAAATTAATTGGAATTCCATAATTTGAGAAAGACTAATTCATGATCATGGATTAAAAAACAGACAACATTTTCTTGAACCGCATATCTGTTACGATAATAAAGGGGTGTAAAGTAGTAAGGATTAGTTGTACCAAAAAAAAAAGTAGTTAGAATTAGTTAATAAGTTAGAAGGGTAATAGGATAAATGTATTTTGTATATTTGATAGTTTGTAAGTGAAGGAGAGATCCCTTGGACTTATCGTGGAAGGAAATCCTTAGAGAGAGTTCTTTTCTTTCAATAACGCATATTCTTTTGATTGTTTCTATCTTTCTTTCATTCCAATTTCCCTGAACTCCTGACAAGTTGATCGGACCAGCCGGATCAATTTCCAGGGAAAAAAGAGACCAGATGGGGGTCAATGGGCTTTATGACATTTAGTGTATAAAATCTTACAATGAGCAATCCCCAATCAACCTTCCAAATAGGCATTATGACATTTAGTGGATAAAATCCAACGATTACACCAAAATTAACATGAGGTGATTCTCATAACAT
>Ga0315915_1002718_pt1 | contig 22384 bp, 6 predicted proteins | sample MpolbnodulesMG_FD_207738 | JGI IMG/M metagenome (GOLD analysis project Ga0315915, IMG submission 207738) | Medicago polymorpha root nodule microbial communities from Los Angeles, California, United States - branched nodules | ecosystem: Host-associated > Plants > Roots > Nodule | place: USA... | reverse complement strand
ATATATCAAACAACTTCAAATAAATTCAAATTAAGAGATAGTTCAACTTCAACATTATTAATCAACACAACAAATTCACAATCATCATAAATATGCAACTACCAATCACACCAAACACCAAGCATCAAACAACTAGGACACATGTCAATATATGTTATGTCCCTACACACGACTCCTACATGCATGCAGTACCGTCACGAACAACGTCTAGGCCGTCACCCCATAATGTCAACATCACATCATAATCACCTCAACTGGATATAAACATTCCACAACTATGAATGCATGAACATATGACACATCATGTACATGTTCAACAACATCACCAACCTACATGCATTCCCAACAATATCAACATCAATACAAATCAACACTACGTACAATTTCTCACAATTCAAGTAAAGGAGATAATCCACGACACTATGATAAACATAATATTCACCACCTATCAATCATTCATACATCTTCCTATAAGCATGTAAAGCTATTCACAAAAGATTTGCAAAGTATTCGGCCCTAAAGATCATTTTCGACCAAGTTCGTCTATCATTTTACAACTTTAAAACAATTAAGACAAATGAACCAAAATCAAGTAAACGAACTCTAGTGCCTCAACTATGTATACACTTAGATCACATATGAGTGCAGTTGACTATACATGTGCGTTTCACCGGCCAACTACGCAAAATCATCAAAACCACAAGGTTCGTCTCTCTATATCACTTTTCCAAAAGAATCCCATTTTCAAAGCAAAACAAGTTAAAACTCAATGAAACTAATCACAACCATTTTTAGAAATCATAAAATCAGTATACAACCTTTACCCCCATCCTTTTTCCTTAAGAAAAACAAGTTTCAGATAAATCGACATTCTTGGACATTTTTCGAAAGTTAAGTTCAATTCACAAAATCAAGTCAATCCCAATCCATAAGATGTTCCAGTAGGTTAAAGGTTAAAAACAGTGATCAAACATGTTGAAAGAAGCATTTTAGAAAACTCAGAGCGGCCCCAAAAACCCAAAAACGACAAAAACATGAGTTGTTGTACTGAACAACTCGCCATGGCCACCAAATTACTCACCATGGTGAGCTGGACAGTTTCTTCACTCGTCGTGGCCACCAGTTTGCTCGCCATGGCGAGCTTAGACAGTCAGCTCTCGGGTAAAACTCCATTTTCACCCTAAAATCCCAATTTTGAATCCCCAATGCCCAAATTTGTTCCCAAGGTTTGTCTAAACTTTTATAGACATAAAAAGGCACTCAAATCCATATAAAATTTGAACCAAAGCATCATTCCATCACAAATCACCATTTGACCAATTTTTGTAAAACTTTCAAAACCACACAAATTCACATCACATCTCTATGATTATGATTACCCAAGGTTTCAATCATCAACAACATCTCATAACAACAACAACATCAATTAAATATGAATTCATCAACAATCCATCAACAACATCATACTCCACCAATTTTGAGTAAAAACACAAAGCATTCATATATATATAATTGAGCATGTAATTTCATCATCAACAACTTAATTATCATCAAATTCACATACCCAAACATTACATCAAAGCATAAGCATGAATTTCACCAATTAAATACACAACAATCACTTTTCATAAATAAGCACTAATGGGTTTTAAGTAGAAAAGAGATTATACAAAAGATTATGAGAGAATACTAGCCCCCTTACCTCAAATCTTCACAAACCTAGCTTATGCTTCACTTTAGCTCCAATCCCTTGAATCTCTACCCTCTTCTTGCTCTCCTAGTTCTTCTCTCTTCAAAACCCTTTTTCTCTTCCTCTAGCACATTCTCTCTCTACCTCGCTAAAAAACTTATGAAATGAATGTGAAACCCTATTTTATTTAATGAATAGAGTTTATATAGGCTCTACACAATTGAGTTTAACCCTCTTAATGTCTTCATGGACTCAAAACACTCATTAACCAATTTACAAAGTTTCTACTCACTTACGGTTAAAAATTATCGAATAGTTACCGGCTCTTAACTAATTACCACAACCGACTAGTAACTTGGTAAAAATATAATTCTCACTTAACACACTAAAAATAATCTCACAGTGAAATTACTAATTTAAAAAATTCTCACAAAATGAGTACCCTTCTAATGCCAAATTCCACTAATCCCAACCAAAATGCCCCCAGAGGCAATTAATCACATATAAGCATGTTGGAACAAAATGTGTTTAACATACATTACCCTTAAAGTTTTGATGATAACAACGTATAAAAAATTGTCAATTGGATATGCTAATATTTGTTCAAGTGTACGAGACCATAGACAAAGTTTTTGATATCATATAAGGTTCTGAAAGAACAATAGAGAGCAAAGGAATCAACATAAAGGAAGCTTGAAGCATCTGAAGAAAAATGCATTTGAAGTATAAGTGCTCATGAAGTAATGACGTCATCAGAAGCAAGTTCGTCAGAAGCATCTCATCAGAAGCAATATCTCGAGAAGCTGAAGTTCATCAGGAGATGAGAAACTTAAAGCTTCAAAGGTTGTTCAATGGATTTAATCTCGTCTAAGCATTGCAGAAGACTAGGAGAGTGAAGCAACGACTATTTTGAAAGGATTTGAAAGCATTGGATGCTTGTTCTTTGAAGAGCGTTGACGAAGTACAATTGTACGAAGTGTACAACCACTATCTCCACTACTCTGTTCGTGTCTCTGCATCGAGACAAGAATAATAGCTATGTCTGCAGTAATGTTCCTTCATACTTGGAATGGATTTGAAATTGATCCTTCATAGGACAATAACCATATCAAGCAAAAGATCATTGGTGATTGATCAAAGCTTCAAACGACTCTTTAATGTGCTGGCAATTCTCCAACGTATTTTTCACAGCTCTATATAAAGGAGTGAAGACCTGCTAGTTGGACATACAGACACACACAAAATCAAGACTCATACAACAATTCACAAAGTGCCAAACTCTGTTATTGTTTTGCATCTAAAGTCACTTAGAATTTCTTATCAAAATTCATATCTTAGAAATTCTAGAGTCTTAAGAGTCTGTATCTGATTTGTATTGTGAACACCACTGATTGTATATCAAGTGTTCAAACTCAAACAAACTTCTTTGTAATTCTGTTTGATTAGAAGTCTCTTGCTTGTGTGCTTGAGCAATAGAAGTCTCTTGCAGTTGTGCTTGAGCATTGGAAGTCTCTTGACTGTGTTCCGGAGCATAGGAAATCTCTTGCATTTGTGCTTGAGTAATTTGAAGTCTCGTGCTATTTGTAGCATTGAGCAGTTGTAATCAGATATTACATTTTTAGTGAACTCTCCTTGGAAGTGCAGGGGGGACAAGACTACTTTCGGTTTGTGGAAGGAACCTGTATAATTGCTTTGTGTCTTTCTTCTCTCTCTCTCTGGTTTATCCGCTGCATTTAGATTTTGATTATCACTTCAGAAGCTGAACTCTATCTGCTTTTGATCAGTGACTTCAGTAAGAGAAAACGAAGAAAAAGCAAACACAGTTCACCCCCCCCCTGTGTTTTTCTCACCTTCAATGCAGACATAAACACACATAAATAAATAATAAAATAAATCTAGCGAAAAACGGGTTGTTACATTTGACAGAGTAATGGCACAAAAAAATAGTTGAGTGTTGTTACTTTTTCTCTAGGTCTTCAGCTCCTTCTATAGGCAGTGAAATGAGAGACGGATAAGAGTGTCAGCGCAAATAGGTGTCTTGTTTTAGTCTGAAATACCATTTTGTGGTTCATTTGGAAGACGTTGAATGAGTTTGTTTTATTGGGAAAACCTTTTCTATAGAGAAACTTGTGGAAAAGATTATATTATCCTCCTAGAATTGTTTTTTGTTTTTGTAATACTTCTCTGTATACATGTATCTACTATAAGTGGAGAGTGCACAATGTGTTTTCCTGGGGCCGATAGAGGGGTGTGGGAAAGTTTGAGACTGATCTTGGATTGTGGTGGGGGTTGTGTTGTCTAAAATTTGTTCTCCTCCTCTAGTGTGTGCTTTTAATCTGGACGCCTTGGTTGAGGGTGTTATCTCTGAAGATTTGATTGGCATGTGCTTTGTTCCTTTGCTGTTTTAGTTTGTTTTATTCTCCACTTGTCGTTGTTTCTGTATTTTCTCTTGTTTTTGCCTTTTCGTTTTTGTGGTGATTTCTAAGTACTACTTGTACTATTATAATATCTAATTACTCCTCCGTCCCAGTTTAACTGAGTCAGTTGATCATTTTACACAGATTAAGAATAATGTATAAATGAAAGAGATAGAGAAATAGTTTTAAGTGTTTTTGTCAAATATTGGTGCATTCTTCTTTATCATAAATGTAAAGTAGAATATATTGAATTGGGAGTGATGAAAGTAATATTAATTAGAGTTATAATTGGAAACAAAAAATTAATGTTGTATTGAAAAGTGAAATGGGTCAATATTCTTTAGACAATATATTTTTACAAATGACGCAGTTATTATGAGACGGATGAATTTTATTAGTACTACCGAAAAGATGGACATAAACTTGTCTATCTATTCGCTTCTCTATTGCATTTAATTGCATATAGATCGAGATATCAATTTTAAAATATACTATGTTCATATATTTTTGATAAATAAGATTAAAGCAAGTTTTTTATGGTGTTTGATATTGCTCCTATTGTAGTGAGGTAACTCCTCTTTCTTTTTATGAAATTTAGCTAATTTTAATTAATAATTTAAATCATATTATGAAATGGATAAAATAGTAATTAAACTAGTTTGAACGAATGGTAAAATATGGAAGAAAAAAATACGTCAAAACTATAGTTGCAAAAGCATAATAACCTCCACTCATCACACCCAAAATAAACACATAATTAAACACGTTCATTAAGAGTTGCTTATTCATTTAAGAGTTGAGATAAACTTCAAGACCACATGTTTAAGAACTTCTTTTTCTTTTTTTAAAGGATGTTTAAGGACTTAAACCGCTTAATTACCACTCATACCACATATTTGTTACATGTGGTCTTCTATACAATCGTGAAAATTATTAATTAGCGTAGATGTATCAGTTTGAAAATGATTGGAGAGGATTATTTTCTAAACACATTCAAACAAATATTAATTTTTGCATATAGTGTTTTAGTTCATACTTAGTTGACTAAACTATATTTTTATAAAAAAAGATCTCTATTATTGTAATTTATAGGTACACATATACTTATATCATAACAAATTAATTAAGAGCTAGCACGCTGCTGGAATCTAACTCGCAATATATCAGACTTTTTGTAGTTGGACACTTCATTGTTTATTTTTTATTTTAGGGTTTCATTGGTGTGTTCATATGTCAGAGCCCTTATCTTTCTGTTAAACTTATACATACTCGGTTTTATTTAAAAAGAAGGGATGAATAACATAAGCACGTCTTATTAAAAACATATTATTTGGCTATAATACGTATATACATCTAAAAAACTATACAACAAGCAATCTCATCGTCAACTCCCGCACACAAAAAATTGTAAGAATGAAACTATGTACATAGTATATAAATAAGGCATGCCAAGTCTTTTTTATTTTTTATTTATTTTTATGAAAGGCATGCCAACTGTTTTACAAAACTGATTCAACCGTGTATGTGTGTATATGTATGAACGAGAACTCTTAAATAAAAAAATCAGCTTAATTTGTATATATTGATGGTGTAAAATCGATGCATCGGCGATACATCAAAATCAATTATATGTATAACTTTAGAAGTGATTATGATAAAAGTCAAAGGTCTCTAACAATCGAATTAACAATTCAAACTAAAGGATAGTGTAAAAACGCTGCGGATCAAGGAAAAATCCACCAAATATTCAAGCATCAAGATGGATCTTGCGACTGTGATGCTTCCTCGAAAAACAACATTGGCAAAACTACTCAAGGGCATACGTAATCAAATACATTCTAGACCTTACACGTGGCATTCAGTCATCAAAGGTCATGTCCCCTCAATCTCATCCACGAGATGCTAGCAATAAATGATGAGAGGAAAAAAGATCACATCGTCAACGAGGGCATCAAATAGTCAATCCAATTGCGAGCAGAAGATTTTTACAAGCACAAGGTAAAATCATTACCAAACATCGTTCGTAAACCAAAATTTTTAGTAGCTCTACACGAGCAGGGTCCTCCTAATGAAAACAAATTGGCTCCTTGTGAGCACTCCTAGGAAACAACTCTCCAACGAACATCCTTAGCTCCTTGAAAGCATAATTCATTTAATATTTACAAATTCCAAGTGGCGTGTTAAAAAAAAAAACAAGTTCCAAATCGAACATCAAATTCACTAGCTCCTTGTGAGCACAATTCTTTATATGAGCAAGGTTCTTTACGAACTGTTTAACCACATTGTCTCCTAAAACTTGTGGTTTTCACTCAAATTACAAGTATTAGGCGAACATCACGCTCTCCATGACTCAATTCCCATAGGTACAATACCTATCCTATCATAGGATTTACTCATTGCTAGAAGTTATCACGCTTACTCTAAGAGCAACAACTTGGGAGGCTACGGTTCCAGATTGTCTAAAAGACTACGCTCAAACTAGTCCCAGGCCCAACAAACAAGCCAACTTTATCATTGGGTCAATTACTTACTTCACACCCCTCTCCGCGACAGGGTGCTCGAAGAAAATTGGGGCATTGATTCAAATACAGAATCATGATGGTTCTCCATAACTACCATTTTGTAACGCTCGATAGTTATTGTTCATGCAACCATAACCATGAACAACGACTTTTATCATTAACAACGACACTTGTACATCCTCAAAATATAAGGAGACTTTACACAGTCCCCAAAGGTACAATGTTTTTCAACCCTTAACCTACATTCTACTCTCTTACTTACTTGAGCATTGGAGTGTCTGCAGGTACACCCGCTCATTCGTTCCAAGTTCATAAAGCCTACAAAGTCGTCGTACCGAATGTTGATTTGTTGATCAAGTAAGATCAACAGTGAAAGTACCAATTGTTGACGTATACTAGATTTGTGGTGTGTTAAGCTGACTATGGCGTTGCTTGGTTTATGATGTTGCTATGGACACTCTAGCAGAACCGAAACGACCAGGTTTATAATTAGAAGAAAACGAGTCCGGAACAGATTTGTATAAATGTACAACAATGATTAGAGGAGTGGATAGCAGCTCAATAACACATAAATTAACATGAATGATCAATCAACGAATTTTGTGGGAAAGGTCGAGAGATGGATGGTGGAAACGCAATGTTGATGCGGCTTTTCATGAACAATACGAGCTTCAGTGGGTGTCTTCGTGACTGAAATGTTTTTTTTTCACCGCTATTGCATCTTGGAGTGAGTCGATGTGTGTCTCTGCATGAAGGAGAATCATATGCGCTTTGGTAGGTAATGTCATGGGCTTGGTTTTAAATAACGGTCGCGGTCAAGGTCGCAGTCGCGTATAGGATTTCGCGAGTTCGGTCGTTACGGGTGTTGCGATACGGATTGTGGTTGTCGTGGTGTGAATTAATCACAACATTGCACAACTCTTAAATAATGATAGTAACTTAAATAACTTAAACTAGAGATACAGATTGCGGTTGTCGTGGTGTGAATTAATCACAACATTGCACAACTCTTAAATAATGATAGTAACATAAATAACTTAAACTAGAGAAAGATTTGGAGTTCTAAACTAGATAAGGAGATAACTTATGTAATTTATGATTAAATATGTACTAAAAATATGATTTTCATCTATCTCAATTGAAAAAAATATCCAGATTCTATGTCTTTTGTCATGAATGACAATTTTTTGTGGCCGTAACGGTGTTTCATCGCAGCTGTAACGGCGTTTCGTCGTGATTTTTGTTCACTCTGTAAAATCGGGTGAAAAATGGTAACGCCCGCTATCTATACCTTTTTGTCGCGGCCTTTTTCTCGGTAACAGACCGTTTTTTAAAACATTGGTTAAATTATAGAGATAAATAATATTATTTTTGAAAGTAATTTGAAGGATTTAGTGGACTTTATTCGCTGTAATTCGGTTGGTGTGATTGGATTTAGTTTAATTTTTTTTTTTTTTGGCAGAATTGGATTTAGTTTAATTGTTGCAAACATAAGACCTTTTTTAAGTTTTAATTATAACTTTGAGGTCAAGTTTATCCATCGTCAAACGAATATGATGTCCATGGTCTAACCAAGATGGCCATTTCTTATGCTAGCCAGCAAGTTTATGATTATATGTCTCATTTTATTCATTGATAGTTGGTTGATAAAATGAATTGACTTCGTTTTGTTAAAATATTTTCCCGAAATCATTCAAAAAAATATATAATTTGTTTTCCCTAATGAAACACAAATTATACACGTTATATTATTGGTCAAAAGAGCGTGACAACTGGGACATGCAAGTAGTAAGCATGGACAGAGTGATGTTGAGGTGGTTAGTAGTTGCAGATGGCAGAGGATTCCTATTTTCACAATTCTAGTGTTGTTTCTTTCCTTTGCATATTGCATCACTATAAAAATAGTGAACACTCATGTACCTTAAATTTTGTTAGGTAAGTGTATTCATTATCTAATCATTTATTATCATATTATTTTTATACTTAATTATTTAAAGTAAATTTATATTTTAATTAATTTTGTTTAGTGTGTATCAATATCCAACAAAAGTTTTGGATATTCTTTTATTCTCACTATAAATGTCTCACAAGTATCTCAGATGAATTGCGCTCAACTCTTAAACAACATACTCCCTCTAGTCATATTAATATATTGAATAATTAATATTTTGACCTATATATAAACCACATACATTAATTATTTAATGAACTCAAAAATTAGTTTTTGTTTATAAAGATCACCTGTTAACTCTAGTTAGTATAAATTTGTAAAAAAAAAAAAAAAAAAAACTCTAGTTAGTTTAAAATACATTCGATCATTTTCAATAATAAATAAGGCTTAAAACGAATTTTCATGTTTGTGGCTTTCTTGTTTATAAAATCAAAAGAAATATAAGTTTTGTTTTTATCTTTTTAGAGGATTGTTTTTATCAGTAGGCCCAAAGTTATTGCTTTAATAGTCTTACACTTTGACGGCTTATGAGTTAATAGAGTAGTAATGAAAAATTATTAATACATATTTTTTTGTTACAATGAAAAATTATTAATACTTCATTTGTAAAGTGAATTAATTTGAGAATGAAAAATATTTGCAAACGAGAAACAAACCAGAAGAGCCAATATATCAAATATTCTGAAAAAATAAAAAATCCACTTACTTTTCTCAAATGTCGGCTACTAGTCAAACCGCAACGTGGAGAGAGAAACCAACGAATGCACTCTAAAGAGAAAGTCAAAATATTATCAAAAAATAATAATACAAAGTCAAAAGGGGTAAATACGTCTCTCAAATACCCTATACTTACGGTAGTGCCCATGTGCTATTTTATATTGCCTTCTTTCAAAAATAAGTGTATTCTAGGGTATATTTGATCTACAAAATTAAGGGATTGTACATGAAAATAATAGTCGCCGCGTATTTGATTGTAAAATTATTTTAGATGTTTTTATTGTTTACTAAACAACGAGATAACTTTTTGTTTCAAGTACAAGTTATCTAAAATATAATAAAAATCTTTTATCATCAAGCATCGTATAAATAAAAAATTGTTTAATACTATGAAAGTTTATCATGTAATGTTCTGCCTTATATTGTTTTGTCTTGTGTTGTTTTATTTATGGGAACTTCTACGGTACAACTCATAAATTGAGGTGTACCAATACTCCTGCTTCAAAAATTTATAATTTAACAATCATTTTATGAAATAAAGAGTTATTTATATTTATATTTTATAAAACATCATTTTATAAGGAAAAAACATCATTTCATTGTTTATAAAAATCATATTAAATTTTTAACATTTTCTTATAAAAAAATAATCAATATTCTTTGTTATATGTAACAAAAATTCAAAAAAATAAAATTTTATTTCGTCGACACTTTTGGTAAATAAGATCTAATTATTGTAATTGTTAATGATTGAAAACAATTATTTTTCTTAAAAAAAACAACTCATTTTAATATTAATTTGATAATTTGGTGTACTACAAATTTGTGAGTGTACCATATAATTTGCCTTTATATATTACTTACATTTGTGAGAATAAAAAGTCAAAAAATCATATCATATGTGTCATAATAACAAGATTTTAAGGTTGTTTGCTATCACGAGCATAGATGGGAATGCTCATAATAACATATGTGTCGTTCGTATGAAATATGACATTAGTAACCTCTACATTCCATGAATTTAAGTTGGGAAACAATAGATGATGAACTGTGACATCCTCAAGTTGAAGCGTCGAGAAAGTGGAGGGCTTGAGATAGGGTAGGGTACGGATCCATGACACCAATACCAAGTTATATACGTTAAAAATCACTTGAAGTTAATTTAAATATTAAAAAAAATGTTAAAAACTGCTCCTAGAGCATCATATAAAAATTTTATGTTGAAAAATAGAATACTCCTTCAACTTTTTAGAAGTCAATTATTATTGTTTCTAATATAAAATATTTATTATTGGTTTTCTTAACAAACGTCCTCACAAACTTGTTAGCAAAAGCCGGTTGTTAAACTTAATTCATTCAAATTCATGCATGAATAGTTAAACTTTGGCCATTTTTTTGCCTTTTCCATGATCCCTTAGAAAAGTCATAACTATTCTTTTCTGAAATAAATGAAAAAGCCTCAATTTTGCGTGTGTTGACTTTCACACAATATGAACACGGATACACTATAAATAACAATACCACCACCCTTCTCTCTCATTCATTTCTCAACTCTCCACCAAAAAGCAATAACATTTCAAAGTCCAAACAATTTTTCTGCTTCTTCAATCATACACAAATGAATCAAGATATTGAAGTTACACCATTTTTTCTTTGCCCTATTTCACTACAACTCATGAAGGATCCAGTTACTGTCTCAACAGGCATAACCTACGACAGAGAAAGCATCGAAAAATGGCTCTTTTCATCGGAAAACAAAACATGTCCTGTCACAAAACAACAACTCACACATGATGCAAATGATCTCATCATTCTCACTCCAAACCACACTCTTCGTAGACTCATCCAAGCATGGTGCACCATGAATTCTTCTTATGGAATCGAAAGGATTCCAACTCCAAAACCTCCAACCACAAAAACCCTCATTCAAAAACTCCTCAAAGAAGCTTCCGATTCTTCAGATTCACCTCATTTGCTTATTCAAACCCTTAAAAAGCTCAAAACAATTGCATCCGAGAGTGAGTCAAATCGACGGTGTATTGAATCGGCTGGCGCTGTTGAGTTCTTAGCATCAATAGTAACAAAAAACAACACAGGTTGTTCATCTTCATGTTCAACAACGGAATTAATTGAAGCTAGCTTTGATGATGATGATGTTGAAGGTTTTGCTTTTGACTTCAAAATAGGTGCAGAAGATGAAGCTATAAACATCCTTTACAATCTTCAATTATCAGAACAAGGTTTGAAAACTCTCCTTAACTTAAAAAATGGAGAATTTTTAGACTCTCTAATGAGATTATTGCAAAAAGGTAACTATGATTCAAGAACATACGCAATCTTTATGTTGAAATCTATGTCAAAAGTAGCTGATCCATCAAAGCTAGCCAATCTAAAGACCGAGTTTTTCATCGAGTTAGTTCAACTTCTCAAAGACCAGATATCAAAGAAAGCATCTAAAGCAACACTACAAACGCTAATCCAACTCGTCGAATTCGGAAGAAATAGAGTAAAAGCAATTGAATCAGGTTGTGTTTCTGCTTTGATAGAACTTCTTCTTGATTGCAAAGAAAGAAAGCCATGTGAGATGATATTGGTGCTTTTGGAGATGTTATGTCAATGTGCTGATGGAAGATTTGAACTATTAAGCCATGGATGTGGTTTAGCTATTGTTTCAAAGAAGATTCTGAGGGTTTCAACTATGGCTAATGATAGAGCTGTGAGGATTCTTCTTTCTGTTTCAAGATTTTCTGCTACACATTTTGTTGTTCAAGAAATGCTACGAATTGGTGTTGTTGCTAAGCTTTGTTTGGTTCTTCAAGTTGATAGTGGAAATAAGGCAAAGGAGAAAGCAAGGGAGATTCTTAAATTGCATTCAAAGTCTTGGATGAATTCTCATTGCATACCTTTTAATTTACTTGCTTCATACCCAATAAGTGGGTAAAAAATTGCTAGGGTTTTCAGTTTTTTTGTGTGTATATTATACCCCTTTTTTGGGATTCTTTTTCGTATAGAAAATAGAATTGTTCATAGAAATTTAATTGGATAATGGGATAGTTATGGGCATAAAATAATGTCCATGGAGAATAGGTCTGAAACATATTAGGGTTAATTGTTTATTGTGAATGAATACATCATATATTGATACAACAAAGTTTATCATGCCAATTTGTTACCTGTTTTAATTTCAATATTTTCTTTTCGATTTTTAATTATATATTGTTGCTTGAAATTAATGATGTAAGCATGCCATTAAATTATCTCAAAATTAATGACATATATGCCACTACCCCCTAATCTTGACTTCCTCTATACTCAACTTCTTCAAGCCATCATCGACGAAATAAGAAACCTCAGAGTTCACTCCAATCCCAACACCCAAGATATTAGTTTCATTACAGCTATATGGTAGAGAAGGTCCAACTTTATGGAATTTGGTCATTCTGATCATATGAACCTTTCTTCAATGGTTAGTTGTTGGAATTAAAAGCTAATTTTCCCTTCTCTATTTTTTTTACAACATTTCTTTCTGGACTTGCTTTTCCCTTTTTATTTACAGGAAGAAAAAAAAAACTATCCTAAATTTGAGATTTCAACATGTTAAGAAAATGTAGTCAATTGTTGCATGGCATACGTTATTGTAAATGAGTGCATAAGGTGTATACCTAGGTCATAGGAAAAACCTAAAAGTTGAAGAATATACCTAGTTCGAACGCATTTGTGCATCTCTTATTCTGTTTTTTAATGTATTTTGAACAATATTGACCTTTAGCTGAAGTTTTAAAGTCTAATTGGCTGCTGATTAGGCACATTAGCCTGAGTTATTTTGGCAGGCCAGCATTTATGCAATTGTCACTTTCTCTTGAACCAGTATTCTTTTAATTTGGTGTCTGAGTTATAAATGTTAGAATTTCTTCTAATATTTTGTGGGATGTAAACAATTGTTTTAATAAAAATGGACTGATGTTGTGATCCATTTGATTATGTTTAAGCCTCAATAGATGATGGGTTTTTGGACACTTAATCTGATTTGTATAGAAACATAGTGTAAGTCCAAACACTAGGTCCTTGATGGGTGGTACCTAGGGTTGGACGGTTATAAATAGAGAAGTTAGGTCCCCTTTGCCATCACTCTTGACAATATTGCTCATAGTGGTTTGCCCCATTGAAAACCCTAAGTTTGAAGCATCTGAAAGACAAAGGAAGACTTTGTCCTAAATCTCCGTGAATCCGATAAACATGGTGGTTTCCAAGTAAGTGTGTTCCAATTTCATATAATAACTTGATCTTTATGATTAAATTGTTTAAAATAAATTTTGATATATGTGGTTCATGGTATAGGTCTGGGGATGGTTGCAACATTTGTTGAATATCATGTCCTTCGGTACTTCATTGAATTTTTCGTATTTTGTAGGTTGTTTCTTCACAAAGCTTAAATAGTGGTGGCAAAATAGGTCAATTCGCTACATTCCATCATCAATCCGTCTAAGTCGAGGGTCGGGTGCAATAGTAAAGTTGATTGAATGACTTAGTGACCTGTTATGCTCGGCCATTAACGAATTCTTAAATAAAACAAATTAAAAGGTGGCAAATGACTTGGAAATATGGCCTAAAAGTTGTATAATTTAAAAAAAAAACTAAAAAATACGACGGAACAACCTGCAATATGTCCTTTTTACTCTATTAACTAAATGCATCATATTCACCACTTTCTCATTGAAAAAAACATTAACTATCTGTTAGCCAGTATTTTATCTTGTGTATATTCGGTGCGTAAAGTAAGGTTTAAAGCTGCGAAATTCTCGAAGTCCATATTGGAAGTTGCTGGGTTCCACATATATTGAGAATGTTTGACAGAAGCTTTAATTCGACAGTCAATTAGATTGTCGAAAAGATGGTTTCAAGAGGCCAGACACGTGGAAGACATGCAATTTCTTGTCGAAGATATGTAGTTCTTAACAGTTTATTTTTGCAACTATTTTCTCTATGTATATATCAGTTTTCATAGGAAAAACGGGTCCCAAATCATTATTATAGAATTCTAACACTCAAAGTACCAGCATTTAGAGAAAAGATTCACAAAATGTATGTAACTTGATTTGTCGAACCATCATTAAATTCAATGCAATGCAGTTTATATTTCTTTAAGTTTATGCATTTAAGCTTTTAAGCCTTTCACTTTCATTTTCTTCATTGATTTCTATCGAAAGGCAGTTATCTTCATACAAAAAACAGTTTTATTCATCTTGTTCATAAAATAAACTATGAGTATGATGAACATTCATGTATTTTCTGGAAAAAGATTGCACAACATGCCTTTTGATTTCTAGTTTGATCCTGCAAGTAATATTTTAAAAATAGTCTTATTATTTACCAAAAACACAGGTAAACAAATTGGCACGCCATGTGAGACCCTTTTTGTGCAATTTTTTGCAAGAAACTTCCATAACTGTCAAATTTTTCTAAGTGTTCTGGTGAAAATATTTCTGGAAGTTTGTAATTGCCTCTGGTAAACTTTTTTGGAAAAAAATATTTGTTTGTGCATGCATTTAAGAAGTGGTAAAACCTTGAAAGAAATGTGACATAACCTACCAAAGTGCATATGCTTCTCCTTCTTACATAGACAACATCGGCTCACTCCAACTGTCATAGTGGTGCAAAAACACCATTTGAGTCACGTAGACACCCACCAAAGCTTGTAATGTTCATCGAACGGTGAAAGGATGCATCATCATTGCATTTCCAACATCCATCTCTCGACCTTTCCCATAAAACCTGTTGATTGATCATTCATGTTGATTTATGTGTTGTTGAGCTGCTATCCGTTCTTCTAATCGTTGTTGTGCATTTATACAAATCTGTTCCAGACTCGTTTTTTTGTCTAATTCTAAACCTGATCGTTTCGATTTTGCCATAGTGACCATAACAACATCATAAACCGAGCAACATCGGGGTCAGTTTCACACGCCACAAACCTGATATACGTCAACAATTGATACCCGTTTCATAGTTGTTATTACTTGATCAGCAAAACGACATTCGGTGAGGCAACTTTGTTGAATTTATAAGCTTCGAACGAATGAGGGGGTGTACATGCAGACACGCCAACACTCAAGTAAATAAGAGAGCATAATGGGGATTAAGGGTTGAAAAATATCATACCTTTGGGGACTGTGTAAAGTCCCCTTATATTGTGAGGATGTACAAGTGTAGTTGCCAATGGCAAAAGTTTTTGCTCGCAGTTACAATTGCATGAACTGTAATTGTAGAGTGTTAGGAAATGGTAGTTATGCAGAACCATTGTGATTTTGTGTGAGTACCCCCCCTTGCGGAGTAGGAGTGTGAAGTAAGTAATTGACTCAATGATGAATTTGGCTTGTTTGTTAGGTCTAGAACTAGTCCGAGCGTAGGATTTTGGACAGTTCAAAATAGTAGCCCCTAAGTCGTTGCTCTTAGAGCAAGAGTGACCACTTCAATCAGTGATTAATTCCTATGTGAGGATAGGTATTGTACTTGTAAGAACTGAGTCGTGGAGAGCGTGATGCTCGCCTAATATTTGTAATTTGTGTGAAAACCGCAAGTTTTAGGAGTCAATGTGGTTAAACAATTCGTAAAGAACCTTGCTCTTATAAAGAATTACGCTCAGAAGGAGTTAGTGGATTTGATGTTTAACTTGGAACTTGTTTTTCATAACACGCTGGCACAGATATTGTAAATTCAAGAGGAATTATGCTCGTGGGTTGCTAAGGAGAACGATGCTCGTTGGAGAGATGTTTCCTTGGAGTGCTTGCTTGGAGTCAATTTGTTTCCATTAGGAGAACCCTGCTCGTGTAGAGCTAGTGAAAATTTTGGGTTACGAGTGATGTTCGGTAATGATTTTGCATTGTGCTTGTAAAAAATCTTCTACACAAGATAGGATGTGACTATTTGATGCCCTCGTAGACGATATGATTGTTTGTCCTCTATTTATTGTTATCATCTCGTGGATGAGATTGAGGGGACATGACCTTTGATAACTGAACGCCACATGTAAGGGCTAGTAATGTACTTAATTACATAGGCCCTTGAATGGTTTTATCAGTGTTGTTTTTCGAGGAAGCATCACAGTGGTTCGATCCATCTTGATGCTTAGATATTTGGTGGTTTTCCCTTGATTCGTTGTATTGATCAGCTGCAATGATTTGGAGCGTTGTTTTGTTTTAATTATGTGTAGTCTCAGTTTGCACTGTCGCATTGGATGAATGCTCTTGGGGTTTCAAATGTTTTTACAGGAAGTATCAAGGGTTTTGGTGGTTCGTTCAAAACACTTTTTACTCGTATCTTTCAAGTTGGTTACCTTCCGAGTTATGCAAAGCTTCCGCATTCAACGCATTTCTAGATTTCTTCTCTTTGAAGAATTTTATTCTCCACTTCATCTTCTAAAACAAGTTAGTGTTCTTTCTACTACTATGTTTCTCCACTTCTCTTTGAACGCATTTTTATAGGCAATACCACCTCTTTCAACACTTTTGGGTTGGATTTTTCTTTCCAAAAATACCCTCAATTTTCAATACAAATAATATATGTAACAAATAGATAAGAATAAATTTAAATATTAAAACAAATGTAACAAACACAATATGAATATATATTTTTTGTTTTTTTTTTCCTTTATCATTTAAAAAGTGTAACAAACTACATGGGTATATTTATACTTACTTTTTCATGATTCCAATTATACCCTTAAACAACTTTTTCTATAATAAAATTGTTGTTGGTGTCATTAAAAAAAGAATTTAAATTATATATATTTTTGTTATATTATATTATTGTCGGTGTCGTTGAAATAGATAATTATGGTTAGTTTGATTTTTTTATAACTTGAAAGCAACATACATTTATATTGTTTTTAGCTTTAATCAAAATTAAAATTTAATAAAAAAAAACACCGTTCATAATTTTCAAACTTTAGCGCAATAAAAAGAGCTGAAAGACGGACACGTGAGTGCCCGTCTTTTCGCTAATAGTAGCAGCTTATAATAGAATAGATTCACATAGACAATTTGTTTTAAGAGGTCATATAGACAAATTAGTTTAACGATATAATTGAAATTAAAAAAACACCCCAAGACTGTGTATTCTCTTTATTATATATAGTACAAATGTAGATCAATTGTTATCAGGTGGGGGGAAGTATCAAGGATTTTGTTTTATATAAGTAAATACAAATTTTACTTCTATATTCCGAATAGCTCTTATAAATACCCCCGAACTCTATATAACCCTCCATTTCTCTCTTTACTCTGTTTTTATCTCATCATCAACTTATTTATCTATCACATCACTATTTATATTTCTCTCTCTCAAAGTGTAGATAAAATGTACAGATGTTAAAAGATCATTTTTCATAATCACTTCTAAAGTTATACACATAATTGATTTTGATGTACTGACGGTGCAAATATTTTTACCAACATTATATACTGTGTACATACTACATAGTTTCATTCTTGCAATTTTTTGTGTGCGAATTTGACCATGAGATTGCTTGTTGTATAGTTTTTTATAGATGTATATACGGAATATAGCCAAATAATATGTTTTTAAAAAATAAAAAAATAGTTACTAAGTTTTTTAGTGAGAGAAACTCTAACTTTTCTCTAAAAAAAATTTCTCCTTCATTCATCGAGCAGGGGTGGTTTTAGGTCATTTTCGACCTAGAATCACCCTTTACATCTTTTTCCACTTTTCTTTGAATCTAAATAAGTGGTTCTCACATATATCAAGTGTTTTCTTTTGTGTTTTTTGTGATTTCGTCATCTGAGTGCGGCGTTGTGTTGTCCGTCGTCTTGTGCGGCGTTTGATTTTGCGTCTCATCGTGGTGTTGGTTTAGTTCCTATTGAAAGATCAACATCAGTCAATTACAAATTCAATCAATGATTTGGGCATCAACATTGCAGATCCAGAAACATGGGTATTTCGATGACTTAGGTTTTATCATATTATTTGTAGGCATTTTGCCGTCGTATGCTGTTAACTTGGATGCTGTGAGTTTGTTCGCAGTTTCACCCTTTACGTTTTTAGCGATGTTTCTATCTGATGTAATCTATCAATTTGAATAATATAATATCATTTTATTTTTGTAAAAAAAATGTTTTTAATAAGACGTGCTTAAGTTTAACAGAAAGTTAAGGGCACTGACATATGAACACACCAATGAAACCCTAGAAATAAAAATAAACAATGAAGTGTCCAACTACAAAAAATCTGATATATATTGCGAGTCAGATTCCAGCAGCGTGCTAGCTCTTTTTTTTTTTTTTGAAGGAAGCAACGTGCTAGCTCATAATTAGTTTGTTATGATATAAGTATACTATATGTGTAGTTATAACTTATAATAATAGAGATCTTTCTATAAAAATATAGTTTAGTCAACTAAGTATGAACTAAAACACTATATGCAAAAAAATTAATATTTGTTTGAATATGTTTCGAGAATAATCCTCTTCAATCATTTTCAAACTGATATATTTACACTAATTAATAAATTTCACGATTGTATAGAGGACCACATGCAACAAATATGTGGCATGAGTGGTAATTAAGCGGTTTAAGTCCATAAACATCCTTTAAAAAAAGTCCTTAAACATGTGGTGATGAAATAAGCAACTCTTAAATTAATAAGCAACTACTTTTTTTTTTTTTTTTTTAAGAAGCCAAAATGAAATATAATAAATCACCAAGAGTAATTTGTCACGTAAAAGGTGTACAAAAGAGAATTACTCAACAAAATACAATGTTAAGTATTTGTTGCCATAAAAACACAATGAAAAAATAACAAGAAGAAAACTACTCCATAACACCCATACATAATAAAGGGTGTCGTCACCAGTCATTATAACCGAAAGCAGAAGTGAGCATATTAGCTTTTAACCATAAAAATACATAAACTTTACGTTGTCTAATAAATGGACCAAATCCTGAACTTTGCGCTTAAAAATCCTGTTGTTTCTCCCCTTCCAAACAACCCAAACACAAGCATGCCAGATCACTTTGAGGAAAGAATGAGCAAATCGCGGTAACCCCGCTATATGACCAAACTGATGAGGATGATCGCGAACCGACTATAGAGATATGAAAGAAATACCGACCCACTAATATATACAGTGCCACAAGCTACCAAAGACGTCACATCGGAAAAGAAGATGAATCGTAGTCTCTGGACATCCGCATCCTCCAACGCAGGAGGTGTCGTCATGATGAAGGAAAACAAGCAACAACTCTTAATGAACGTTTAATTATGTGTTTATGTTGGGTGCGATGAGTGGAGGTCATTTTGCTTTTGCAACTATATAAAGCGAATATATAGTTTTGACGTATTTTTTTCTTCCATTTTGACCATTCGTTCAAACTAGTTTAATTACTATTTTATTCATTTCATAATATGATTGAAATTATTAATTAAAAATAGCTAAATTTCATAAAAATAGGAGTTACCTCACTACAATAGGTGCAATATCAAACACCATAAAAAAACTTTAATCTTATTATAAAATTGATATCTCGATCTATATACAATTAAATGCAATAGAGAACAGATAGATAGACATGTTAGTGTCCATCTTTCCTCTAGTATTAATAAAAGGTAATTACATAATACCATAGTACAGGAACTACTTAGAAATCACCACAAAAACGAAAAGGCAAAAACAAGAAAAAAAATACATAAACAACGAAAAGTGGGGAACAAGACAAACTAAAACAATAAAAGAACAAAACACAGGCCAATCAAATCTTCAAAGATAACACCCTCAACCAAGGCACCCAAATCAAAAGCACACACCAGAGGAGGAGAACATATTTCAGACAACACAACCCCCACCACAATGCAAGATCAGTCCCAATCTCTCCCACATCCCTCTATCGGCCCCAGGAAAACACAAAGTGCACTCTCCACTTATAGTAGGTACTTGTATACATAGAGGTATTACAACAAAACAAAAACAAAAAAAACTCATGTTCTAGGAGGATACTATAATCTTTTCCACAAGTTTCACTATAGAGAAGGATTTCCCAATAAAACAAACTCATTCAGGGTCTTCCAAATGAACCACAAAATTGAATTTCAGACTAAAATAAGAAACCTAAACCTCACCCCACCACAAACTCTAAAAAGTGGAAAATAAACCTACCAAATCCCTAGGTAACATTAAGATCCATCTATAACCACCTAGTGTAGTGACACATATCTTAACTATTCATCATTTACTTCTTGTTCATATTTTTTAACCCAGAAACTCTTCTGTCTTCCTCACCCTTCGCAACCCTATTCTTCCCTTCTCTCACTCTCTTTCTCTGAGGTGTCTCATCAAAAACTTAAAAAATATCGAACAAGATCTTAAGACTCAAAATCAAATGAACCTTAATTTTCATAGAGTAACAACGAACAAAAAACATGAAACCCCAACTTTGGGATCTGTCAAAGCAAAAGGAACAAGAGTGTAATAGAATCCAAAGTGCAAAACGCTAAACCAATTTCCTAGAACTAGTCTCAAACATCCCTCATATATTTTGAACAAACTCTTAAAACCCCTAAAAACCTCTAAAAATAACTCTCAATTATAAAATCTGTTATGTTCAAGACAACGTGACGCCTAGATTGATAGTGACTCTAACAAAGATGAACGCCACCATGAATCAATAAGGAAATCATAGAGATGCATAGCGATGGAAATCGTGGATAAATCGAGTGATGGAATCCAAACAAAAATCTTCGAAAGGTAATTATGGAGAATTCAAGTGATGTAACCAATAAGGTTAGAATATTTAGTATGATATGGAAGAGGGAAACAAGGAAAGGACGTTATTATTTGAAAGGGTATGGGGGGGTGCAAGATTTTGAAGACGAAGAAAGAGGAATAAAAGGGAGGGAAAAGAAATAGGATTTTAGTAGTGGGGAGAATGTTTTTGATGTAATAGTTGATGTTGTTTTGTGGTAACATAATTTCATATGTATTTTATACTTAAATTTTATATAATAAATTATTGGCGTTTATTGTATTTTTAGATTATTTTACTACTTTTATTTAATTTTCAATAGGATAAGATCAAGAGAGTGAGAATAAATGATGAAAAAGTAGTGGGAGACATGCATTTGATAAAGAGTTGATGGCTAAGGATCAAAATAATATTCGTGGAGAACTTCTTCAATGCTTGCAAGTGGAAATTCATTTCAAGACTGCCCATTTTCGCAACACTAAGTGTAGAAACCGTCAAAATAACTAGAGGGAAGTTAGAAAATATTACAGTGTTGACACTGTCACAATAACTCTTTATTTTGTTATGGAACTTCAAGATTCTAATATAATCTTATTGCTTTTAAGAAATATCTAGGCATCAAAATTTGTTGAAAGACAAATGATGATGTTGGACTATTAAGATTGGACAAAAGTTCTGAAAAATGAGAATAGTCTAAAAGATCTTGAGGTGATATCACTACAAAAATTACTCTTATTTGTTACCAACTTTGAATAATTTGTTGCCAACAAAATTCTTTAACAAATTTTTGGCCAAAAAACCTCTCATAATTAAATGTTAAAAATCAATCAAGTTGTTATTTGTGGCCAAAAAGTCCCTCAAGTTTGCAACAAACATTTAAATTTGTGGGTGCCAAATAGCTAAAAATTATACAAGAAATTTGGCATTGATGATATTTGTGAGTAAAATCTGCCACAAAATCTAATCCATTGTGGTATTTGTGAGGGACATACCCACAACAAAATGTGGTATATGTGAGGGGCAAATCCGTCACAAATTTATGGTGATTGAGAGGGCAAAATCCGTAGAAAAATCTAAAATATTTTTTTATCCTTCACAAAATTTTCCCTCACAAAAACTTTATTATATATATATATCACTCTCACATTATCTCATTTGTCATTTCTTCCTTCTTTCTAAATGTTCTTTCTACTTTCTCCATAAAAAATACATAATTTGAAACCCTATAAAACTTTGTATAAACATATATCCAAAACAAGTGTGAGTTTGATCTAAAGATAAAAAAAATATTATAACAAGAATAACCAAATGTAAATACATCTAAAATTCTTTT
>Ga0315915_1002717_pt1 | contig 22391 bp, 11 predicted proteins | sample MpolbnodulesMG_FD_207738 | JGI IMG/M metagenome (GOLD analysis project Ga0315915, IMG submission 207738) | Medicago polymorpha root nodule microbial communities from Los Angeles, California, United States - branched nodules | ecosystem: Host-associated > Plants > Roots > Nodule | place: USA... | reverse complement strand
ATTACAAGAATTGCTCTAACAAAACATAAAAAAGATTTGGCGAAATACAATGTGTTGATGGAATTAAAATAAGCGGATGAGATTTATTTGTGGTTTTCGTTACCTTCCCATTCCTAATAAGAGGCACTTTCGGAATTTTACTTAACTTTCATCTGAACTCCGAATTATTAGTCACGGTCTTGTAACCAAAAAAAGAATTAGTCACGGTCTCTATTCCATGAGAGCCAAAGTAAGAGTTATAAAAAAAAATATTTTCCCTAAAAAAAAAGTTATCAAAAAAATTTGATAGGGTATTTATTTATTTTTGATAGAATTTGATAGGGTAATTTTGTTTGCATAAGATAAAAATAGGAAGTAGAGAAATAGAACAATGGAAAAAAGAGATCAGAGCAAAATCTGGGTCCTAAAATGATGGGGTCGTTGAGTGGAAGGAATTGAATTCATTGAATGGAGAGCAAAACTAATGGTCTATCATAAACAAAATATAAACAAAGAATTAAAGCATTCTCATCAATTTCTCTCTCTTTCTTAGCATTTTCAATAACATTACATCCAAAGCCTACAAAAGTAGAAAACTAAAATCAAAGCAAAACAAAAACACAAAAGAAGGAAGTAGAAGAAAAATAACAAAATGTCGTGGCAAACTTATGTGGATGAACATTTGATGTGTGATATCGACGGCACTGGCCATCACCTCACCGCGGCTGCCATTCTTGGCCATGACAGTTCTGTTTGGGCTCAGAGCACTTCATTCCCTCAAGTAATATCCACTTAATTCAAATCAATTTATTTATGTGTGACCGCACGCTTTTTTTAATATATGTTTATGTGTGTGCGCACTTTTGTATCAACGATCTCATCATCACAATGTTGATATGTAGATCTATCATAACAATTTTTTTCATCTTGATTTAATATTTTGTTTCAAATTTTAATTCACATTTGAAACATTTGGCTTTTCAATATCACATTGTGAACATTACTTTCATTTGATTGATAGATTGATCAATCTATCGATTTAATCGGTTTTTTTATTTGTGTATGCTATCACCGTCCTAGTAACGATTATTTCACATTTCGACAGCATAGAAGAAATCTTATACAAATTGTGCTATAGGAGTTAGGATCTGTTTGTTTCTGTGTCAAATTGAGTTGATAATATGAGTATTACATTTCTGATTTGAGAAGCTATGAGATTAGGTCCATGTTTTGATAAACACCTTATTTGCTGTTTATAGCATAAACATGACTAAGTACTTGTCAACATTGCAATGAAACTCAAGAACATTGTATCTTTTAGGTCTTATTTGTGTGATCATTTTGTTTATATGTGAAATCTGTGTGCTATTGAAGTGCATTGATTTGTTTTACGCTTCTTTTTACAGTTTAAGCCTGATGAGATTACTGGTATCATGAAAGATTTCGACGAACCAGGACATCTTGCACCTACTGGCATGCACCTTGGGGAAATCAAGTACATGGTTATTCAAGGAGAGCCTGGAGCTGTCATTCGTGGGAAGAAGGTAACACTTTATACTCGTAGGGTGGGATTGAATTGCCGGTTCAAACCTGCGCCCCAACATATCAAATATCTCTGCAATTTTATACTATATGATTTATGAGTTTGGAAGAATTTATTCGGATGATTCTTATACATCATCTTTCTCATACAAACAACATGAAAATGAAAAATATATTGTTGGACGAGCCAAAACCTATATCTTTTTTCTATGCACATTGCACATATACATTTACTATGTTATATGCATATATTTACCTTGAAAGTCTCCACTTTGAGTCAAGTTTTTTTGTGAAAATCAAACGTGATTTCCGAAAGTTTGTGACATCCTGCTAGATGGTTAAGTAGCTTTTCTATATTTGCTTTGCTTTAAAATAACTATGAATACTAACACAGACACAATACGACACTCATACTCAGACATAGACACAAATAATGATTTTAAAAAACGAAGTGATTGTATATATGATTTATGTGTCGGTATTAGACCACTACATATCGGACTCCAACACGCTTTTGGTCTAAACTGTCTGTGCTTTTCATAGAAGATAACTTACCTTTGCATTTGTTTTGTAGGGATCTGGAGGTATAACAATAAAGAAAACTGGGCAAGCTCTAGTTTTTGGCATCTATGAAGAACCTGTTACTCCTGGACAGTGCAACATGGTTGTTGAGAGGTTGGGAGATTACCTTGCTGAACAAGGTCTCTAGATCAAGAATCATCAAGATTTGATTATGTTGTTTTTTCATACTATATTTTTATGATACTATAATCATCTAGAAGTGAGAGAACTAGGGAAGCAATAAGTTGTAGGCTCTTGTTTTGTATTTGTTATCCTTCTATTGTTAACTTCATTCGGCTTGTTCCATAATTAAATGTAATAAAAGGTAAATCAAACAGAGAAAAGAAAATTAGAAATAAATCCATTCATTCTCTTTGTTAACATTTCATGAAAAAACTTGCATTTGGGTTTGCACAATCTTTGCAAGTCATGCGGCAGACGCGACGTGGAGCCCTAATTCGCGTTGTAGGGCTCTCTATCATAAACAAAATATTATTCTCTTAAAGTGTATTTTTTTTCTTCTTATAAGCAAGAGGTGTATTATTGAATGGAGTACAAGGGATACTCTAATCCATTACAATAATACAAAGATGGTAGAGAGAGTTAACCCCTTTACATAATAAGTGATCATTATTGACTAGAGAAGCATTCTAAATGATTATTTAACCAGTTTGAGAATACAAAATCAGATGCCATATCCCTCTTGCTAATTAGCCATCTCCATGATAGAGCTTGAATCTTAGCCTTAAGACTTGTGAAATCTGCCATCTCCCCTTTGAAAATTATTGCATTCCTCAACAGCCAAATGTTCCAGATTGTAGCTAGCCAGATCAAGAAGCGTGTTTTCCGGTATGTCTTTCCCTTTAGTTGCTGTCCATGTTGCAGAAAGTGTTCTATTCCATTAATGTCTTCATGAATAATGATTCCCATCCGAACACATCGATTTTTGATAATGATTCCCATCCGAACACATTGATCTTTGATGAGGCACCACTCTTCCACAGTTTATTAATCGCTTTCTTTTGACTTACTTCGATGGTGTTAGTCCTTGTAGCACTGCTTTCAACTCTGTTAATTCGTGTACAGATGTGATATCGTTGTTGACTGCCCACCTCAAATTCCACCTCCATGATGTATTTTGCCAAATTCCATTGCCTGCAACTGTTGAAAGTTTTTAAACTGCAGAATGGTTCATTACCTAACCATTTGTCCTTCCAAAAATCTATCTCCAATCCATTGCCCAAGTTACATTTAATGTTGTTTGGAAACCATGCTTCGCTCGACATGTTTGTTGTGCCTACAAGTAAAATGTCTTTCCACCAATTCGAGTCCTATCTTCTTGTCATAGAACCATCACGTCTGAGTACTTTACGAGCTAACAGACCATATTTAAATTTTAACAGATCATACCACAATGCATTTTTTTCCCTCCGAGACACCGCCACTTTCATTTGTTCAAAAGAGAAATATTCAAAAGCTCCACAAGTTTTATTCTTTGGCAGACATACTTGTTTCCAACTTAGCCAACAAGTTTTATGCTGATCAGAGCAGCCTTTATGCTGATCAGAGCAGCCTCTCCACAAGAACATCCTTTGTATTTTAGTCAACTCAGTCGGGATTTTTTTCGGTGCTTTCAAGAAGGCGAAGTAGTACCAGAAGTAGACTACTGAAAATTGAGTTAATGAGAGTTACTATGCCGCCTCCTATGGATAAATTCCTCCCATACCATCTCAATCTTTTTCATTGCATCTACAACTGGTTTTCAAGTATCACAACGCCACGGATTCGCCCCAGTAGGTAGACCAAGGAAATGAAACGAGAACTTATCAATACTGCAAGAGAGGAAGGCAGATGCGGCATCAATGAATTGATCTTCAAGGTTGATCCCATACAACTTCCTCTTGTAGAGACTGACTTCCAGTCCTGCTACTATTCAAAGCCTCTGAGAATTGACTTCAAACTCCATAAGTTTTCCTACGAACCTTCACCCAAAAGTATGGTATCATTTACGTATTGTAACATATAGTGTTGTTGATAATTACTCACCACGTAACCTTAAAAACACCCTCTTCGGATGACCTGTGAGACCTTCAGCAACTATAATAAACAAAAATGGAGAAAGCGGGTCTCATTGCCTTAACCCTTGTTCAACTCAAAATCTTCTTTCGGACTTCCATACACTAGAACCGACACTGAGCTTGAGAAAACGCAAGCCCTCATCCATTTAATCCATTTCTCATGGAACCCCATCTGGTTGAGCATATATTCTAGATACTTCCAACTAACAGAATCAAATGTTTTTTTTTCGAAATCTACCTTTAGGAACATACACTTATCTCATCTTTTCTTAATTAAATCAATTAACTCATTAAGCACAACCACTTATCTACGGCGAAATGACTTTTCCCAGCACCTGTTTCTGTCGAGCAGCAAGTAATTTGGACAGTATCTTGTAGAGGCTACCAACTAAGCAGATTGGCCTGTATTTAGAGAGGGTTCGCGGATGATTGTTCTTTGGGATCAACATCAAGAAAGATGCTGTGATTCCTTTTGGCAGAATCGCGTTTTGATGGAATTCTCTTATGAATGATGACACAGCTTTTTTCAATAACTCCCATTCTCTTTAGATGAAATTGAAGCCGTCGGAGCCAGGGCTTTTGTTGCCATCGTTGTTCGATACCACTTCCTTTATCTCCTCCTCAGAAAATGGGACCAGCATTGAGAGATGGATTTGAATGATACCTCACTCTAAACTGGTTTATTAAATTCTCTTTCTGCAAACAGATGGGAGAAATGCATTTTTACTTTCTTCACATTCTCAACGCCTTCCACCCATGTTTCTCTTTCTGTAAACAGATTTGAATGAAACCAGTTGATCTTTCTCATTGTTAAAAGTGCTTCACTCTCAAGGTATGTATGGTATTTGTTGAGAATATGGATCAGAACTTATTATTAGAGTTTATTGTAGTATTCCTATGGTTATGACTGTTATGATTTTAATTATAGGAATTATGGGGGGTTACAAATTTATGCTTGTCTGTTACAATTTTCTAGGCAGTTTTCTTTTGTTTATTTCTGATTATGAATTTCTTGTATTTAAAGGTTGTTAGAAGGAATGAAATGTGTGTTTTTCAGTTTTCAGAACTCATAAGTCTGCTTAATTTCTTTTCTAAATTCCAACACTGGTTTCAAATATAAGCAAAAAAGAAAGCAATACTCTTTAATGGAACAAGTTCTCGTATAAATTACATGAAAAGAAATGACAATTTTGTAAAGAGTAAAATACATTCCCCTCCCCTAAAAGATACAAGTATTACACATCCCTCCCCTCATGTTTCAAAATACACAGCCCCCTCCCTCACTAAATAAAACATAGTTCAATTTAATCCAATTTTATGTTTTCCGTCAAATTTTCTTAACTTCCGTTAAATAAAAATCTTTTGTTACCAAAATACCCTTTCCTATTCTTATTTGATCTGTGTTCTTTTCCCTATCAATTGCTTGCAATATCAATTGACTACAAGTAGCAAGTTCCTTTGATAACATTTAAAAAAAGTGCTTTCACGACTACAGATGCATTTTGACAAAATCCATGATTGGAATTTTTCTGAATATAAAAAAATAAAAATGAGGAGAAGTCCAAAATCCACCGTAAAACCTCTTCTCACCAATTTCATTATGAAGCAAGACCCACAAGAAACCCATTGCCTTAATCAATCGTTAACCGAATTTCAGTTCCAACTTTATAAACCTTCGTGGCAAATGAGAAATCGCTTAAGACATGTTTGGCATGTTGATGACAATGAAGGATATAGAAATAACATACTTAGAAACTCTGAAAGGTTATTTTGGTAAAAGAAATAATTTGACGAGAGTTATTTTTAAAAGTTAACAGAAAGTTAAAAGGAATGATGAAAATGTAGTATTTTAAAAGATTTAAGGGAGGGGAGTGTGTGTTTCAAAACATGAGGGGAGGGGAGTGTAATATCTCTATCTTTCAAGGGAGGGTGGAGTAATTTACTCTTTTGTAAATGCTTTAATTTTTTTATTACATCAAGAAAATTCAATGAAGTTAACCAATATTCTTAGTATGCGTGTAGTTAGTTAATTGAGATAGGAGGGAGTAATATTTCGTCAACAACGTTTATGTTACAGATGTCATTTAGCTAGTTATCATCTCCCTGATAAACTCTAATTATCTCCCTAAATTATGGTATTTATACCATAAATAAGACATCATCGTGTATGCCTGGGACACACAATTTATCTCGCAGTTTGGCAAACATTTTATGGGATGAGAAAGTTAGTTTATACTTTATAAAGAAACCGGTTAGGCTACATTACCTTTCATCTTCAAATATCTTGCAGATCCTGCAGTAATATTTTGCCATGGATAAATTGCAGCAAGAAACTGATGAGCATGTGGCATTGATTGGTTGAATCAACAGGCACTTCATACACATCATCTTTGTAATTGATTTTCTACATATATTTAGGCATTCCGTCAAAGATGAATTATGAAAAATCAAATTCCTCAATTCAAAAATAAAACATAAACAGAGCACATACTATTCTTACCTGTCAATTAAATGATCTGATGCCTCGTCATGGCAATGTATGCAAGCATGAAGCTGGTTGCAACAGGGAGCCAAAAGCTTACAGTTCCTCTTGTAGTGTTTGCAACCATAGATTTTTTCATGAGGATCCTTGTAAGATGGATGTTTCCCAGGGAATTCCTGTCCATCGCTTTTGATATTGGCTTCCATAGAAGAGATCTTCTGACTAATGATCCAACGGCTAAAAATATGTGGGAAGTTATGTTAAAAACCTGAAGTGTGTGGCTATTATAGGATTGGAATAGACGAACAATAGATGCAATTAGTCGAGCAGAAATACACCGTCTTCTAAAAAAATTGTACACTAAATTTTAGCAAATAAATATCAATGGTTTACAACATCACACTTAAATAAACCACAGGTATTCATATGCAACTATAAAAGGTGCATTTCATACTCATTGTGGTCCGTGGTTTACTGCTTTCTAATAGGACCATACCATGGACTCAAATACAGTACAGGTCGGGTCCAAGATGAAGAAGGCTTGCATGTTTAAACCTGCAAGCTCTGGCCCACTAAAGATTAACTGCAATCAGGAAGAAAACATGTAGGTGTCGAGGGATTGACCAAATAGTAGATGCAGGTATAGAGATAAGGTTAGTTACAGAGAGTATAGATGAAAGAGAAAATACAAGGTACAGACAGAAATGTAACAGAATAGGAGAGGGATATCCTGTTCAGTTTTATTTTAGCTTTTAGCTTGGGCTAAGTGATATTTTCCCTGGTTAGGAACACGTTCAGCTCTTTCCTTTTTCTGTAGTTAGTTCAGATTTCAGTTTCAACACAATACCCCTTTTATTGATTGGAACTGTTTCCTATAACCTTCCAAAATTAATGATGAGGAAAACAAGCAAGATTACATAACCTTGCCATTAATGCATGTTAGGATTAGTTTATTTTACACTGAAAAATACCTCGGTCAAAAGCTGTCTACGTCTTGATTGTAAGTGTTTTTATAAAAAAAGAAAAAAGCAAAATAATTTGAATGTAAACATAACAATTGTATTGTTCACTGACGATAAAATTGACTAGCAAAATAATTTAAGCAATATTCTTCAATTGTTACTCCAAAATATGAGGAGATAAACATAATTGTCAACAACCAACTACCCAAGAGCTAAGTTGTTACTTGTTAGGTATAGGCATATTATTAGTTTTTATTGTGTAAATAACAAAAACCATTAGGAAAATCACAAGACCAACCTCGTCAGTAGGCTCTGTATTATGTACGACTTTTCCTGAGGGTCTAGGCAAGAGTCACGAGATACCCTTCTTATTACCTTCTCGAGATCATCTTGATTCAATTTCAGAAGTCTGTCATAATGCCCAGACTTGTCAAAATCAAAATGTTGAACAGACTGACTTGTCATAGTGCCCACTGGTTTTACTTCATTGCAGCCATTTTTCTTAATATCATGAAATTGATTTGTGCATTCTGAACATTGACTATAACTTTGTGCTCCATTATGAACCTTAACATTGTCATCAACATTTTTGTCGGGCAACTCAAAGTTATTGCCAATAAGATCCTTCTGCAAAAAATCTATGCTTTCGTTGGCCGACGATTCTTCTTGTAATGCATTAAGAACCTCTTCTGACAAATATTTGGATATAATTTCTAGTGGCTCAACATTCTGTAGAGGGGCATCATTTGATCCATCTGCTGCCTTAGCTATACTGTACCCATTCCACCATTCACCTAACCATTCATCAAACATTGTATTCTTAGTAGCCATGGACCATAAGAACATTAAAACATGTTGTTCTTCCTGTGTTAAAGATGCCATTAGCCAAGGTATCATATCTTGTAATATTTCTGCACTTATTCTTCCAAGTATGCATCCTATGATCTTCCCTTGCTCCCGGTTCGAGAAGAATTCTCTAATTATAGGCCAAATTTCTATTTCCTCGCGGTTTATATGATCAGAAAGTAACTTATGCATTGATTTGCACCTTTCTTGCAGCTTCCTGATTAAATGATGACGCCTTAGCACTCTCTTGTCCCTTATCTTTGAATCAGTAGTAGAAACTAAAAGCTGTAATTCAGAAATCTTATCAAGAATGCGAGACATTTTACCAAAGTGCTCAACTTCATGTTTGTGATCAAAGGTGTAGGCATGGCTAATGTTTTTGAGCTGGCCTATTGCCTCCAAAGCTGGAAACACTATTTCCTCCTCTGCATCACTATGGATTTGATGAAGAAAATATATGAGATTGAACCGTTTTTGGAAATCAGTAACCAAATCATCATGCCCCTCTAACTGAGCCGAGCCAAGAACTAGGTAATCTAAATCTTTCTTAATAGCCTTGTGAAAGAAAAATATCAGGTCAATTGGTTTTGGATCATTAAGAAATGAAACAGAAGAAGAATTTGCTGCATGAAGTCTTGGATGCTGATTTAACTTCATAGCAGTGTCAGGGAAAAATATGTGCAAATTAATTCCTGTGGAGTATGGTGTCTCATACTTGCTCACATTTTTGGATCCAGAAGATGAGGAATAGGACAAACAATTCTTGCCACAGCTTTTATGTGGCTGCTTGTCAGAATTTAAAAATGAAAACCCACAAGCTTCCTTCATTTTCTCAGATGAAAAAGAGTGTCTTCTTTTGAACATATGCTGCAAGTCCTGTCGGAACTTTTCAATTGAGGTTTTACCTGAATAGCCAATGCGGAACCATTCATGTAACAATGGCGCAAAAGCTTTACTGACAGAACTATTTCCCTCCTTCATGTAATAGAGAATGGACCTGGATTCTTTTTCAGACAAGTGAACTGAGAACCAAGTTATAACACATTTTAGTAACCCAAGGGGCATCATATGCATGCTCAAGCTTAGAAGTCTCGCTTGCATTCCATTTCTGCAGTTCTTTCTAAAGATAGGAAACACCTAATAAACAAATAAGGTGTCAAAATTGGAAACAGTTAAATGGTATCATGTAGCATCCTTTAAATGAAGAAATAAAAATTGTTGATAAGTATGGAACTAAGATATAGCCATAAATTTGATCCAAAAACAGAAAGATATAGATAGCCATAAATTTAAATTTTCTTTAAAAAATGGAGATTTATTCTTTCTCTCATTTCTTGTTTTTTTTTCTTCACTCAGACTAAGAAACATTTCATTCCACTGAAAACTTCATAAATTAATGTGTCTGTATAAGTGGATAGGTTCGTCTGCTTAAATCATTTTTATCTTGATGATACTTTTACAATCAAGAATGGTTTCAAAACCACGATATGTGGATATATTATTAACTGATAAACTAAAAGGTTAAGGACCATCATCATATATTATTTATATAATATCTCATGTTCCCGACCTTGCTGAGTTAAAAAAATTGTGATTTACATTGAATACCTCAATTTCTTGAAAAGAAAAATGTTTGTTGACTGCTGATACAAATAATTCAAGTTTTCCACAAAGCTTCTCTACAAGTTTGGTCAAAGGCATTTCACTTTCTGAGTTATATAATAACAACTGCTGTAAATCTTCAATGTGACTTTCACCAAGGAAATATTCAGTAGACTTGGAAAATCGGTCATGCGCATGTTTGTTCAGTACAGGATGAAAGAATTTCTTAAGAGCATTGCTGTGATCAGAAAGTTATATTCAGAAATTTGGACAATTGAGAAGAAAAATATTGAGCATTTTAGATAGAAGAGGGTTGGCTTTAAAAAATTCAGCAAAATTAAAATACAACAATTTAGTCAGATTCTACACACCAAAAATGTAAGACGTGTAAGAAATATTACCTGTAGAAGATGAGGACATCAGCCAAGAATTTTAGCTGGATAAGTATTGAGTCTAAATTTTGAGAACAGCCGGAACCGGAATTTCTTATTAGATAAAGGTCTTGCAGAATTTCTTTCAAATCTTTCTTAATAGCGTTATGCCAAAGATGGAGAACCTTAACCTGGTTGACTTCATCTTCTGTTTCTTTGTTGTTCACTTTCGTTCGACTCGAAATTTCTTTGGAGTTCCTATGGAATGAACTCGGACCAAATGATTTTTCTATATGTAAGAATCCACGGCAACCTTGAAGTTCCTCGCTCTGAAAATATGTCCCAGTGAAGGTTTGTTTGTTGCTTCCAAGCCAAGAAACCAAAACCTTCGCAATTAGATCTGAATTATTAAAAAGGCGAGGGGGAGTATATAAATTTTATTCAATATTCAGTAATAAACTTTAGCTAACCTCTTGCAGTGCTGTTTCCATTGGTGCAATTTCATTAAAACACCGAGTAACTTCTGCTTGTTTATCTGCTGACAGGAAGGACACCATCCATGGCAAAACTTCCTCCAGCAACATTATAGGAACACTACATATGAATTGCCACACAAGTGAGGCTTGTTCTTTAGTAGACAATTTTTGGATCAGAAGAGGAAAAACCTGCGGCAGTGGATAAATTTGATAGTAAGTATGATAATCAAAACTCAAGTATCTACAAATACATGCTCATGCAAAATTTACGTTATTGAAGAATTTCAAAATTAAAGATGCAGGTCAAGTCATTTCTAAATATTTCTTGTTTTACCCCCTTCATATATGTCATTGTCGTGGAATCAACTTCATGGTTCAGACCACTTTGACGTATATAGCTGGCCTTAGCAATGTAGATGCCAGAGCAATTAATTGCATGAAAACTGTACTTTAAGCCCACACACAAGAGAAAGGTATGCCAAGCCTGGCATGGTCATTTTCACGAGTCAAATTAATGTCTGTTGGACATGGTTTTTTCTTGCATTCAGAGAACAAAGAATGGATTTTTTTGTCCCTTTCAAAAGTTGAGGTACATCTTATATAATTCAATCACTCTAAGTTTAAGAGGTATATTGCATTTTATCCATTATTCAAAATGTCCAATGAGTGTGCCCTGAGAGAAGGGTTTCTTTTTTTGTACACCTAGGAAAAGATTGAGGGGTTTGACCTCCTCAGGGCAAATAGTAAATGGACCAAAGTTGTAAAGGGGAAGGGGGGATGAGTTTGCATTTTACCCTATACTTTTAGGTTGTTTTATTTAAGCTATAGTTATAAAGGTAGTTATTATCTGATAATTAGTTAATCCCTTATTGGTTTCAAGCACTCACAGAGTAAATTAATTGGATTGTGTGTATGCACAATTGCACGATACATGCTAAACTAACAGGACATCAACTTTATTAAATTTCAAGCCTTTGCTTTAATGCATATAAGTGTTGAGTTGGAAATTTACTTTTGAACAATGTAAAAGAGCTTGACACATTCCGTACAGGAAAATCAGTGTCTAACTTCCTATTACAATTGCATTCAGTACCATGATCTATATCCTATAAGAAAAAGTAGCCATCAAAATCGAATAAACTAAATTATATGAAACACAGCACAAAATTCTCATCTGCAGTGTTCAAGTGAACAGATAGATTAATGTGTGTAAGTTGCGTTTAGTGAAACATGTATTTATCCCTACAACTTCAAATAAATGGGAACTAAACCAACAAAAGGATAGTCACAAAGACAAAATAACCACATCTACCTTTCATGAACGTAATAATAGCAAATATTTACCTGCTCTTCTTCTTTCAGCATATGTTGGTAGACTGAAGTTTGCAAGATATCAATGCAGTACACAAGTTCTCGGAACAGCTTGGAAATGTTCTCACTACAGCTCATCAACTCATCCAAGAAGTGTAAGATAGAATCAAACAGCACATTGGTGCTGTTATGCTCTAGGGAATATGTACATACAACATTTTTTACATGCATATCCAGTGCATGGAAGATGATCTGCCAAAAATTATTTTGAAGTTATATTCTGAATTCCAAACCAAAAAACGTAGCATAACAAGCATAAAATGCACACACCTTGTCACACACAAATGCATGTGAGTGTATAGTTGTACACTACTCCATCCGTCTCATATTAAGTGTTAAATTAGCAAAAACAAAATGTCTCAAAAAATAAGTAGTGTAGTGTTATTTAAAGAGAAATGATATTTGTACAACCATTTTCTATCAACTTTTCTGACAACTTTCTCTCTCATACTCACATTATGTTTTTACTTTCTCTCTCTATTGTTTTGGTTTCTATGTCATTACCTACTTTTCTTTATAAATTTATGGTTGTCACACAAATGGTTGTTCAAATAACACACATTTATTTAAATAACTAAAAATTGACAATGTATTCCGACATCGTATAAAAAATAATTAAAAAACCAAATGATATATGAACCTTGTACATGTACGGTGTTGGACAACTAAAAAGTTGTCAAAATAACATATCTGAAATAAATATCACTTTATATTTTCAATACAACATTGATTATTTTATTGCAATTATGCCTTCAAATTAATATTTGCATTACTCTGAAGTCTCAAGTCAATAATTATACTGCATATGCTTTTATAACAATGATTAACATCAAAGAGTTAATCTAAAGAATTAGGATGCATGAATTGCAAGGAACTGACCTCATCTTCAGCAGCGCAATGATACTTAAAAGCAAGTTTAAGAAACTGAAATCTGTGTTGAAGCTTAACAATAATTTCTCGGCAACTATGCGGATCATGTTCCAAGGACGACGCCATTTCAGCAAACGAACGAAGATGATCAAGTTCAGAACGGAGAGCTTTATGAAAACAAACGAAGAGGAGTATAGGAGCATCGAAGATTCGAAAACGGGAAAGAATGTCAACTGAATCGTTCACCATCACATCGTTTTCCTCCTCCTCTTCCTCCATATCCGATAAGGAAGGATCTCCTCCTCCCATCAACAGTGAAAATGTCGGCGGCAGTAACCACCATCAACGAGGGCGGCGAGAGAGAGAGAGAGAGAAGAAAAGGGAAGTTGTGAGTGAAGAGATGCATTGGATTTATCTGTGTGAGTTTGCTTTGGTATTGTAATTGTTTATTGATTTAAAAATAAAGAATGTTGAAATGAAAGAGACGTTGTAACCAACGGTGAAGGATTGTTTGGTAGCTCTTGGAGGTTCAGATGATTTGATTTTGATATGATATTTGAGAAGATAGTGGCATGAAGCGCGCCTCTTTTCTCATTTAACTAATCAAATACGTGAACTGGACGCGCCTATGCTTGGCGCGCTGCAGATTTTGTTTGTTAGTTTTTTTAGGGAAGATAACTCATTTTAATCCTCAAATGCAGATAAATTGCAAAATAATCTAAGAATGTAGACTCTGTTAGTCAATTTGGTCACTGAATGCAAGCTCCGTTACTCAATTTAGTCCATGAATGTAGATCATGTTAGTCACTTTAGTCCTTGAAATTGACCAATAGAATCTATATCCGGGACTCTTTTGTAATTTCTCTGTATTCATGAACTAAAGTGATTATTTTTTTCCTATTCATGGACCAAAGTGACTACTTCCTCTTTCTTTTTTTAAACTACTTACTCAGCTACATAGTTTGAATTGCACAAGATTATGAAAAATGATACTTCTGCGGTCATAACGTTTTTTATTGATAATAAATACTTCATCCGTCTCAAATTGTATGATGTTTTAGGCATTTCACACATATTAAGAAATATAATTAATTTTGTGTGAGAAATAGATATTATGAGTTGTTTTACAAAATTAACCTTAATAAACGGTATAGGAAATATAAATTAAAGAATTGAAAGAAGATAGAATAATAAATAGTTAATGATATAATAAAAAAAGTAACATTAATGTTTCATTAGTATTGTAAAACGACATATAATTTGGGGTAGTTTTTTTCCAAAGCGACATACAATTTGGGACGGATGAAGTAATAAAAAGGGGAAAAAGGAAAAGAGAGAGTGGTAATATAATATGAGTATGAAAGAGAAAATTGTCACAAAATAGTTGTACAAATATCATTTTTCTAATGGTGCGTTTGTTTCAAGTTATATTTGTAGATTCCTGGGAATAAAACGATAGAAATATATTACAAGTTTACTAAATTTTATTCATGGGCATAAAACGTTTCCGGGAATAGAAAATTTTTTCCAACGAAAAGGGTGGGAATAAAGATCTCATGAAGATGTAAATAAATTCATACGTAATTACCTATTATAATCCTTATTTTTATGGTTTTGGAAATAAACATCTTTTTTTAAAATATTTTGAAATAAATTTCTCATCTTTATGTTTTAAGGTATGTTATTTCTATGAATAAAATTTACCAAACTTAAAACAAACACACTCTAAAATTATAATTAATAGTTAAATATTGTTGTATTTTCACTTTTCAACACTAGATTTGAATTTAAAACTTCTTTTTAAACTGAAATATATCGCTTACCCTAATAAAAGTTGACTTAACTAGTAAAAAGTTTACTCAACCGTAAAATTGTAGATTTAACTTTTGTTGTCGATGTGAATACTTTTTTTTAGTTGTGATATTTTTTTCCAATATTAATGTTGTTTAAGCTTTAAGGAATTGTATTGTTTGTTTTGTCTTTGTCATAACATGATGAGTCCGAAATTCAGATCATCAAACATTTTGTAAAATAAAATAGAATCACTTACCATGTCATTAAATAATATTGAGTATTTGTTTGTTTCCTTTGATTTGAATAATGAGAGGAACAAGAAGAGTAGATTTCGGTTATTTTTTTAATTTTGATTATTATGATATGACTTTTGTTGGCTTTGTCGAATAGCTAAGGGGGACCGTGGCTGGGGTGGGTCAGTATCATGGTCATGTTCATGCTTTTAACGGCGTGAGGCTGTGTGTTCCTTCCATGCCTGCCGGCCGGCGCCACGTTTTTCTCCGTTCCACGTTATTTAATTACTTTTAACTGTTAAGAGAAAGAGTTCTTTTTCATGCTGCTACTATACTCACAGTAATATCTTGTTTTCTTGCGTACTCTTTTTCTTATTCGTTTTTTTATTTTCATTTCATTTTTTTTGAATTCTTATTTTCATTTAATTTTGTGTAATTATTTTAAGTGTGTTTAACTAGAATTTGGAAGGGGTTAAAAGACTTTCTTATCATCAAAATATTGAAACTTTCTACAAGTAAGTTTTAGTTGTAAAATGATTTGAAAGGATTTAAGTGGATTATTTTCTTCTTATTTGTTTTTATTATTTTCGCATCTCTCTTCTCTCTTCTCTCTTTCTCTTCTCTCATTTCACTATTTCTTTTTCCTTTTCATATATTTTTCTTCTCTTTTATTTCGTCCTCACTTTGTTGTGCAATTGCGCACAAAAGTGAGAAGAACATTGAAACAATGATGACGAAGAGAGAGATATAATTATGTACAAATAACATTGTCGTTTTTCACTTCTTTTTATTTGTATGTAAATATTTTAGCTGTGTATTTTCTTTGTAGCGGTCGAACTTTATTTTTTAATGAATCGTCACACTGACAACATCCAAAAATTAAAATAATTTTTTGTTCACTTTCATTTGAAGAGTTGATTTTTAGTTCCACCTCAGTGTGTGATGTAATAACAATGAATTATTAATCTATTTCATCATTATTGACAAATGTGATCAAGGAAATAACGATTATAGGTATATCTTTAAATATCGAGATAAATTTGTATTATTTTTTATGTGTTTTTATTCAACTTAATTTGTTATTTCTTTATTACTTTTTTTAGGGCTGTTTCTTTATTACTATTTGTTTGCATGAAGCCCGGAAACGGATACGGTGTGGATACGATACGATACGGGTACACGGATACGTGAATTTTTTAAAATTTAAGATACGATACGGCCAGTGGCGTGGGGCTAATTTTTTTGATAGAAGTAAGACTTAAAATTTTGGCGAAATAAATTACACAAATAATAACACATGTATTAATCGTAACAAATGGTCAATTCATTTGCTCCTTGTATAGTGATGATCATATTTAGTGAAATTTAATTTTTTGTAGGTATTAACTATTCAATTTTTTTTAATTATAATTTAAATAATATCATAAAAATAATAAAATAGTTTAAATGACTGTTAAATTTGGAGTAAAAAATATCTCAATCCAAAAATAGGTTATGTATTTTTTTATGGATAATGCATATATACATTAATGCTGCAACTTAGATAACATGGCAAACATTGCAGCTTAGTGGGAGTTTTACTTCACAAGTCCGATTGCACTGTGTTTGTTTTTATGATTTATTATTATTGTTTATATTAATTCTGTGAAAAAATTATGAAAAAAAACACAAAAGTTGGGAGTTGCACATCCAAGTTAAAACACAAACCCCACACCACTCACTAAGCCGAAGCATTATAGTTGACTGTCTTTCGAAATAAAACGTATATATAATATGTATTTTTTTGGTCGAAATATATATATAATATATGTATGATAAATGCTTTGTATAAAAATAAATAAAGGTATGGGCTGGGCTGTTGTGGCCAGCCTCACACAGGTCCGCCCCTGAATACGGTTAAGATACGTCAACAAAATTTTTATAATAAAACTTATATGTATGTAAAATATTTGAAGAAAATAAACATTGATTAAAAGAACTCAACACAAATTTTATCTAATGTTGATTAACTAAATCACCTCTCTCTCGTTACCTTCATACACAAGAAGTATAATTTTAAGTAGTTCATTGAGAAACAATTCTATTGATGCATATCTAAAATTGAATCATATATATTTCTACTTAATGTTTGAAACATTGTCTCACTTTTTTACCCTTCATCTTTTTCTAGGATATGTATCTCTGAAGTATCTTACAAGTATCATTGTGTATATGCGAAGTAACATATAACTACCCGTTAAAATATTTTTTAAAAATTTTAAATAATTAATTCCAATACTTTGTGGGTGCATATCTACGAGTATCCGTATAGTATCCGTATCCGATACAGGTATGTCTCTGTTTTGGAGTATCAGGACTTCATACTTTGCATCGACATTTATAACTTTGAATCTTTGCTAAAAATCTAAAGAGTTATTTGAAATAAAACTACCGGATCTTGCTTGTAATAGTCTTTTAAAAAAATCGCAAAAAACATTAAAATCTTAAATTGTGTTTTAAAATCTACAAGTTTTTTTCATATGAAACTAGTCTTTGACAATTTTAATAAAAACGTAAACGAGAAGATATTCATTTATTGAGTACTCGTATCATTTTTATATATGCGAAGAAATGTTATTAGTATGATATATACTAACTTTTTACTTTTGTAAAATTTCCACAAGGTCGTTTCAAAATTTGTAAATTTACAAAGTATTTTGAAATCTTAAACGTATGAGTTATAAATCCATTAAAATCATGATCGTAAAAATACTTTAAAAAATAGTCTTAAAAGCCAAGATACTTCTACACAACCTTTTAAAATTTCGATATTTTTTATAATGCACTTTTTTTTAAGGATATAATACACTCTTTTAAAATCTCAATCTAGGCAACCAAAACAAAATTGTGAACTCTCACAACTCTCACACAATTTCAATTTTTATAGAGTTTTACTTTTTCCACCCCGTTGCCTTCTCATGCGCCCTACAAAAATGACTAAATTACCCTCTGGAAAACAAAATCCGGACAACTAACATTTGGTCCGGATAACATATTCCGGACGAATTCGAAGTATAAAAGGATGTTCACCCCCCATTTTTACAGTTTCACTTTTTACTTACTCTCTCTCTCTCCCTCTAATCCCAAAATTCGAACTACAAAAATCCAACCAAAATCGGTGAAATCTTGCTCAAACGCACCGCATTTCAATCCTTGACAAACATCACATGGAAGGTTAGTTCGATTTCTGTATGCATGCAAGTAATTTGTTCCGTTTTTTTTCCTCTGTACTGAATCAATCCGGAATTCGTTTTCCGAACTGGATTGTTGCAATCCGGAAAATAAATTCTTGAAACACCCAGTATTGGTTCTGACCATCTGTTTTGTATTGTTTTGTTCTGATTGTGCTGTGTGCTTGTTACAAAAGGTACATCATCCACTCAGCACATAAGGGAGGCAGGGCATGCTTCCCGTAGCAGAGAGCGTATCCAACGGATGGAGGAGGATGGTGTTATTCTGAGGCATCGGGGTGCTAGAGGACGCCGTGCTGATGTCAAGCATCAGCCGGAGCAAGAGAATATGGTAGATGACATGGACGTGCAGAAAATGGAGGAGCAGGAGCTTGAGGAGGAGCTTCAGGCTATGGACGAAGAAATGGAAGATGCTGAGCCACGACGAAGGCGAAAGAAGAAGGGGAAGGTGGTGGACCCTGAGCCACTTGATGACTATCACGGTGGCACACACGACACTGGCCTGCTGTGGAGGTACCATGTGCACGTGGCCAGGAAGGCGGATGATGGCGAGATATTTATTAATGTCAAACTCACTTCATGTACTGTTTAATTGTTAAACTGCCTGTTTGTGAAGCCATGAGTGTAAACTAATGTTTAGGTATTGTTTTTAATTATTTGCAGTGGTGTGGCAATTTAAAATGCATCAACAACGGAAAGAAGACTGGGGAGATGCATGATGAAGAAACCACCCCTTATCCTGGATGCATAATGGTGGCATGACAGATTGCAGGGCACCGACCTTGCTTGGCTTCAGGATACCAAAGGTGCATATTAGGGTCTGATCCGGGTGAAGCTCTTATTAAGGTAGAAAAGACCAAAGGTGCACATTGCCGATTTGGCTACTTGCAAAAATTTTCAAGGAGCGTTTGAAGGAGCAGAGGGATTTGGTGACCGAGTATGGTGTGACTCAGGAGGTGCAGAGGTTGCGAGCCCAGGTTGTCCGCATATATTTGTTATACTTGGTGGGGATCACGCTCTTCACTGACAAGATCCAGAATGTTGTGGATGTTGTCTACCTAAGGTACTTTAGAGACCTTGATCTTGTTGTTGGTTATTCATGGGGAGCTGCGGCACTAGCTCACTTGTATAGGGAGCTCAACAATGTTGCACGTTGGAACTACAGTCAGGTGGCAGGATACATGACTTTGTTGCAGGTATAAAATAAAAATTATGTTTTATGTTTTTAAATGTAAGTGTTTATGGTTTGTATATTTATATGTGGTTGTCTTTGGTGCAGGCTTGGGTGTATCAGCACTTCCCAGGTATGGGAAGCAAGGATGTCTGGGCAGGATATAGAGAGAATCGGCATCCACGCACGATGCTTTTTATACCACTGTCTGGTTTAGGCACACCAGACAACTACAGAAACCATCTGGATGTGCTGGATTTGACGAGGGTTGTCATAGCCCCATATGGAGACCACCGTCAGGCACGTCCGTTTGACTGGGTTAGCCTTTACTCTGGATGGCTGAGATACGGAGACCGCATGGTGAGATATCTGCCGGAGAGGGTGCTTCGTCAGTTTGGGAGGGTTTAGACCATCCCGATACATCTCGTTCAGAGTGCACCTCCTGATCTTAATTTGGCGGAGATCTCAAACCGCTTTCGGCGTGCACTTGATTATGCGCTAACACCTGAGCAGTTGGGGCAGCATGCAGTTCATGATGTGGAGGCAGCATAGGGATACATCGAGTGGTTTTATCGTGTTTCTCATCCACGCATGGTTCTTCCCGACATGCCGATACTAGTGCCGAGGCCACCGGAGCGTGAGGTCTTTGATGCACAAGCTGCTCAGGAGGATGGAGAGGTTGGGTACTTACAACTTAGCGGAAGGATGAGCCGCATCAGAGATCACGTCTATGTTGTGATGGCCAGTGATGTGGTGCCGCGAGGGTCTGAGTAATGGCAGCATTTAGAGGGTGTGTTGAAAAAGGTGCATGATGGAAAGGTTTACCGTCGGCGGGGAGCTACTGAGGGTAGTAGAGGTGCCAGAGATGGTAGAGGTGGTGGCAGAGATGGCGGTTGTACAGGTGTAGTTATTAGGAGTTAATTGTATTTTATTTAATTTTAATGTTTGAATATTTTTGATAATTATGTTGTGTAACATTTGGATAATTATGTTTTATTAATGTTTGAAAATTATATTGTGTTGTTAATTTTGATGTTATAATTTGATTTTTTAGTTTGCATATGGTCAAAGGCCAACAAAATTGACTAAATATGCTCTAAAACATAGGCTTAGCCAAAACAGATGGCTTCTGCCTCTGTACTGATGCATCCGGATTATATAATCTGGACAGGTTTATCACTTTCTGGATTATATAATCCAGAGCTATCGTTCACCACCCCTTTTGTTGACTTTCAACGGAGTGATTTACACGTTTTGGATTATATAATCCGGAAGTTTTCTACAATTTCCGGATTATATAATCTGAATCCATCTATTCATAATTGGCATCATCATCCATCAGGGTGGATGAAGTGCCAAAATCCACGAATAAATCCGAAATTAATAATCCGGACGAGGGGTATTTTTGGAAGAAAAAAAAAGGCGCGCGAGGAAAGACATAGGGTGGGAAAAGTAAATCCCATTTTTATATGTAAAAAATTGCAAACCCTATCTCAATTACAATTTTTACCCCAATACATCCAAGAGACTAGAGTTGTTATGATGAAGGAAATGCAATCGACTCTGTATTAATAATATACTAACTCTAAAAAAAAATTCCTTCACATTGCTCAACGCAAAATTTGAATGAATATATACTTTGATCCAACATGATCCATATATCCTCCAAAGTCGTATAAGATTGCCGATTTTTGTTAGTTGATTTGTCTTACAAATTAATCCAAATCATGTCACGATTATGATAATTTCTATAGTACATTTCGAATATTCGAATGTACCGGTCCACTTAATCTTTAAATTATGAGTAAATTACACTTCATTTCTCTCAAATATGTTTGAATTACACTTACCTTCCCTTTTAAGTTAAAATATACACTTCACTCGCCTTCTTATTCAAAACGTATTAGAAACCATTTAAATATCCCCTAAAAGAAGTTTGAATCACATTTCATATGGTACAAACATTCAAGATGAATTTATATAGCAGAATATATTTAAATCAAGTATAATTTCTATAATATGTTGTAATGTTGTGCTATATATAATAACTTAATATTAGTTGAACATTGTATTTCTAACACTTACTTCTATATTAATAATTTATGTGAGTCTAATCAATTTATATATGATCTATTCGTAAAGAGTGCGATTCATATGAATTTCACTAAACAATAGAGTGAATATTAAAGAGTTTTAAAAAGAGAATATTTGTAACCCTCCTTTATTTTATTTTTATTTTCAAAACAGAATGACACATGGCACTCTCCAAAACATAAGATCAATCTGTTAAAAGGCATTGAGGCTATAAAATTAGAGAATCTCCAATCGAAAAAAGTCAATGTTTAATTTTAAAAAGAGACAAGCGAACAAACAAATGAATAGTGATGTGAATCAATAAGTGATATCCTTTCGGTTCACATATGGTCGTCTTGGCATTATAATGGCCCCTTGTGTTTCCTTTCTAAATTCTAACGCGAGGAGGACCATAAAGATTTTTTTTCCAACACTCTATAATATATATTTATTTTACTGTTGGATGTAAATTATATTCAATGAGCAAGTGAGTGTCCGAGAGAGTTTAAGAAAAATAAGACTACACTTCTTTTCTAACACTATTCACTAGCAGTAGCATAAGCATAGAAACTTGCATGCACACTTTATCTTCCATTTCTCGCGCGTCTTACGGACCGTTTGGTTCGAGAGTTTTGGAGGGGAGGGGAGGGGAGGGGAGATTTTTAATTTGAAGTGTTTGGTTCAATTTTTAGAAGGGGAGGGGAGGGAAGGGAAGGGGAGCAAATCTTTTTAAAATTTGATTGCGTTGTC
>Ga0315915_1002715_pt1 | contig 22395 bp, 16 predicted proteins | sample MpolbnodulesMG_FD_207738 | JGI IMG/M metagenome (GOLD analysis project Ga0315915, IMG submission 207738) | Medicago polymorpha root nodule microbial communities from Los Angeles, California, United States - branched nodules | ecosystem: Host-associated > Plants > Roots > Nodule | place: USA... | reverse complement strand
TTTACTTTTTTTAAAATTAATTTTATAAAATTAATAATTAAAAAATAATAATTTTTTTTTTTTTTTTTAAAAAAAAAAAAAAAAAAAGGACTTTGAAATATATGTACGAAATTAGAGAAATTATATGATAAAAAAAAAAGACTTTGACATGACATACTTGACATATTGTGCAAACAACAATTTCTTGGTCGTTATAAGGTAACTCCTCCAAATTAGTACCATTAGGGTATGGGGTGTAGACTCCTGTCTCTAGTTGTTCTGTAATTCTTTCCTCAGGTAAACCAGTAGTTACACTACCGATCATCTCACCCAATGCAATAAACTCCTGTAATCAATGATTCCATGTGTAAATATTTTTAATTTTTTTGTGTAACCTTCAAACTCCACAGTCCTATATTTCACACATGTACATCTACATTAATAGAAAAAATATAATTTGAATATATACATATATTTGTGTGTGCGCGCGCACGTGTATATATGTGTATGTATGTATATGTTGACCTCATAAGACATGTTGTTCGTGTCCAAGCGCATTTCTTGATGTTGATCAAGCAGAATTTCCACTTCATCGTAATCTAAATCAATAATGTTAAGAAGATTTTGCATTTGATCATTTAAAGCAACACCGTCAAGACGATTTTGCACTTCCTCATTTAAAGCAACGACATCCTATACAAATGAAGTTCAATTGATTAGGAAATCTACGTGTTATTTTAATATATACTCCTAATCAATAAGCACATGCATATACATTTATTTATTTTTCTTTATCCTTAAAAAACAAAATAAATATATGTTTATAAAAATATTTAGAAATGAATGCAATTTAATTGAATCATTTTTTTGAATAAATTTAATTGAATCATTTAAATTGTCTAAAATTCTAAATTCTTGAAAATTTCTCAACTACCTCGGCCAATCACACTCTTAAAGAAAAAAAAATGTAAAGAGACGTTATAATTTGTGATGAGGTAATTGGTAAAAAGAACTAGTTTTTCTATCTCTAATTTTAAATATTAATTTTATTATTTTCAAGTAGTGAGAAAATACTACATCGATTTGTGCAGATTCAAAGGGATGAACACTTTGATGTCTGAGAGTCCTCTCTGGCATCACTCCACGAGATTGCAAAATATGAAGGCCTGGTTGTAGAGGAATTGCACCACCACGTGGAGGATTTGGTTGAACTTCATGCATAGGAACTGTTGGACGATGATTATCATGGTGTAATTGATTAATAGGAGGATGAGGAAACCTTAACCCATTCCTATTTGCAGTTGTATCATTTGTATTGGATGCTGCAGAATGATAGTGAGACAATCAAACAAACTTTACTAAAATAACATATTTAAAGAAATATTTCTAATCTTAGGCACATCAAACATGGGAAAATCATGTATGCATTAATACAATCTTAGAGCATGTTCAATGGAAAACTCTTAAAATGAGTTTTTAAGTAAGTATTATGTGTATGGTCATTTATTTTTAATTTTTAAATATCAATTCCTAATAAGCATTGAACCCCTCTAATGCAACTTTTCTAAAAGTTTATGGAATGGATTCCATCAATAACTACACATCATTACATTACAACAATAATTTAGATTTTTCTACCAATAATTGTAACTTGTTTTTAACAAAAACTTATTTGTGATACTCTCAAATTGAAAGGGGGAGAGAGAGGGGAGAAAGAGAGAGAGAGAGAGTATGTTTGTACAAGCAATTTCTCTCACTTAATTCCAATTAAGTATGCTTTGTAATCATTCTCCAATGGAGGTATAACTATTAAGCATCATCAGCTAATAGGCCAGGAAGCCCCCACTGAAGATGCTCTTAAAAGTTCAAATCCAATGATATTTAAACAAATCTTTTCATAAATTTATTTCCTTTGAGAAAGTTTTTTTTCATGTTGTCACAAATATGTATATTTGTCAAATAAATGAGAAGATATATCAAAGAGAAGAACATCAAAATAAAATAAAAATAAAAATTTTACCTTGTATATGAGGCGTTGGCCAAAAGTGCTGCACCAAATTATTTCCAGGAACTAAATGGTTATTACCGTTATTCACCATAATTGATTGACCGGGCCTGCTCCATGAATTACCAAGTTGTCCTACTTGATCGAGCAAATGAATTTGAGATAACAATGTTGCATTATCCCTCATAGCAATCTCATTAGAAGAACTTGCCAATGTATTCGGAGATTGGTAATTTCCTCTAATCCTTTTGGGTGGACCTCTACCATCATCCATGGAGTCTATGCTTCTTCTGAATTGAGATAATTATGCTCAGTTAATAATTTTTGAATATTATCATATTTGCATTTTTTTCAGCAAAAACACTAATAATTTACTCACAACTAATAAAAAAAATTAAAAATAGTTTCTTTGGAAATAAAATCAAATTGTTAATCTCCTTGGTGATTTAGTTGATAACAAATAATATTTTGATAATTTCAAGTTAGAAAAACTTCTCTCAATTGAAACATTAATAGTTAATATTATTCAATAAATTTTGCATATACTAAAAAACACTTAAAAAAAACTAAATATCTTAAAGTTTATTTTGATTCATCCGTTCAAATCTCGCTAATAACTTTTAGTTCTTAAAATGATACTCCCTTCAATCTTTATTCTAAAAAATAATATACATCAATTGATTAATTGATATATCGTCTATGGTCTATAATATACATCAATTGTTCAATGAATCTAAACAGTAAATTATTTCTCATAAAAAAAGACCGGAGGAAAGTATTTCATTACCAAGATCATAAGATTTGTCAGGCTTGGTATGCCTTCCAATATTTTGCAACATAATACTAAGTTTTTATCGAATAAATGACTCAAATATAACATTACTTAAGAAAAATTCAAAATTCTCTTCATGTGTTATAATGCTCATATGTACTATTAAATGAGTATTATTTGATCTACACATGCATAAAAATAATAATCGACCCCCAAAGGACTTAGCAGCCCTGTGTCAAGATTTTGTTGTGTGGATTTTAGAGGGATTTTTATCATGGTGTTTTCTCCGTCGAATTTGACGTTTTTAAACAAACATATTCAATATTTTTTAAGTAAATGAGGCACAAATGGATCTACAACACCCTAAGTAGATTAAAATAAAAATAAAAAAGAGTACAAAAGACTAACTATTATGTCAACACTAACTATTTTATAGTCAAAGCAAAAAAAAAAAAATTAAGCCTTTTGATGACCGTAACACAATAAAAAGTGAATAGTTGATATAATAGATCTGGATGAGACAACCACAAATAAAATAAAATAAAATGATACAAAACAATAAGAAGGGTATAAAGAAAACCACAAATCTCAGTATACAATTATGTCAACACTAACTATAAAATTGTCAAATCTAGTAGAAAGGGGGAATGGGATATACTCATATACTAATATTCAAAATGAGAGACAAAACTACGTGATACTTACAATGGTGGTGGCGACACGATGATGAGTCTTTTGATGACTGAGACAAAATAAAAAGTGAATAGTTGATATAACAGATCTGGATGAGATGATTTCAAATCCGTTCTCTGGTCATCTAGAAGATACTTGTGGGAATCGAATATGGTGGCCGCAGCTGTCTTAAAGAGAGCAATGAGATATCTTAATTTTGTTTTTCATATAAAATAGGGTTTTACCAAAATGTTTGTGCATATCACATGATAAGAAAGAGGTCTATAATTAATATATTATTTATTTTAATTATTTTTAAAATATTAAATACATAGGTCTAATTGTCAAATAAAAATACAATGTACCATTATATTGAAAAACTAAAACAAATTCATGCTCTACAAAATTTATGCCATATATTTCATTTGTATGAGTCTTGGTCAAATCTATTCTTTTCATTAATGATATATGGTATAAAAATAAATAAATAAATAAGGGTGCACATCACATTTTGATTTATTATAAAATATTTTAAAATTAATTATTTACTTTCTCCATTCCTTTTTAATTTTCAATTTTGTAAAAAACATTTATTCTTATTTACTTGTTATTTTAAAGTCCAATGTAACATAAACTATTATTTTGTCAATAATCTCATCCATTTATTTGAAAAGGGTCAAAAGTGTAAATAAAAAGATAATTAAAAAAGAGAGAGTACATTTTTTTTTTAATAAAAAAGTTAACATGTTCATAAGTGCATACATGAGTAAGATATAAAAACAAAAGCGATACCAAAGTATGGCTCTACTAGGGTATTTTTTTTATGGAGTTCACTGCAAAATCTCATAAACCTCCGGATGATGGTCCTAATCAACAAAAAATATCCTTCCGTGACAAACTCATGGGAGCCCACGAGCCTCTCCCGAGGTTAGAAAGAACTAACTTAATTGAGAAGGATCTATTCAAGATAGAACTACAAGACGATGATCGTTTGAAGCCATGATGTTTCTTGGATGAAATATTGTAAAGGGGCTGCAAAAACCTCTTCAAGATGTTGTTATCATCAAGTTACTAGATAAGAAAATTGGTTACAACACAATGATGAATAAACTATATGTTATGTGGAAGCCTACTGGAAGAATTAAAATTGTGGATGTCGGCAATGAATTCTTCATGGTGAAGTTCAATGTAAGAGAAGACCGTTAGAAAGTGATTGGTGAAGGTCCTTGGATGATCATTGATCATTATTTGGTAGTTCCTGCATGGACACCTGACTTCGATCCAAAAAAGGTCATTATTGACCGCACTTCAATTTGGGTTCGTATTCTCGGGTTAGGCATGGAGTATTATGAAGAAAGTGTGCTTCTTGCATTATGAGAAGCTATATGAAATCCTACGAAGGTAGATTTTTTTTATGAACGATGTGTCTCAGGGAAGATTTGCTCGCACATGCATAGAGATTGATCTCAATCTGCATGTTATGGGTCAAATTTGATTTCGTGTCGAGTACGAAGTATTACACCTTTTGTGTAAAAAGTTTGGGAATTATAGTCATGTTAAGAGAAACTGTACGATGGAGGCATAATAAAATCCAACCCCGGTGACACATGGTGATGAGGCAGCATGAACGATACACCTGAACCTCACGTAACTACCAATGATTGTATGAGATATCAACTACGTTGGCACCACTAACAAATAAAAATCATATGCAACCACATATATATATATGCACGTGTGTGTGTGTACTACGCACCATCCCTTGTTTTGTCGGGGTGTCTAAACACCAGTACCATTGGTGGCTCTGCTTTGGGGCTATGTTTTTTGGTTAGTACGGTGTATCGGTTCCATAACACGTTGGTGTTGCTCGACCACCATTCATGTCAGTTTTTGAGTTGGAGCAATCAAAGGTGCTTCAAGCCTTTGGTTTTCTAAACCCACAAGGGTAGTCTCACTCTAGATCCAGTGGCACAAGTGAGTTTATATGAACGGAGTTGTTTCTGTTCTCAGTTCGCTTCTTTGAGTCTTCGTCGCCGTGCTTTTTGGTGGATGCTTCTCCATACTTTGGTTTCCTCGTTCTGCTTTAGATCTGTTGAGATCTACAGGTCTCAAAGTTTCAAATTTTGTGTCTGCTGCTCTGGAGGTTGAGATTGTTTATGGTTTCTTCTTTAAAAACCTCGTTGTCGTCGAATTGGGTTTGCTCAGATCTGTTTCGCTAGGTACGAGGTTCATTGGGCCCGAAAAGGTTGTTATGTTGTTGTGTTTTGTCGCTAGGCTGGTTCTTGAATATGTTTGTGTTAGCGGTTGATTCATACACCACTCTTCAAGATAAGATTAGTTGATTTTATTTAGCTTAGTTTGTGTTAGTTCGTTTAATGCTTGTAGACTCTTACATATCAATTTCTTTTGCAATCCGATTTCGGGTCCTACATTGAGCTTGGTGGATTGTGCTTATGATGTTTATTTCTCGTTGAATTTGGGTTCATCATTGGATTTACATCTAGTTTTTTATTTATTTTAAATACCACTTTTTGTTAATCTTTGTTGTATTGCCATGTTAAGGTTTTTGTGGTTGTCGGGTCAGGTTTATCTCCCCCTTGCTTTTTGTACTTTTTCTTTTTTTGGCTTATTTGATTCAATGGTCCCTTAAATAATTTAAAGTTTTCATTTTGGTCTCACAATTAATAAAACGTACATTTTGATCCCTCACTTTTTTCTCCGTTTGCCAAATAAATCTCAACCGTTAACTTTAACTTCAAATGTATATGGGGACCAACCTTAAAAATAATCCATCGTAGACCTTATTAATTTTAACCATTTGATCTATTTATCATAAAATGGACCGTTAGATCTTCACCTTTTTCTTCTTGTTCACAATCTTCATAAAAAACAATTGATTACCAAACTGCCCTTATCATATCTTCATCATCTTGTTCATGATCTTCATAAAAAAAACCCAGCAAATCATTAAAAAAAACAGCACTTCCCATTTTCCATTTCTGCCCCATATCATTTCCCATTAAAAAAATTGCTCAGTTACTCACATCACATACCTACCAACTTCCAACTGCAAATATTCACAAATCTCTACAAATAGAACCGTTCAAAAAAAATCTCTACAGATAGGAATAGAAATAGTTTTTGAATTGTGATGCTATTCCAACTTCCGCATCAACTACGCTATTAATCATATTCCAACTTACAACTCTCTCCCTTCAACCTCAACTTCCTCGCCGTCATCGCTGTCTAGTTCTTGCTCTTCTTCTTCCGTGACCGCCCCGTCGTCCTCTTCCGTTTCCTCCTCCCCCTGCTCACTGCTCCCACCATCGTAGCTCTTGTCTTCACCGGTGTTAAGGTTGTTGATGTGAGTGATGTTGTTCATGTTCTTATTGGGTTTTTTTTTTATCTCATTTTTTAGGAAAAAAAAATTATGAGTTTTTTTAATGTTGGTGAAGATGATGAAGAAGTTTGAATTTTTCTGAATTTGTTTGTATAAATATGATTGATGAAGATGAAAATATACAAGATGAAGAAAAGGAAAAAAATTAGGTGTTGATGGTACATTAAAATAGACTTGCCTATCCAATGGTTCTCTTTTTAAAAAAAAATCAAACGATTTAAATTATAATAATTAATAAGATTTATGGTCGACCACTTTTAAAATTGGTTCACCATAACATCATTTGGGGTTAAACTGAACGATAAGAATTTATTTGGCAAACAGAGGAAAAAATGAGGGACCAAAACATATGTTTTATTAATTATGGGACCAAAATAAAAATGGAAATTAATTAGGGGACCAATGGATTAAATAAGCCTTTTTTTTAAATATATTTTCCTTGCTTGAGAATTATATTTATATATGTGTGTGTGAAGAAAATACAATAGAAGATGGGGCCGAACCGAACCCACGTCAATGGCAAAAAAAAAGGGAAAGGAAAAACAAAAATGAAAAAATAAAATAAAATCGGCTTTTTCTTAATACATAAGTTTTACAAGTTAATTATATTCATTTGGAATGAGAAAAAGGAGCACCCTTCGAACGGGTATTATAGGTTGAATTTGCTCCTTTCACCATTTTCTTCAAATTATAAGACACAAATGGTGTAAATGATACCTCCTTTTCACTATCACTACATGTTGCCTTAAGTTGTGGAACCTGTCAAATTACCGCAGTATCATCTAACACCACTTTGCTTAAAATTGAATGGGGTTTCACTTCAATGTGTGTTTCTAGAACCTCGCCATCACGAATAATCTATTTGCATTGCCAACCAAAGGTTGGGAGTTCTCTACTCGGCAAGAGTAGGAATGCTATCATCACATGGTGTATTAGTTGGAATGTGATATGCACATTCTTCCTCTAGTAACCTAGCATTTTGTTCCTCCTCTACATAGGGAACAACCAACAAAGGAATACTGTTGGGCATGTCATCGGTTTTGGAATCATCTTCATGGGGGAGTATGAAATTGATCATCAACCGTGTGCAAATCTTCATCAGTGTCTTCAGCATGAACCTCATTATCATGGGCATCAACAAAAGGTATATTGGTCGTATCTTCCATTTCCATATCATTATTGTATTATGGACTTTGATCATTTTAATTTTAATTGGAAGGTATAATCGTATCCATCTTATCAATAGAAGTTGATTTTCCACCTGACGAGACTTGTTGAGATAGAGTCTAAAATCCCTAATTGATGTTTTAATAACAAACTTTATGAAATAAAATCTTAAGTTTTATGAATGTCGATCTACTAATCTTAAGTTTTTATTTAAAGGATAAGAATTAAAGAAGTGGACAAACTAGAAGCCATTTACATCAACAAGCATGTAGATTAAGTTTTTTTTTTCTTTTACAATATAAAACAAGCATGAAGATTAAGTTTTTTTTTAAGAAGCATGACGATTAAGTTATTAAAGTTATTAGAAGAACATGTTGGTTCATTTTATATTTGTTTGACAATATTAACTTTGGATATATATCTTATAATTTCTCTTATTTTTACTTATAAGTTGAATAGATCCTCTAATGTGATCACATGACAGTTCTTTGAAATCTCCATCATTCACTAAAAAGAAGAGAAAATGAGACTTTATAAAAACACCAAGTTTTAAAGATGGAGATCATAACATAAGGAGGAATATTGAGAGAATCCATTCCCATATTCCTACACAAAACAAATATAAATCATAAATTCACAATATAGCTTGATAAATTCTTGTGCTTAAACCGAACCACACATTTAATACTTCATGAAAATAAAATTCAATCACGTAAAACACAATGACAACACTGAGATAAGTTTCAAGTTAATCCATGGATATCAAAATAATAAATGAAAAAAAGTACTGATATAATTATTTGAAGTAAATACATCGAACATAACAAAATAAATTCAAGTCGATAGATACTAAATCCAGTGAGATACCAACAAGTGCATTATACAAATATTATAGCTAAATATGAATTATGTGTCCAAAATCAAATTATTGAAGAAGTACTATGCAGGATGAAAATGGTTTTCATATCCATAGAGAATTCATAGATTTCTATGCATCATTCTTCGCAGAAGTCAAAGCTTCTGATTTACAAATAGGACATTCATTTTTTATTACCAACCAATTTTTTATGCACTCGGCATGATATTCATGCTTACATTGAAGGATTCCAATCTTCTCCTGAGCTTCAAATTCAGTCTATCCAATTAATGACAAAAAAAAAATAAGTATATCGAATGAAGAACTGCCCAAACAAAAGGACTTTGAAATATATGTACGAAATTAGAGAAAATAGTGAATGAAATGACATACTTGACATATTGTACAAGAATCAATTTCTTGGTTGTTAGAAGGTAACTCCTCCAAATTAATACGATTAGGGTATGGTGTGTAAATTTTTGTATCCAGCTGTGTTGTAATAGTTTCCTTTGACAAACCAATTCTCACAGTACCGATCCTCTCACCCAATGCAATGAACTCCTGTAATTAACGATTTCAGCTGTAAATAATTTTAACTTTTTGTATAACTTTCAAACTTCACTGTCCTATATTTCTCACATGTACATCTAAATTGATAGAAAAAATATACTTTGAATATACATATATTAACCTCATAGGACATGTCGTCAATATCCAAGCGCATTCCTAGATGTGGATCAATCAGATTTTCCTCTTCATCATCTAAATAAATCCCATCAAGTAGATTGTGCACTTCATCATTGAAAGCAATATCATCAAGCAGATTTTCCATTTCCTCATTTAAAGAAATATCATCCTATACAAATGAAGTTCAATTGATTAAGAAATATTTGTGTTCTTCTAAAATAATTAATTAGCACACGCAAATACAGTTATTTTATTTTCTTTGTCCTTTGAAAAAACAAAATAAATACTCTCCTCAATTCTATTTATAAGAGATATATTGGTTAGTAAAATTTTATGTATCTGATTGAAATTTTGTATTAGGTTCATCAATTTTTGTTGAAACTTCTCTTATAAATATAACTAGATGTATTGTATGTTAATGAAAACATTTAGGAGAAAAAAAAGTAGTGAGGAAATATTACATCATCTTGTGCAGATGCAAAGGGATGAACACTTTGATGTCCGAGAGTGTTCTCATACATCACATCATGAGATTGCAAAATATGAAGGTCTGGTTGTAGAGGGATTGTAGCACCGCGTGGAGGATTTGGTTGAACTCCATGCATAGGAAGTGTTGGACGATGATTAACAGAGGGACGATGATGATGAAACCTTAAGTCATTCCTATTGCCAATTGTGTCATGACGATATCTCTGAAAACTCCCATTTTCACTCTCTAATGAACTTTCATTTGTATTGGATGCTGGAGAATGATAGTTAAACAATCAAACAAACCTAACTCAATCAACACAATATATTCAAATAAATATTTCTAATCTGAAGCACATCAGACATGGAAAAAACATGTATGCATTAATACAATCTTAAAAGTTCAAACGCAGTGATATTTAAACAAATCTTTTCACAAATTTATTTACTTTGAGAAAGATTTTTTTTCATGTTGTTACAAATATGTATTTTGTATTTTCTAAAACTTTTTACCTGTTATCAATTCATTGACTTATAAAATATCAAACTAGTGAGAATATATATCAAAGAGAAAAGCATCAAAATAAGAAAATAATGTTACTTTCTATATGAAGTGTTGGCTGAATGTGTTGCACCGAATTGTTTCCATATATCAAATGGTTATTATCGTTATTCACCATAATAGACTGACCTGGCCTACTCCATGAATTACCAAGTTGTCCTACTTGATTGAGCAAATAAATTTGAGATGGCAATGCTGCATTACCCCTCATAACAACCTCGTTAGGGGCAGAAATAGAAGAACTTGCCAATCTATTAGGAGATTGGTCATTTCCTCTGATCCTTTTGGGTGGACCTCTACCATCATCCATGGAGTCTATGCTTCTTCTGAAGTGAGATAATTATGCTGAGTTAACAATTTGAATTCTATCGTCTTTGCATTTTTTGTACTATAAACACTAATATTTTACTCATAATTAATAAAAAAAAATTAAAAATAGTTTCTAAGGAAGTAAAAGCAAATTGGTAATCTACTTGGCGATTTAGTTTATAACAAATAATATTTTGATAATTCCAATTTAGGAAAAAAAATCTAATTGATGCAATTGAAACGTAAATAGTTAATATTATTCAATAAATTTTGCGTATACTAAGAAACACTTAAAAAAAAAATCAAAAACTTTATTTTGATTCAACTGTTCAAATCTCGCTAATAACTTTTAGTTCTTAGAATGATACTCCCTCCAGTCTTTATTATAAAACATAATTTAATTTTTACGTCCATTGACTACGTAATATATATGGTTTACGATATACATCAATTGTTCAATGAATCTAAAAAGTAATTTGTTTCTTATAAAATGGACCCGAGGAAGTATTTCATTGGCAACATAATACTAAGTTTTATCGAATAAATGACCCAAATATGACGTTACTTGAGAAAAATCAAAATTTTCTTCATCTGCTATAATGAGCTATTATTTGATCTACACATGCATAATAATAATAATCAACCCCCAAAAGACTTAGCAGTCGTGGCTCAAGGTTTGGTTGTGTGGATTTTAAAGGGATTTTTATCATGGTGTTTTTTTCCGTTGAATTTGATGTTTTCAACAAACATATTCGATATTCAATTTATTCACAATTTTTTAAGCAAATGTGACACAGATGGATCTACAAAATCCTAAGTAGATTGAAATAAAAAAAAATGTACAAAAGACTAAGGGGTACATAAAGTCTGACCCAGTCAAAGCAAAAAAAAAAAATCCCAAAAGGGTGATACAAAACAACAAGAAGGGTAAAGAAAACCACAAATCTCAATTCACAAATGTTAACCCTAACTATAAAATTGTCAAATCTAGTAGAAAGGGAGAAGGGGATATACTCATATACCGATATTCGAAGTGATAGACAATACTACATGATACTCACAGTGGTGTTGGCAACAGGATGACGAGTCTTTTGGTGACTGGGAGAAAATAAAAAGTAAATAGTTGATATAGCAGATCTGAATGAGATGATTTCAAATCAGTTCTCCGATCATCCAAAAGATTCTTGTGGGGAACGAAAAACCAATAAAAATATGGTGGCCGCGGCTGTCTTAAGGAGAACAATGAGATAGCTTCATTTTGTCTTTTTTTATATATATATAAAATAGGGTTTTGCCAAAATGTTTGTGCAAATCACATGATAAAGAAGTGGTCTATAATTCATTATAATTTATTTTTGAAATATTAAATAAAAGGTCTAATTATTAAATAAAAATACAATGTACAATAACATTAAAAAAGAAAAATAAATTGATGCTCTACAAAATTTATGACATATATTTTCATATATATCAGTCTTGGTCAACTCTATTTTTTATTAATGATATATAATATAAAAATAAATAATTAAATAAATATATAAATAAATAAATAAGGGTGCACATCACATTTTAATTTATTATAAAATATTTAAAATTATTTATCTACTTTCTCCATTCCTTTTTAATTTTCACTTTTCTAAAAAACAATTGTTCTTATTTACTTGTTATTTTAAAGTCCAGTGCAACATGAACTATTATTTTGTCATTAATCTCATCCATTTATTTGATAGATTCAAACGTGTAAAATAAAAGAATAAATAGTTAGGGTAATATAGAAAAAGATAATTAAAATAGAGAGATTACATTTTTCTAGGAATAAGTTAACATGTTCTTAACATAAGTGAGATAGGGTCATTTACTTATTCTTATAATATAATTTAATAATTAAAAATTTACGAATACCTTAAGAATACTTGATTTTCATACTTCATATACTTTTTAATTTAAAATATATACTTTATCATTAATCACTAATATTTATTCTTGTTCAAAAAAAAATACTAATATTTATTTTCATGCATTTCATAATTATCAATTCACTACTAATACTAATTTTAATATCCTTCATATATTTTGTATAAGAAAAATTATATTTTATTTGTTGATACCATGAAAATACCTGTGTCCAACGGGTTTGTTATAATCATCATTGTTATATCAATTGTTCCAAAAAAATTTAAGTCAATAGTATGTTTTTTTTTAAAAGGAAAGTCAATAGTATGTATAAACATCAAATTAATTGTATAATATCGCAACTATGTTGGCACCATTAACAAACAAAAATCATCTGCAAGAATTCTTATAATATGTGTATAAGGAGAAAATAAAATAGAAAATGGAGGGCCAAACTGAACCCATATCAATGGGAAGAAAAAAAAAGGAAAGGAAAAACAAAAATAAAAAAAAAATCTAGCTTTTGCGTATAATACATAAGTTCTACAAGTTAATAATATTCATTTGGAATGTGAAAAAGGAGCTCTTGGAGTGGGTGTTATTGGTTGAATTTACACCTTTCACCATTTTCTTCTTCTGATACACTTTTCACTTTCACAACATGCTGCCTTAAGTTTTGAAACCTGTCAAATTACTGCAATATTATCCCGGGAGTTTCTATGGTACACTTTTAAATTAAGGTGTACCATTACACCTATTTTATAATTCAATAAGTTAACGATCATTTTTATGTAATAAAGAGATATTTGTCGACTTTTATAATTTAGAAAATATTATTTCATAAGAAAAAATATCATTTCGTTCTTTATAAGAATCATACTAATTTTTTAACATTTTATCGATAAAAATAATCAATATTCTCTATCACAAGTAATAAAAATTTAAAAAAGTTGAATTTTGATTTGTCTGACACTTTTAAGAAATAAATTTTTTTATTTTTATAATTGTAAATGATAGAAAATATATTTTTTCTAAAAAAAATAACTCATTAAACTATTCATTTAAATATGGGTATGCCGGTACACTCAATTTTATTGAGTGTAAGTAGAAATTGCCTATTATCTAACCCCAGTTTTCATAAAATTGGATGGGGTTTCTCTTCAATGGGTGTTTCTAGAACCTCACCATCATGAGTACTTTATCTGCACTTCCAGCCAAAGGTTGGAAATTCTCTAGCCCGGCAGGAGTAGGAATGCTATCATCACATGGTGTATTAGTTGAATCTCATTTGCACATTCTTCCTCCAGTAACCTCGCATTTTGTTCCTCATCCACATGAAGAACAACCAACAAAGGAGTACCATTAGGCATGACGTTAGTCTGGGAATCATCTTCACGATGAGTATGAACTTGATCATCATCTGTGTTCAAATCTTCATCAATGTCATCAGCACGAGGAGTATCTTCCATTCCCATATCAATATTGTGCTCCGACCTTTGATCATTTGAATTTTGATTGGAAGGTATGACCTTGTCCATTTTATCAATATAAACTGATTTTCCACGTGATGAGATTTATTGAGATAAAGTCTAAAATCACTAATTGATGTTTTAATGACAACAAACCTTTTGAAGTAAAATCTTAAGTTTTATGAATGGTGATCTTCTAATGTTTTCACTTGATTTTTTAGTTAAAGGATAAGAATCAAAGAAGTGGACAAGGTAGAAGCAACTTACATCAACAAGTGCATTATACATACTCAACAATGAAAGAATAAGAGTAGCATCAACGATTGAATTCTATCTACTCAACAATTGCATTATATCTACATTAGTATCACAAGCTTCATGAAGATATTAAAACACTATTGTTTTAATCAATAGAGAATTAATTGAAGGTTCAAGCAAGAAGATACATTTCATGATTAATGGACTCTTCCTCATTATCACAAGGTTATTAACAAGTATTTAAAGTTTATGGAAGAAGATGCAGTTCATATTTGAAGATTCACGAAAGAATAACTTGCATAACAAGCTATACAAGACCATGCTTTAAGTTTATTTGACAACTCACATTGAGTTTCTACGACACATGATTTGAGGATTTACCGCCATAATTAATTCTAAAAGGAATGATGCATAAATCTTACAAGGATATTCAAAACCTACTCAAAATGTCATCCTACTAAATCTTCTCAAAGTTATTCAATGAACATGATACATCGTATGAATACACCAAGAGAAATTTTAGAAAGTAGTGCAACAACATAGGATTTTGAGGTCGTTTTACTAAGAAAGGAACCGGTGCAAATACCATTATGAACATGTTCATTGCACTCAAAAGTATTCATATCAATTCAATAAAATTACAAAAATCAACTACGAAGAATAAATCACTTCATGATTTATTGATGAAAATGTTTGGGTAACGATCAAGAACATTTTCATGATCCCAAGCACAAAAAAAGAAGTCATAACATGATCAAAGAAGTTGCAACACTTTTAACGATTTGTTTTGGATTAAAGGGAATTAAACAACTTACTTTTGAAGCTAAGAGGAGTATAGTAGACCTTCTTTTCTTGATCTCACATCAATATACAACTTAAAAATGACTTCTTCTTCACGGGAAGGGGCAGAAGAGGACGAGTAGTAGACTTCGTTCTCTTCTTCAAAACATAGGACATCTTGGTCCTATCATATATCTTGAAGGCAAACAAATTGATGTTAGATCAAAATTGGTTAAAAGAAAAAAACCCTTAAAGTTTTGATGATAACAAAGCAATATACAAAGCATGATTGAGAACAATTAGGATTCTCTAAATGTATGTTTAAGTGTGCAAAAAATTCAAAGTACATGCGAAGTATTGTCTCTATAACAAGTCAAAGCTCTTGAGATGAAGTCAAAGCCCTGGACTAAGTGAAAGCTCTGAGCTTATGCTTCACACACTACGCTAAGTGTTTGAAAGCTCTGGACCTTGATAAGCTATGTGTCATAGATAAATGCAAAACTCTGCACTAAGATTAAGGTCAATGTTGTTGTGCAATCCTTTGTGGTGAGGTCCTTTATACCAAGTATTTTAGTCAAGTAATCATCATTGATGTATGCAACAACTATTATCTCAAAGAGGAAAGTTTAATCTTCCTTAGGTAAGGGAATAAAAGTCATGAATAATCATCATTGATGAAATTGAATGAATGAAGCGCTAACCTCAAATTATTCAAGATATCTCAACATTCATTCAATCATTTAAAGATAAAGATTTTTTCAACAACAATCATCTAATTCATCTCTATATAAAGGACAAAGTTTGATTGAAGAAGGTTACGACACTAAAGCATATTCATGTACATACATACAAAGTCTAATACGTTCATATATATTATTGTAATTATATACATACTTGTTTATAGTATATACCTTATATATAAAAAGCCAAAAGAAGCATCTGCAAGGAATATAATCTAAGTGTATTGTACTTCATATCTGTTTACTACTCCTAGAGTTTGTGTAAACACTATCTTTTTGTAAATAACTTGTTGTTATATATCTCTTGATTAATATTAGGAAGACCCTTAAGTTAAGGCAAGGAAATTTAGAACAAGTTTGTCTTAGTGTTGTTGTTGTAATCAAGATTTGATTATAGTGAAAAAAATCACTTGGAAGTGCAAAGGGACTGGAAGTAATCTCAGGTCGTGGGGTGAACTAGGATAAACTTTCTATTTCGTTTCTTTCCCTTATCTCTTTACTTTCCATTGCTATCTGTGTTTTTAAAGAGTTACAAAAATCAACAAACATAGTTAAAACCCTCATTTCTTGTGTTTTTCTCACCTTTAATTGATACAATGACAAATCTATACAAAAATTAGCACCTTTAAACCAAGTTCTGATTGTAGAAATCGAAACGATGATGAATATATTTCAGATTCTATATGGTGAAGGGCACCAGAAAAACCATAAAAAATTTCAGTCAAACCACAAAGATTTAAGAAAATGTGTACTAACTTCTTGTGCAATTGTACAAATGGTCTCTAGTTCGAAAGATTCGACCAAATTTTGTTGAAAATTGACACGATAAGGAGAGATTCATATATGGTGGCGGGATTGCGAGGTTTTAGGTTAAATTTTGAGAAATTGAAGGGGGGTAAGAAATTGACTAGTTTATTGGCTAAATTATTATTGTTTATTTTATTTTGCATCATCATCTTCATATTCTCGTAGAATTTTTTTTTTGGTATAAATGTTCTCTTAAAGTTTGTCCAATGAAATTACATTCTTTGTATTCTTACAAAATTAGATTTCATGCCTTCATCATCGACAAATTTATTTTGTATTTTAAGATTTTATGTTATATTTTAATGTATTATTTTATTGTTTGAGGAAGTTGATAAATACACACAAATTTGGCCATATCATCATATTTAATGCTACATCATATTTAAAAATGCTACATCAAATATATACTTGAAAGAACAAAACGCTTAATTTTTCAATAGAGACACTACTATCATGGGTGTTATAAAACAAAGGAATTTTATTTGTATATTCGGTCAAAATGCTTGAATATGAACCTTAGTATGATTATTTATGTAATGTTTTTATCAACTGAGCTATATTCACGTGACAAATCTAAAACCATTGTCATAGACTATAATTCTATTTGGATTTTCCACATCAACAATAACATATTCTCATAAACACAAATGGAAAATTTCAAAAGCTGGATAAGGATGAATACATTTTATGACTTCAAGAATCAATTAGAAATCAAAAGAATAAACGAACTAGTTTTACACAATTAAATAACTTTTATTTATAATTAGATCTTTATAAATGTATATTTCTCTTGACGAAGACCTTTACAACACATTGCAAACCTAACATGTTTAAAAGATTAGTTTATGTAGTTACACACAAATGATATCCGATTATCGACAAACAAAAAATCTTTTAAAAAAAAAATTTCTCTGAATAAATTTGGAGTTTAATTATAAATTATTTAAAATTTAGAGACTTACCTTAAAACCTTTTGGTACAAGAACTTAATACAAAAACAATGGAAATTGTAATTAATTTTTTTTAGTGTAAATAACTATTTAATTGTCTTTGTAATTAGAAAGTTTTTTTGACCGGGTCTGAAACCGGGTCGGAAACGCCATTGAATAAACCGCTTTAGAAAAACCATCTGGGTTTTTCAGAAACCCTTCAAAGTGCAACCTTTTCAAATTTTGATTTTCACGTTAAGAGAGGTTGAAGGTGAAGGTGAAGAAGAACAATGTCCAAGTCTTGCAAAGGATTAGCTATGGAATTAGTCAAGTGTCTCAGTGAAACTGATTGTGTTAAGGTTTGTTTTTTTATAATTTTTTTTATTGGTGTGAATTTATGTAATTTTTAATTTTGATTTTTGTGATGTTAAATGGGTTATGTTTATGTTTATGTTTATGTGAATGAATAGGTTGATAATAGATCATACAAGGAGTGTGCTGGAGAGAAGACTCCATCAATTTCAGCTGAGTGTGTTGGACTTAGGGAAACCTATTTCAATTGCAAAAGAGGACAGGCAAGTTTTTTACTATTTCTTGTCTCTATCATCATGTTACCTTGTTAGTTGTTGTATTTCAGTTAGGTTAGTTTGTTGTTAATTATGAAGCACAGATACAGACACAGACATCGGACACGATACTTACTCTGACATGTTGATACTAATAATAATTTGAAAAGAAGATTATATAATTGAATGCAATCAGATGTGTCTGTGTTGGATGGTGACACGTGTTGGACACCGAGCATACCTTCAATCAGAAGTGTTGCGGATAGATAGGTTGTTAACCTCTTAAGTGGGTTAGTTAGGTTGTTAGTTTGAGTAGGTTAGTTAGTTTTTAATTTTGTTTGTTGAAGCTGTTAAGAAACACAAGATTCATGTCATAAGAAAAATAAGCTTCAGAGCTTGATAGAGAGGAAAATTTCTTCGGATTCATATTGATTGAGAAAACATGGTAAATGAGTACATGTGATGCTCTATATAGAGCTAATAGAAAACAACAAAATAACTACTAATCAACATATTAATTATTTACTGACGAACTTTAACTAACTTTTCTAACAAACTTTTATATTTCTATTAGAAGCTAACCAACTGTTGTATAAACTTGTATTAGTAATGAAATTCAATACCAGTCTTGTCAAATATCTGCCATGGCGGATATGGGTAGGGTTTTTTTGGCTTTCCGCCATGACCAATTTTGTAAATAATCACAGCGCCATACTCGGATATGGCAGCGCCACATGTCAACCGGTATGGTGGGCTTTTAGCTCTCCTCCATGGTCCACCATCCAGCATCGGCAACACTGTTCAAGACGGAAGTTTTAGTTTTTTCAAACATCACTCTACCAGTCTTCCTAACAGCTGCTATCAGAGCTTCACATGGGGTCCGATACAGAAACTGTAGTCCCTTCTGTGAGAGTTAGAGAAGAAAGTGAGAAACTATAGAAATTCATGGCCGATGGGAACAATTTCGTTTAACCTGCAATTCCACGGTTTGATGGTCACTAGACCAGTAGGCAATGCTCATGGAGAATCTCATTAGATTAAAGGAGTATTGGAACATGGTGGAAACTAGGATTCCGTCTCTTTCAGCTGTAGCAACTTAAGAACCAGTCAAGATTGTCGAATAGAGCAAGTCTAAAGATTTGAAGGTGAAAATCCGGATATTCCAAGATATGGATAGAAGAATCATGAAGACCATTACTGTTACTAATGTGTTTTACTTACATCCCCGAGTTGCAAAATAATCTCTTTAATGTTGGTGAGCTTCAGCAGAAGGGACTGATTGTTGTGTTTCAGCAAGATATGTGTAAGGTCTATCTATCATTCTTAAAGAGGCCTTCTTATGTCTAGCAATATGTCTGCTAATAGATTGTGTGCCATTATTGCACCTGCGATTCTCCCTGTTTGCATATGAGTAAACAACCATTTTGGTCACTGAATGTGTGAGGCACTATCACTAATAGTATCAAAATTACAAAACATACCTAAATGTGTCTTTTGTTCGTCATTTTGTCCTCGAATGTGTCTTTAGTTAGTTTAATGCTCAAATATGTTTTTGTTTGGTCAATTTAGTCCATGATTTTACAAACAAACGAGACACTTGGAAACATGTTTGTAATATAGATACATCACCTTACACATTCAGGTGTCAAAAGGGTTTTTACCCATTTGCAAATAATGGGTGTGGACAGCACTCAATTGTGACACGACAGATATGGCCATTTCAGCATCAAAGGCTTGAGAACTTCAGCACATAAAGAGATGGTCTGAGGATTACCAGTGCTCAAGGATTACCCTGTTATTTGCACTGGTTGCGTGGTTGGAAAGCAGCACAGTGATGCTATTCCAAAGAAGAGTTCTTGGAGTGTTTCTCAAAGACTTGATCTTGTTCATTCTGACATCTGCGGACCCATCAAACCTGAATCAAACAGAAAATAAGAGGTGTTTCATCACCTTGTTTGATGACTTTAGTAGAGACACACAGGTTTTCTTCATGCCAGAAAAACCTGTTGCCTTTGATATTTTTAAGTAGTTCAAGATTGTGGTTAAAAAGAGTCTAGAAATTCCATATGCTTCCTAAGAACAGACGGGTGGAGAGTTCACTTTGTCAGAATTTGATGAACTTTGCAGAACTAATTGTCTTAAAAGACACCTCACCACCAATACAGTTCACAGTAGAATGAAGTAGCAAAAAGGAAAAATAGAATTGCAACGATTATGGTTAGAAAGTAAGTTGTCAGAAAAAGAGGTTCTTAAAGAATTTTGGACAATATATTTGCTCTAGCGGTAAAGGATGTGCTCTAGCGGTAAAGGATGTGCTCTTGCGAGTCAATGAAGGAGTTGGATGTGACAGATCTGCAGAATGAGACATATCTTTAGAATAGAAGTGACTCAAAATGGACTAAGGATCCTCTCCATTCTTTTAAAATAAATGGAGGATGCCATTTAGTGAGAGATAGATACAAAACATAGATAGTGGGTCCCACCACCATTAATTATTTTTTTATTTTTTCAAACGTCTTTGTATCTATATCTCTCCAAATGAAAGAAATGAAGATGATGTTAAATGGAGAGGATCTTAACTCCTCAAAATGATGGTGGAATAATCAGTTGTAATAAAAATATGCTAAGGAGGTATTGGAAAGGTTTGGTTTGGAAAAGAGTAACATGGTGAGCGTGTTATAGTCCCAAGACAAGTTATCAAGAGATGATGTAAGAGAAACCTTGGAGTTCTATCAAAAAGGAGTAAAGAGATGAGTTTGATAGCATACTTTGATAGTGATTACTGTGGGCGTGGATGATAGAAAGGAGACATGGGGATATGTCTTTATGCTTCGTTCATGATCCATTTCATGGTCTTCAAAGAAGCAGCCAGTGTCTAGTGGTAACTTTATCAATCACAAAGGATGAATTCATAGTTGCAGCATCTTGTGCTTGTCAAGGGGTTTGGCTTAGAAGAATCCTGGATACGAACAAAGGAATCCACCGCCATTTTTCCGTGATAACAATTCCACCATCATTGTCCATTGGATACGAACAAAGGAATCCACCACCATTTTCCGTGATAACAATTCCACCACCATTGTCCAGCAACCCAGTCATGCATGGCAAGAGATACCATATAGATGTGAGATTCTTCTATTTCCTTCACAATTTCGGTAAAGAAAGAATCATTGAACTGGTTCGCTGCAGCTCACAGGAGCAGCAGTTAGACATCATGACTAAGCCTTTAAAGTTTGAGTCTTCCTCTATTCTTAGAAACTAACTAGGTATCTTCCGGATGTATAATAAAGCTGATTGAAAAATGCAATTCAGTTTAAGGGAGGATAGGTTAGTTGTTGTATTTCAATTAGCTTAGTTACTTTTTAACCCCCTAAGTGGGTTAGTTAGCCTGTTTGTTGGTTTGAGTTGGTTAGTTAGTTTTTAGTTCTGTTTGTTGAAGCTAATCGACTATTGTATATACCTGTATATGCAATTGAATTCGATAAGAAAGTTTAGTTTTTCCAAATTTCACCCTATTACCAGTCTTAACATATGCTGTATGCGAGTTATAATTTATAATGCAAGGTTTCCAATATTTTCTATTTGGGATATTAATTTTCTATATAGTTGTTCTACTGCTAGCATTTAGTATAAGGCATACATGTTACTAGTTGAAGAAGACAAATTTAGACTGAATAAATGGTGAATATTTCATGATTAGCCCCCTTTTGGATGCTATTATCATATTTTATATAGTTTTTTCCTTTTTCTTGGGCTGAGGAAATGCATCTTCGCAATGTGATGGAGTTCATCCAAATAATCTCGTTATTTGTAAACAACAGTATGAAAAAAAATAATGCTTTAAGAGATGTTGGTAACTGATATATGTCAGCAAGTGTGGAATTGAAAAGTTGGGATGGGAAAACCAATCTATGGGCTTGTTGTAAAATTATTCAGAGTGATAGGGTGAACAGTTATTTGGGACTGCAATGTAGAGTTAATGAATATGAAATAGCATTAAACTTTGAGAGATGAGATAGTGCAGTAATTGTTTATGATTTGTTTGAAGTTGCTTCTGACTTTAGCTTTCCATGTAC
>Ga0315915_1002713_pt1 | contig 22403 bp, 23 predicted proteins | sample MpolbnodulesMG_FD_207738 | JGI IMG/M metagenome (GOLD analysis project Ga0315915, IMG submission 207738) | Medicago polymorpha root nodule microbial communities from Los Angeles, California, United States - branched nodules | ecosystem: Host-associated > Plants > Roots > Nodule | place: USA... | reverse complement strand
AAAAGTGAGGTATTTAAAAATACTTCTCTGCTGAAATTTTGTCTGAGACGACGAAATCGCTCGGCTTTAAAATATGAATAAAAATTGATAAAAACAGAGAAAAGTGGTCAAAATTTGGGGTATGACAATAGGGCTCACGGTAAAGAGATTTATCCATGACTCTCTCACACCGAGTTTATCTAGGATTGATATGCGAAAATTAGCCACCCCTAAATAACCTGATATCATAGCAACGAATCCATTTAGCGGCACAAAGTGTATCTCCATGAAATTAACATCATCCATATTTGAGGGCCTTGGGGTTGTAATTAATAGCTCATAGCTAAAGTCAAATGACAATAAACATTCTTCAATATTTTTGGATTCACTTTTAGTCCACCAATGAAACACTCCATCCACGTACACCCCGATACCTCCCAATGACGTGTAGAAATAACAATTACGCAAGTCAAAATTAAGACTCTTCCAAGAGTTGCTTTTGAGAGAATATATCTCCCACAAGGGGTCATAGGATCTATCTTCCCATATCAAATCTCCACATTCCTCGACATTATCATCAGGAAAAAATCTCATCTGAATCACTTTATAGTCATCGCTAACATGATCATAACCAAATCCATGAAGAATGAACCAAGGGTTTCAATCAGGTGGTATGTTCTCAATAGGACCGGAAGGAATGGCCTTAGATTCATGAGTAGTTGGATTCCACAATACAACTTGGCGGGTACAACTAAAACCTTTTGAGACAAAGAATGTCATTAACACTGATAGAACCCACAACAAAAATATCAGTATCATCCTTTTGACACTAATTCATGTTTTTTCTTTTTTTTTCTAATAATTGTTGAATTATATATGTCTACATTGTAAGTCTTGAATTTACTTGCATAACTCAATCGACAAGGACAATACATTGCAATATATAGAGCCGAAGTTCGAACGTCATATTTCCTACTTATTCAATTAAGGGTGAAATTACAATCATTAGGGATGACCTGAGTTTGAATTTGAAATTTTCATTTAGTTTGACTTTGAAAAAATTTCCATATATATAATTTTTAATAAACCAATTAATTTAGTCACTAAACTGTCGTCATCCCTTCAACTTAGTTTTAAATTACATACATATAAAAAGTAGTCCTTAGGAATGCAGTTTGGTTGACCTAGTGATGTTGATGATTAAGATGTATAGTGTTACAGGACTACAACTATTTTATAAAAAAATATAAAACTTAGGCGAATTGTAATATAAATACTACGGTTCCCATTACAACAATACTCTTGACCCTCCTTAGTGGTTTGTGCCAATGAACCAAAATACTCAACATAATTGATAATTCATGTGAAGAGAATATGGCTATAATTTATTTGTAGTTAATACTTAGATATTCCAAATTTTGATAACTTGATCATGCATCTTTTCTCATTTAATTTCGAATGAAGGGACGAAGAACACCAATAGTGGCTGTAATCTTAAGATTGGATGTCTTCCCGGAAACAATACTTAATGTTACTGCATCTGGAAAAGCATAAAAGCTCATAAATTTGTTCTTTCATATAGCTCAGGAGTTCTAAGATGCTATTGAGAGGAAAGTGGAATGTCCATCTACTATAGACATAGCTCATATGTCATTTGTTACAATGTGAAGCATTGATTGATTATATCTACGAGGACATTGAAGAGGAAGAACTTGAACAGCGTAAATCTGAATTATTGCATGCTGCTCAACAAAATATGAAATTGATGGCCTGGAAGAGGCTTGTGAAGAGATTCTACAAGCAGCACAAGATCTTATGCAAGACAGTCTACAAGAAGAACAAGAACAAGATCTTTTGCAAGAGACGGAGTGTCTAGAACAAGATCTTATGCAGCTGTCGGTCTGATTTGTTATTTCTTTTGTCAGTTTCTTTTTAAGTATCTGTGTGAAAGATTCTAAAGAGCTCCTTCGAACTCTAGTTACTTCAGAAGACTTTTGTTCTTCTTGTTTTCGATATGCACGACAAGATCAAGTAGTTTTTTTTATTTATTATATAGATTGAGTTTTAACTTTTAACACTTATCCCTGATAACAAATTTTTACAATGAGCAGTACAGCCTTTACATTATGTATAGTATTAATAACAAACTTAAACAAATGAAGCACTTTTAAGGATATAGTATAAACCTCTCAGCTTAGTTTCTCACTTATGATTCCTTCAAGTGATCCAACAAGACTCACAACTGTCACCAAAAGGCAAACAAAACTAAAAGTTCTAAGAACAATCCATTTTGTAGACCAAGCTTCAGTTTTATTCTGTACAAAATACATCTCTACTGGGAAATATATGGTCAATGGCCAAAAGCCTAATGCTCCTAGGACTCCTAGAACTTCATTGAAGTAAGGAAACATGATAGCAAGTCCAGTTGTGGAAATCACATAAGCTGTTCTAAAACATATCCTCAACAGGTTCAGCTGAAAAGCCGGCAAAAGAGGCAGTTTCAATTGGTAGAAATTATTCACAAAACCACTGTTGGGATATTTTCTTGAGCACCATCTATCAGCAGCAGTATATGTTGGTTGACTATAAATCTGAATTGAAAAAAAATCATATAGAAGAATCAACAGCTATGATTTTTTGGTGATATAAAAAGACAGTTTACAATGTCATTACACATATTGTTTTTTTGCACAAAAGACAAATACATGCATACATATTGCTCTTTAAGCAATATTATTGAAGCAATTAGTCTACAAAAAAACATGATTGGTAATTCATAAGTAACAAATCAAGTTATCAGAATTCCTAGAAAAGATACATTAAATTTTTTTTAAGTTAATAATTTTTTAGTCAGAACACTTTATTATTCAATGAAATTAACACTATAAGGTGAAGGACTATTACCTGATATCCTCCCACCAAATGAAGAACAATGCAAGCATTAGCAAAGTCAATGAGCCAATATGGTTCATAAAATCCAAAACCTGTCAAGAGGTTTCCTGGAGTTTGATTTCCAAAAGCTGCATATCCGAAGCATGCACAGCATAGGTAGAAGAATGTGGTAATTAAGATTGCAATCATGGAGGCCTTTTTCATGGTCTTGTTTTCTGCTGGAGGAGACTCTAGAGTGTCCTTTGTTCAATATAAAAAAAAAAAAAAAAAAAAAAAGAGTTCAATGCTTTAAATTAGCCTTAAACTCTGTATAGTATATACGCCATACATGACACTCACACGTCAACACTGAAAATAATATGAGAAAATAAAAGTATTTGAATGTAACTCATTGTGTTGGTATCGGACACTAATATATGCCGGACACATTTGGAATATGAAGGGTACCTGTATCTCAAGGAGGATGGTAGTGTATGGATAGGCAAAAGCAATATCACCAAGTGCTTGGAACGCTAACCATAACTTGTCTGCAATATTTGAAGCTGGTACTCCAGCTACACTCCCCATAATTCTTCCATTTTCTACAAGTTCAACCATGAGTCTTAGGAGCCATTGTCTTGATGGAGGGACTAAACTGATTGGCGTTCTTTAATTCAAAGGAATACTTTGCTATTCGTAAATTTGAGGACTAAATTGATTGACGCTTACGTACTGAAATGCTGATTTACTCTATTCTAGATTTAATAACGTATCTTCTTGATGTGGATAAAACAATTCTTGTTTCTTCATATTATTTGCTCTAATGACCAGAAGGCTTAACTTGATAAGAAAATATAACCTTAATAAATCAAAATGAACCTTACCTAAAACGTTTGTGACGCCAAGTCCTAGTCCAATAGTTGAGTATGTGAAGGACATAACAGCTGCAACAACCGAAAGCAATGCCAAGTTGTGGAGGTCTGGTATGAATGACATTATGACCTGAACAAGTCCAAATAGGATCATATAGATGGCATCCCCATACTTACAAGGTGCTTCATGCCCTTCCTTGTGATAACAATTTGATTTCAAAATCGCTCTTTGTTTGTAGAAACACCATGAATGTAACCATTATTACAACATAAATAAATATAAACATATCAGTATCACAGTCTCTCATGATGAAATGGCAAATATTACTTACAAAATAACTAGCCAAATTAGTTTAATTAATTTTTGACTAAATTAACCAAAGTTTAACAGTCAACTAATTTAGGTAAACTTCTGGCTCACCTTATAACATCTTATGGTTATTTATATTTTTTCAGAAAAAAACATCTTACGGTTATTTTTGTTTATTTTATCCTAAAAATAAATAAATAAATAAATAAATAAATAAAAGGAGCTTACCTGATGCTTGTTGCAGATGTAATGACATAGGCACATGTAGTCCCATATAAGCTGACATGCACCAACACTCCACATACCTTTCCCCTTATTGCTCCTAATTATTTTCATAATAAGGATATATTTTTAATAAAGTAATCCATTTTTTAAGGTTACAATTTAGTCATCACATTATCAATATTATAAAATGATGATTCAGATGTAAAATATTAATCAAATTCGTCACATTATAATAACATTAAGTTGGTGATGTCAAAGATGCATTTAAAACTAAATATATTATTTCATTTTCACAGGTGTATTTGATAACAAATTAGACAGAGATAGAAACTGATTAAGATTTTGCAATTTCAAATATCATTTCAAAATATTGACAATATACGATTTTAGAGACTAAATTGAATATATACTCAAATATAAACAAGCTGACCATTAGCATATTCACATTATGTTTGACCAACCTAGGTACAACTTGACAGCATCCATGTAGGAGGAGCACCTAATGCTCCCATGTTGAGGATCATGAAATCTATAGCAATCAGAAAGAAGGTATGTTGAAATGAAGGTAGTTGCTGCAAAGAGTAGAATACACACAGGACCTGCAATCCATCCTAATTGTGCCACAGACCATGCTAAGGACAGTACACCTGCTCCTATCACTCCTGTTATTATATGTGCCACTGCGCTCCATACGTTACCTGGTAAAGAAATATTTGGCCGGTAACAACTCAAAACGAAAATGATGTGTCTAAGTTTTGTGACCATACAAGGTTTTCTCAAAATGATCACATCACATCACAAGCAAATAAATAATGTTTAGTACGTAATTGAAATAATTAATTTTAACTAATATAAAAGCTTTTCTTTCAAAAAAAAAAACTAATATAAAAGCTTTGAATGGTACGTTAGCATCAAAATCATTATATAAGAGACATGATGTTCCATATGTATTTAAACAATTTTCCTTCTTTTATCTGGAAATTAATTTGGAACCTTTGAAACTTACAAATAAAATTAAAGGTCCTACTATAGTGACATGGTAGCTACAATTCACACATATACACCAACCGGTCCAACAATATTCACTGTTTTTATCTAATCAACATACTATCAACTGTTTGCAGACTAGAGCCTGTGCATGAAAAGTAGATGTAGAAATTGTTAGAAGGACTTAAGAAGAAAATTAATCAGAGTACTCTTCTACATACAAAAGCACTTTTGGGAGAAGAAGTACAAATCATTAATCATCATACATTCATAATCATAATAACTTAAAGAGTAAATTAAAGTATAAGCAAAGTTAGTTACCAGTTCTCCTAAAAGGCTCTTCAATCAATACATCAGTGGAAGAAGTGCAGTGATCAATCAAGGGAGCTTTGTCTATAACTGCTTCCTCACCCATTGATTTATATGATTCTTCCTTCCTTCAATTAATGGTGGATAAGTTAGCTTCTTGAAACAGTCACAAATAATAATGAAAATAAGAGTGTTATGGTGTCAAGTATATTTAGACATATCAAGTAGAGTATATATATGTATGTTAGTCTTTCACTTCTAGTCCTTAAAACATGTTGAAATTAAGTTGTTGACTGGAATACAATATAATATAATTTAAGTTTGATATGTTCATATAACTTCTTTTTTTAATTTTTTTATTGATAAATGTTGATATAACTTAGTACAGTAGTTATGTAATCTAAAGGATTCTGAAGTTTTCCTATAAAAAATTGAATCTGAAGTTTAACATTTTTTTGGTATAGTAGATTCTGTAGTTTTCTTAGTGTATTGTATAAATGAGCTTTTTACTTGTAAGAAAAAACCACCCAATCTAGGAATAAAAAGAACACGTGAAGTTAACTAAAACTGAATGTTAGTTATGACTTATTTTATATTTTAGATTCCAATTTCCAACACGTAAGATTAGTGATGTGTTTGTTTGAAGTTATATTTGTTGATTCCTGGAAATAAAATGATAGAAATATATATGTCTATGTTTGTTACAAGTTTACTAAATTTTATTCCCGGGTATAAAATGTTCCTAGGAATAGAAAAATTTTCCCAAAGAAAATGGTGGGAATAAAGTTCCCATGGAGATGGGAATAAATTCCTAAGTAGTTACCTATTATAATCCCTATTTTTATGGTTCCTAAGAATATTTTAAAGTTAACCAAACATATTTTTTCTAAATACCTTGGAATAAAATTCTCATCTTTATATTCCAAGGAACATTATTCCTAGGAATAAATTTGGTAAACTTGAAACAAAAGCACAAGACATAGTAATAGGTAGTATCTGCATATCAACCTTATGTGTACCAGAAATTTTCCCAAAGTGAAAATGAATGAAGTGTTTCAAAACCACAAGTTATCACATATTATAACTTTTTTTTTCTTCAACTTTGAGATACCCATTAAAAACATTTCTGAAAAGTCAATTTCCAATCTGAATTACTATTCTTGTTGCTGACACTGATGCTATCATCATGTTAACTATCATCAATAATATTCAACTTGGAAAATTTTGCTATATGCCTTAAACAACCAGCCATTCTAGACTTCTGTGCCTTGAAAATGTATTATTTTAAACTGCATAATGATTTACAGCACTAATTTTCTGCATAAATAGGCATTATTAACAGATCAATTGCATCATCATGAATTTTGAGGCTTCAAATGTACAAGTCAAATAAAGAATATTCCGACAATGGACGACAAGGAGCTCAATACCAAGCTTAGCCGGAAAACAAAATAGTCTCAACTCCTGTAAATTAGTTTGCCTTGACAACCTGAGGTAGAGATTTGAGAAGCGACAAAGACGGCCTTCGAACTGTGTGATTAAGCACTAACATAAACGTCAGAAGCGTTAAGGCTCCGGCTTGATGTGCAGTACCTAATGAAACAGGTACATATGAAAGAAGGGTCGAAATTCCCAAGGTGACCTGTAGCCATACAAACCAATTATCGTATGTAAAGCTTCGAATGATCCTAATTCCCAAAAATATTTAATGACAAATGTAAAGATCATATCAAAATGAAAATTGAAATAATAACCTGAAGAGATGCCATGCCAAAGACACCTCCAATCACAGATCGCACTGCAGGATGTATGTCTAGCTTTCTTGTTGACAGCCATAAGACACTCACCGAAATTAGAGTTGCAGTTGCAAGGATCCGGTGATTGAGCTGTTAAAACAAAACATGTATTATATTCTTCCGTTAATTTAACTTCTCAGGGATAAATCAGCATAGATAATACCTGTACAGTCGATGTATTCTCAAAGAAATTTTGAATCAGTGGTTTCATTTCAAGAATGTCTTCTGGGATCCATGTATCCCCCATCTTCGGAAAAGTATTAAATGCATGCCCCTGGGAATCAACATGTAAACAGAATGATTATCTTCTATCCTCATCAACGGCTCAATTATCATTTTAAAGTACAAATAAAATAGGCATCAAATTTGTTGAACAAGCTAACGTACAGCATCATTTCCTGCAACAAATGCCCCAGAGACAGCAGTAAGACCAACGAGTAGGCTGACGGGCAGTGCAAGTCTTTTCACTTTAGCTGCCCCACGAACCCATGTTAGTGATTTGGCAGGTGGTTCAGGCATAACAACAGAAAGTGCAGTCCAAAAGAGACCGCAGTAAATAGCAAATGCTGATGTAAGGTGAGCTGCAAGACGATAAGGGCTTACTCTTGGCTGAGAATATTCAGTTGGTGGTTCCTGAGGAAGGAAAATGTTATTAGAATCGGTGATGTTCTGGTCAATTGGACTTGAAACAAACAGAGATTATTTTCTTCATGCTCCAACCTCTAAACCACTTTTAACCATCCACCAGCCAATGAAACCCTGCCCGGCACCCAGGCCAAACAAAACAGAGAGTCTCAGTCCTAATCTCAATGAAATATACCCCTTGTGGAGAAAATATGAATACGGCAAAACAAACATAATTCCAAGTGCCCTCCCCCACATACGATGTCCATATTCCATCCAATATATGAACTTGAATTCTTCAATCTTCATCCCTTTGCTAACACTGCAAGAAGTGTGCAACAAAGTATTATCAAAACATTTATAAAAACTACAACAGTTCTTTTCAGACTAAGTGTCAATTCACTTCCAATCCTTTGATTTTTGTAACTGTTACATTATCAAAACTGAAATTGTAGCTGGCAGTCTACTTGTAAAAGAAACAAGCTTGTTCATTTAGACAGTTCCAGAAAGTTGGTTACAAAAGTCAATCAATTTGGTAAATCTTTATTCATTTTATATTACTAATTATCATCTTTAAAGCATTAACAACAATTAGTTACTCCCTCGTCTCTCCATCTAATTCTAGTCGTCTCTTTTGCAATATTTCTCTGTCTCACATTAATTGTCACTTTAGAATACAAATAAAGCATTGATTATTTTTTCCACTAATATACTCCAGTAACTAGAATTAATAAGTGTGTTTTAGTAAATGAAACTCGTTTTATCACTAAAATTAACACAATCAATCATTTTGTTAAGAGTCGTGCACAGAACAAATGAGACATTTATAATGAGATGAAGGTAGTTAATTTTTTTTTTCTTACAACGATCAAGTTTAGAAGAAACTTAATGAACAAATAGAGGTGTAGAACAAATGTTTGCCCTTTACCGCTTGTATTCCGGTGACTGCTGATATTTTTCAAACTCCTGCAACCATGCTTCATCTGTCAAAGGAGGGAACTCACCCGTGAATTTCCAATCAGTCATTGAAAGACCGGATCTAGTGAGTCTGGTTAAACCCCCAAGTACCACCATACTAAACACCCACGCAGCAGAGCCAAATAGCCATATTCCAACCGCCTTCTGTGCACGAGAACCTCCTGTCACAAGCAGCTTCAACCCCTCCCCGTGTTTGGCCCCAGCAGACACCACCCTAGAAAAGTTCCTTGTAAATGGCAGATGATGACCCTAAGAACACCACAACTGTTTTCTCAGAACTCAGAACTAAACAAACTATACATACGAAACAGTCAAACAAAACATTGGTGATAAAATCATGAACAATAGAAGCTATTTTCCCATGATACCATTGATATTTCACACATAAATATCTATTCGAAGAAACATCTCACGACAAACAATTATTGAAAAAAATGTATATAAAAGATATTTCAATGACTATAAGTTTTTAAAACAATAACATCTCATATGAGTTTAAAATTGAAAATCAGGTCTTACACATCACTTTTATTTATGAGAATCAGGTCTTACACATCCCAAGTAATCTTTTCATACTAACCCAAATGCGGCAACTCGTACATATTTTGTAGGATCTTTGATCGATACTAGTGCCTGTTATATATGATTGTGCATCTGATAATGTTCATCCTCCTTTCTTGTTTAAAACTTCAGCAAATGTAATTACTAATCAAATATAATTATTATTTTTGGCCAAGTAGCCTAGTTGCTAGAAATTCACCTCTTAAAGGAATAAGTGGGGTGTTTGGGGTTCAAACCCCGGCACCCACATATTACATAGAATTGTCCCTTCCAATTGAGTTAAGCTCACGGGGACTATTCATATATAATTTTAGTTTTTACCTACCAGTAGATACATGCTGACAAAAATATAATGCAAACATATGCCCAAAAATTATATTTTTACATGATTTTGAATATGGGGGGAATGTAATTGGTCATGAAATTCACCACTCTACAATCTGAATCGACTAATGGAAGCATCCCAAATCACATGATCAACTTTTGGGCAAGTAGTTCAACTGAGTGTTTGTTGTTGGGGCCAATAGACAAAGTAACAAACATCACATAAAAACTCACACACAATACAAAGGGCAAATCCGAAAATAGGAGATGAACTTAGTAAAAATAAAAAGCCAACAAACAAACAATCTAGGATTCAATTAAACTAAAAATAAAAAATAAAACCATAAATTGAATATATTACATAAATGCATACATAGAATAGAGTGGTTATAAAGAAAATAGAACAGACCTTAGGAATAGGATGAGATCGGAAAGTATGAAAGAAATGGGTGGAAACAACGGAAGGGTTAAAAAACTTGAATGATTGTTGTTCAATGGCAGGATGAGAGAAAGGATTTGTTGTCGTGTTCCTCCCTACCAGCTTCTGAATAAAAAATGCTTCTTTGCTGCGCTTTAAAATTGATCCAATAGCTCCTCTCCCAAACATCTCTCTCTACACTTTGAGTTGAGGGTTTAACTAAGGTTTTGTTTTGTGAAACCTTTCTTGTCGCTTATTGCTTCAACAGTGGCGGAGCTAGGTCAAAAAAAGCTCGGGATGGCTACCAAAATAAAATAAAATTTATAAATCAAATATGCAAATCATATTTTGGACAAAACATTTAAGTTGTAATAAACACAAAGTTGATCGTCAAAAAATTAAGCTATATGACTTAAATAATGCTCTACATGTTATGAGTGACTTGATATCATTGATAATTGCCTCGAAACTAATACTCTTTCAAATCACAAGATTCCTTCTTGAAAAAGAATCAACTTTCCTACTCTTCAATTTTACTTTTCTGATGCAAAAAATCCAAACATAACAGAATATTAACAAAACATAACCGAATGTCCATAACAATTGTGAGAAGAACACAACAACTTCAAGCAAAATAGAATAATCCTCGGATGGCCACAATTCGCACTTGAATTCATAAACATCCAGAGATTATTATCATAAAAATCAGTTCAGTACATAAATCATAATTCATAATGTATGAATGAAAGTGATTATATAACGCATTCCGAAAGCAAAATCATTGACATCAATTAATTCAATTACAATTCAGATATGAGTATTCACAGTGAAGAAGATGAACTTACACGCCTTCATGTGGCGGATTTCGCGGCGAATGCTGCAGTAGCGTGTTCAGGTTAGTTAAGATCTCTTCTCTCCATAATTGATTTAAATTTTATTATGAATTAAGAATATCATTTTATGTCATTTATCAGATAGTTGAACCGCTAATTTTACCAAACACTTCAACCAGCTTATCAGTTATCAACTATAAGCTATCAGTCAGAAGTCATCAACTATAAGCTATCAGTTAGTTTATCAGTTATCCGTTATTTTTATCAAACAGAGCATTAGTGAGATATAAATTAAAAAAAAGTATGTAATGGATCCTACAATTAAATGAGTCTCACTACTATTAATTATTTTTAAATTTCTCAGTGTTTTTATCTCTTCAAATGAAAGAAATGGAGATGATCTTGACTTGTTTAGTTTTTCAAAGTTAAAACTTTTTTTTAACGAGTAAAACTAACTCATCAAAATTAACAACAAATAATTAGACTCAGACTCTTTAAGAAGAACGACAATGGAAACATGTCACAATTTGTTGTTTTTAAATTAAGAAAAGTATTTCTCTAAAAAAAATTAAGTAAAATATTTTAAATAACATTTCTTAATTTGAAACGGATCAAAACATAACAAAACATAAAAGAAGCTGGAAACTAAAAATTTATTCTAGTTACATCTCATTAACATTTAGTTACCTCATGTCTTAGTTATCATAGTTCAATTGACAAAGACATTATATCTAGTATTTCAATACATTGTCTTTTCCAACATCAACTTTTAGGGACAATGTTTCATAGACTCTTAAGACCATTTACAATGGTTTCAACATTCAACACACACTTTTTCTTTTCCCAACATTTCACGTCATTTTCTCACTCTCTTCCACCTGATAATTCAACACTCATTCAACTTTTATACTCTCCAATGTTTTTTTTAAAAACATTCAACACTCTACTCCACCACTTTTTATTTCATATTCTTATTTAATTTTATATTTTTGTTTTTATGATTACATAAAATTACAATTATCGATTATAATTAAATTAAAATAATAAACACTTAACAATTTATCTTTTAGATTTTTGTAAATATAAAATTTATTTAAATAATTTATTTTTATGTTCTTATCTTATATTATTAATAAAAAGGTTCATCTTGGCTTAGAGTGGGGTATCAACTTCGTTGGGACGTCCTCTAATCCTTACATGTCATTTTGCTCTTGCCTTATCCAAAAAAAAATAAAAAGGTCTATCTTTCAATTAAATAAACTCTAGAAATAGCAATAATCATTATCAAAACAAACAAATATTGCAAATATCTTAAAATGCAATACAATAAACTAAGCATGCGTCACACAAATAACTTAAATGAGTAATTAGAAGAATTATGGGTGTTGAAAGGATTATTACTAGGATCAATTTCACTAAAAAGAAGATTAAAACTTAAAAAAAAAAAGCTAATAGAAAGATAATAATATTAAGATAGTGAAAAACTTCGCTATTTTTTGTGACCAAATCAAATGAAACAAGATTCTATTTATAGACAAAAAAATCATGAATTTTGATAAAAATAAATAAATTTATTTGCAATGCAATAATTGAGTTCAAATAATTAAGATATGATAGATCCAACCAGCAAGCGCCATGTGGCTTGTTGTTGCTCCACCTTTGCATATTTCAACATCTCTCTCTTCCACCTCATTTTTCCTCAACTTTCAACACACCATCGCTTGCTTTTTAAGGGGGGGTGTATTGAATTGGGATTTCATGAGATTTTAAAAGACTTTTTAAAAATAAAAAAGTCTTTTGGTATTCAATCAAGACTTTTATAGAATATAAATAAATCTTGTGGTATTCAATCAATACTTTTTGTTCAGGGCAACGAAATCCGGTGGTATTTGAATGAGACTTTGGCTGACTTATTAAATGTCGGTTGGTATTCAAAAGTATACATATTTTAATGGATTGTTTTATGGAATGGATTTTGTGTGATTCTTTAGTTAAAAATACACATAACATGCTCATTCAACAATCTCACAAATATCCTTGTAACTTTTTCTTATTATTATTCATAAGCCATCACTGATATTATTCTACTGTTATTCCCTGTTCACCATGCTTGTTCTCTTGTACACGTTTACATTCACAGTAAATATTTACAGATTTTTTTTTTCGTTTTTTTAAGTCAATTTTTTCTACTAATTTATCATTATTTGTTTTTTTAGCCGTTTGTTTTGTTGTTTGTATACCTTACGTTAATTTGCAACCTTTTGTTATTATCATTATTAGTAATATTAATATTTTTTATTTTGAGTAACTTGTTATTATTATAATTATTATTAGTAAATTCCATATTTTAAGTTAATAATTTTTTTCATTTACTCTTGTCATTTTGAATTTTTCTTAATAATCTATGTGATCCTTTCAAATTTTAAAATTTCATAAAGTCTATTAAAATCTTTACAAATCTGTCTTATAAATTCATTAAAATCTTATGTTAAAAATCATGATTGTAAAAAGTTATTTTAAAAATGTATTTTAAAATCTCATAAAATCAATAGAATTACACAAAGTCTTTTAAAATCTGCAGGATTTTGTTTGCCAAAATAATCTGGAAAAAAAACATCATAACACAAATATGGGAAAATATGACAGTGTCTCCTGTCCATTTATTATCTGCAACTGACGATATCTTTAACCCTTACTGTATATGCCAGTGACTGTGCCTGGATTCTCATCGTGGATAAGGTTCTTCTGTGCACCAACCAGCTCCTTGGCAATTGAATACCCCAAAAACTCCAGAATATTCATTCATAATCCATATATAGAACACTACAATAACTAAAGAGTAAACCCTCATTTGGGTCCCTAAAAGTATACCTCGTTATCAGCCACGTCCCTGAATCAAGAAAACGAACCAAAAACTCCCTCAATGTCTATAAAAAGGTACATACTCTTTAGTAATTTGGTTTCAAAACTATCATATACTTTAAAATTAAATAATTATAAATGCATGGACTTTAGAAATATTTATCAAATATATCTTCTCTCCATTAGCTAGCCAGCCAGCCAACTAAGAGTTACAAATATGTCACACAGTTTAGAAGATTTTGCTTGTAAGTTATGTATGAGGCAGAGAGACAGAAATGAGTCCTAGTGAAAAAATTGATAGAAAAGATTGTGATATTCATTCATTTATTTCTAGTTATACATTAGAAGAATTAGAAAATACAAACATTTCTTGCTACAGATCTACATAGACTCATCAAATTTCCATGACCAACCTATTTATAAATCAATAGAAATGTTCCATTGATGTAACTCTTTCTTCGGCACACTCAAATCTATAGTCACCAATCCTGACTCTTCCTCATAACTGAATTCCACCTCTTCTGAATCAACAGTAATCAACTTTGGCCGAGCTGATGAGTAAGCACCGAAAAGGCCACACCCGCGCACTTTCATTGAAACATTTGGAGTTCCATTAAAACCAGAACTGAAGTCTTTGACAGCCCCTCCTGAATTGAACATCTTGATTAAACCAATAGGCGCAAATTTGGCACCATTTGGTAATTCCTTCACAGGGACTATCGTAAACACTTCATATTCTCGGGATTTCATGGTAATTGGAATAGAAACATCCTTTGGAAGATAGACTACTTCACCTGCAAATAAACATGATAAACAAAGAAATAATTATACAAAATAAAAATTGGTGTAATCTTTTTAGAAGTGTGATGTGAAGCCTTAAAACATACCACAAAGATGGGAAAATATGACGGTGTCTCCTGTCCATTTATCATCTGCTACTGTCGATAAATGGTCGATGTCTTTAGCCCTAATGATGTCAGTGACTGTGCCTGGATTCTCGTTGTGGATAAGGTTCTTCTTTTCAACTTTGCACCATCCAGCTCCTTGACAATTGAATACCCCAACAACTCCAGAATAGTCATTCATGTTCCATATCTTTAGGAGACTGCAATAACAATATCCATGAGCACAGAACAAGCTGATATATCAATTTGTGATGTAAGTAAAGTTATGTAGCTAGAGAATTATTTTACCTCTTTCCATCTCTAGCAGGATCAGAAAATAAGCAATCCTTGGTTGGTTTTCCTGGAAGTTTAGCTCTTAATATAGAACCGTCAGGAAGTACAAGCTTCTTCAAAAGATTGAAGTCGTGGTGTCCGGGCTTATCACTGCACAACATTACAATATCAGAAGGTAAGATATCATCTATCTAATCCGATTGTGTGTGCAACACTACAAAGGAAAAAAATATTACTCTGATAATCAATCACAACTCGCTAAGACAACAAACAATTACATAACTGTTTTTTATTTAAACGAGAAGAAGTTATCATAATAAATCGTCACCTGACATAAATAGGACATCCTCCAACTGCTCTTGCAGCAGCATGATATTCAGCCATTGGATGTAGACTCTGAAATGCATACAAAATTAAAAATTAGTTAAGGCCTGAAATCCTAGCATATTTTTTATAAACCAAAATATATTTAGGATCCTATATTTAACAACTTACATGAAACATATCCCAATCTGGCTGCATAAATTCACCAAGGAAAATAGTATTGTAAGCAACTGATGCAATGTGAATTGTGTGAGATGCGGGGTCTCTTGGCCAGAAATCATCTGAAGCTCTAATAATAGCCGAACGCTTTGAACTGCATCAAGTAAATTCATTAAAATAAAGTCCTTATTAATGTATAAACCTAGATTAGATTTCATAAAAACATTCACATGAGTTTTTGTAAGCAATCCTACCTATACAGTCCGTCTGTATTGTGACTCATGCAACAAATGATTCCATTATCAGGAAAGTTCCTAGAGATCGACACCTCCAATGCCTGATGATATTTCCTTGCAAGTTTCACCCTCCCACCATGTCCTGCACCAAGAGTTTCAAGGATATTCTGAACATCAACTTTGACACCATCAATACCAGCAGATGCTAGATATGAGTGGAGTTCATCATAAAAGTGAAAAACTTTCTCAGGATTCACAAGGCCGAGTCCATTAATTGCAATGGTATCTAAAGCTTCATCTGGTTGGTTGGACTTGACTCCAGGAGATGAGATAGGGAAAGCCATCTTTGACTCATAATGTTCCATGCCACTAATCCCAGGTTTAACACCACCCCAATATCCTGTTATTGCGTGCCACACATACACATGCCTATAAACAAAAAAGACGAAAAAATTGCAATGATCATTAGTTGTTGAACTGAATATGTTGAGAAGTTTGAAAAAAAAAAAAAAAACTAAAATAACATACTTTATAGCATGTTCTTTTTTTATTTCATTGGTAATGTGATGAAGTCCCATGGCAGGGTCCTCTATCCGCTGACCTTCCTTGCCGTCTTTCTGGAATTTGTGATTCTCTTTGATATGAGTTAAGCGATTTGCAAAACTGTTAAAGAAGATATCAACAAAATTAATTTTGCGTATTCGACACTGTAAAAATGTATGAACTATAATATGTTTGATAATGAAAGTTGGGTAAAAATCTACTCACTTTGCTGCACAATCATGTTTCCATTCAATACCATTGGGGTCCATGCTAACAGATTGCCATCCATCATCAATTATGACAAACTTAGCAGGAATTCCACCTTCCTCGAAACTGCAAATAACATAAAAATAAAATCAGAAACTAATGTCTATGACTATGTGTGTGATGCAAAAATCTTGTAACTTAGACAAGTTTTAGTGGAAAGAAAAAACACCTTTGTAATCCTTCTTTCACATTCTCTGAAGTGACATTGGTATAGAAAGCATCCCATGTACACCATCCAAACCAGTTCAATATATCTGGCATCTGAATAATACAAGTAGGTAATGAACTTTAAGATGCAACAAGGCCATGAAATTTTCACTTTAAAGGGATAAAAAGATATGAACCTTCTTTCTCTCGCGATGACAGAATGTCTTCAAGTGTTTCTCAACAGTCCTAAACAACGACAAAATCAAAGACTCTTGTTAATTACACATTTATAAGAAGCACAACATTGTGCGTCTAAATAGTTTGGTTAAACCCAAAAAGCGTATACTGCACTGATGGAACGTGTTTTAATTCAGATTACTTCAAAAGGTTCAAACTTGAAACCTGGTCCTAGGTATTGAAAAAGTTTAACAACCAATTTTTTATTAACTAAGTGAATAAATTCCCATCAGTGATGTAAATTGTAAACTTTAAATTTGGCATATCATTGAAACAAGAACAAAAGAAGAATTGAAAAGGTAAAACAGGTATTGTGAAACTAACTTGACAGCATTTGTTATAACTTCATAAGGATCTGATCCAGCCCCAATAAACACCAATTGAGTCCCATCAAATTCCTCCACATCAGGACATCCTACAATCATGCACATAGCAAAAAATCACAATGCATACATAACATACATTAGTCTTGGCATTGTGGTCCTACCCAACTCCAGGGATTTGTTTCTACCATTGCGAGCAGAAAATACACGACATACACAGACAAAAAATACTAACAAATTTATGATTGTTTGTTGTGTTGTTCGAAGAGTAAGTACCACTTTCGACACAAATCTCAATTTCATTTTGATCATTCCCCTGAAGAACAGCCCTGAAATCTCCTTCCAAAAGAGGTAACAAAACAGTGTAGGTAGAACCATCTTGGTCTTGTTCTCCATTGTCGATCCCTCCGTCAATATCACAACCCTTATGTGCTTCAATAAGCAAAAACTGTGTCTCAATGGAGATTTCTTGTCCACAATTACCCATTCTCTGAGTCATCCACCACATTTTGAAGCGGAAAAGACTCATAAATCTCAACCCCCTAAAACAAAAACATCATAAAAATCAAAATTTGAGTCATTCACCTTCAACATTAACACTTGCAAACATAATAAAGATCAAAAATCAAAAGGGGTCACTTAAATCCTTAAACAAACACAGTGTCAACACAACATCAAAATAATCAAATTGCAACATGCTAGTTTTGATCATGATGATGACAATATAAAACAAAAATATATCACACAAAAAAAAAGAAGGAAAAAAACCAAACATTCTAAACATAATTTGAACTAAAGTGTTCTTTCACAACAATTTTTCATTTAAAAAACACAAACAGAAATTTTGTAAAGAGATGAACATACTCAAGCTTGCCAATGGGAAAGACTCTGCGGCTACCCTTTTGATCAGAAGAAACACCAAGAAATGCACCATTGATCAAAGAACCACCAGAAGCAGGAGTAACAAGAACATTGTCATGAACCTGACTCAGAACCTTCTTTCCTAACACCATCAAGTTTCCATCAGCAACAGAAATTCCTGCCCCCACAGTCATCTTTACTTGAAAATTCAAAAGGTTTCAACAGTGGCAAAGGAATCAAAGCACAAACAAAGGTTAAGGGAATGAACCCTTAGCAATGCTCTTTGTTCCAAATGCAAAGGAGAAAGAAACAGAGAAGGTGTGACGTTTGATGAAGCTGGGGAAGGGTATATATAGTGATCTAGAATGTACTACATTACAAGTGTATGGTTTTTTATATTATCATATCATTATCATCTTGCAAATTTTTGTGGTTACATGTGAAAAATATCTAAGCTAACCTGTATTAATAGTTGTTTATTAATGCTAATTATTCTTAAATGATTGATGATTTCCTTTATTAAAATCAAGTCATTATCCATTGTCATACTCAACTCAATTCGATAGGCCTTATTATGTTAATATTATCAATTTAATTACTATACCCTGTCAATGTGCAATTACTTTACACATACATGCAATATGTATTATCACGTTAATTAATGAGTATGCAAACAAATGAGTTGTTATATTGATTTATTGATGTGACAATACATCATTAGATACATGTGTAAAATAATTATACACTAACATAACACATTAATAAACTCTAATATTATTGCTAGGATTTAATGGAGGTGCAATGACAGTGTAAAAGTTTTACACTATCATCTAATAAAAACACATCATCATATCATGTAAGCATATCTTATAATCGTTTTTTAAATATAATGTTAGATGCTTAAATTTTATTCAACGTCAATGTAAAATTAGTTTATAATGACGGTGTATATCTCTTCTCTCGTAGCACTAATAAAACTTTGAAATATAAAACAAAATGTAAGTTTTTGTGTATTAATTAGCATATTTTGTCCAAAAAAATAAAGACTAACATATTTAATAAACAAGTTAATATAATATACTTTTGTTAAAAAAATTACCATACTTTGATTGCTATTTATCTATTATAAAATAAAATGTGTGATGATTTTAGAGAAAAAGTTATAATAAATAGATATTGGAGTACCGACACGTAATGTTGTGTCAGCTGGGTTGGGATTGTGGTAGTGGACAATGGTACCCAAAATGTTAGGAACTTTATTTTTTCAACAAAAAGTGAATTTTTTATTAACATCATAATATTTACGGCAACAAGTGGTGCCACTTTACGACCCATGATTTATGAATTTTCAATCCAGAATAGATTGAATGTTGTGTCATGCCCATAACAAAAAATATGAGTGTATAATAATAATCATTTCATAAGCCATGAAACTTTATATTATTATCATTTTAGATGGCGCCAACCTGACAAATACGGTTTATACTATGGTTACAGTTTACATACGTTGGATGTGGTCCTGTCTATTTTCACTTTTTGGAAGCTAAATCGTATTATTATATGGTTAAAGGGGTGGGCGAAAGTGAAATGAAAGCAAGAGGTTAACATAATAGATCAAATAATATGATTTATAAACTTTAATGATTTGGTCTAGTCTTAAATAAAATAGACCATAATAGATCAAGAAGTCTTAGAGTTGAGTCCGCTAAATCCCAAATACAGGTTAACATAGATATTTTTGCGTGTACTTTGATCATTGAGTTATGAAGTTTTCACTATTTTAATATGGAAAATTGTCACCTCAACCTGAATTTTTATTAGAAAAAAAAAATTTAAAATAAAATTGAAATATTTTTAGAAAAACAATTGCATTTTTTTTGGACAAAGTAGCATAGTTGCGAGACTCTCATATTATAAGTGTGGAGAAATAAAAAATTCAAGATTCAAACATATAATAATATTAATAGAATTTACCAATCGAGCTACATTCATAAGACACGGTCTTTAATTTTTTTTTCTCATAGGCAAACAACTGATTTTGAGAAGGAAATTCTAATGTGATTTTCTTTTTTGGTTACATTCTAATGTCATATTCTCTTATATTGTAGTGTAAAAGGCTTATAATATTCTTGTTATAAAAAATAAAATAAAAAAACTTATATATGAAGAAGAAAAAAATGTAGATTATAAAAATATCTGCCACTTGAGGAGTGAAACGCGGCGTTTCAAAGATGGGTCCAAGTGGTATAAGTTAGATCCAGTAAGAGGAAGGCACACGTGACCAATTGATATTTTCTTGAGAGCAATTTGACCTTAGTTGTCGTGTGGATTCGGTTGATTCATTGTCTTTAGGTCATTGATTGATTAAGGAAGTGGTAAAATATTATGGAGGGAGATCTACCTAGTTTTAGTTAGTTTATATTACGATAAAAACGAGGATTGTGACGTTAGATATAGGATAGACCAAGACCAAAACTATGTGGCAGTGACGTGGTGGCTAAGATTGCAACTCACCACACCTCACATCCATTTGGCATTTGCTAAAGTCTCCTTGTTTTACAATGATGTCTTCAATTTGGGAAATGGATTCCATGCAGTCATTATGTTTAATTACGTGACTGTAAGGGTTAAATATGATCCTTCAATTGAATACCCAAAATAAACATTTTATTTTTTGATTAATTGTCCAATTTGACCGTTCAAAACTTTCTCGAGACTAAATTCAATCCTTGATAAATAAACTATTTAAATTAGTCGCTCATGTTTTTATACGGAGACAAAATAATCTCTTTGTTATGAATTAAAATTAATAGATATGGTTCGTGAGTTTAACTCAGTTGGCACGATATTGCATAATTTATGCAGGGACTGGGGTTCGTATCCCGTACACCCCACCTTTCCATATTTAATTGTGTGAGCTCTAGCCACTAAGCTACTAGACAAAAAAAAAAATTAATAGATATGATTTGTACTCGGTATTAAAATGTTAGGAATGAGTTTAGATATTATTGTTATTTTTTGTCGATTTCGTGAAAGGAGCATGGTTGCAAGTTTACTCTTTCACCTTTTGATACTCCATTCAAGATATTGTTTATGTCTATAGGAAAGGTAGTACCAATATCGTTGCATGATTTGATGTATGAACCTCAAAAGAGTAACAGTCCTTTGAGAATCATGATAGCTAAGTTGAGAAACCCCCAAGGCCAAATGGTCACAAGATATGCTACAACATATTACATCATGATACAACATACAAACAACTTTTATAAATAAGTTACACCCTTATCTACATTTTGATAGTTGAAACGGTTGATGAAGCCTAACCTTCACTCAACTAAGGGGTCTCCTTGCCTAATTGATTTTATTGCTTAGTCGCCTATTTTTGGAGTTTGGATAACATGATATTTATTTTTTGGCGTAAACACAAACATAATTAGGAAGATAGTGAAGTTTTGTGGTATAAATAGTGACTGGTGATGTAACAGACTTCATTAGGTCGGCCCATCCTACTTTATTGAAGAGATTTCATTTTTAAGAAGTTATCCTTTTTGATACTCTATCAATGATATCATTGTATACATTTCGAGAAATTCGACCCTTGACAAAAGGAAAACCAAGGTAATTAATGTCCAGACCCTCTGTATATTTGATAGTTGAAAGAGGACTAATCAGATCGTTAAGAAATAATCTCAAGCAACTAACCAAAATCTTTGTGATTACCTTGAAAATGATATTGCAAGGATTGATGAGTCTAAAATTTGTTAACCTCTGAGCATTGCTCTCCTTGAGAATGAGGACAATTAATGTTTTTGCAATTGAAGCATTAATATAACCCATAATGAAAGTCGTGTGCACAAGATGCCACATATCATAACCAATTCTTTCCCAAAAATGTTTGAAAAATTTGGGTTGGAAGCCATTTGGGCGAAGCATTTTATAGGACTTCATACCAAAAAAAGTAAAGATGATCCTCCTCATGTCATGCTCAAGTTTTATATGAAAATCTCTGCAATTTTCACCTAAACGAGGCACATGATTAATCAATAGATTATACGAATTAGTGTAGTGATCGATCTATCTCAAACAACTGTTTAAAACAATTGATGACTTCTACTTGGAGGAGACATCATCAGTAGTCTGTTGACCATTCTCAAGAAAGAGACCCTGGGTCCAAGCCCC
>Ga0315915_1002711_pt1 | contig 22415 bp, 8 predicted proteins | sample MpolbnodulesMG_FD_207738 | JGI IMG/M metagenome (GOLD analysis project Ga0315915, IMG submission 207738) | Medicago polymorpha root nodule microbial communities from Los Angeles, California, United States - branched nodules | ecosystem: Host-associated > Plants > Roots > Nodule | place: USA... | reverse complement strand
AGGGCATTTTTGAAAAGAAATAGTCAGTCCAAAAAAACTGAAAGGGGTTGTTTTCTTTATATATATATTTCTCAAAAAATTATATATAAAATAAAAAAATTTCTAAACTTACTGTATTTTGAAACTTTTGAAATTTTTTAAAAAAAATCCAAATTAAATTAAAATTTTAAAAGCATTCGAAAAAAATAATATAAGCTAATTTTTTTAATGTTTTGGTAAAAAAATATTAATTTTTTAATCCAAATTTTTTCGTTTTTTTAATTTTTTTTTTCTTATTTTTAAATTTTTTAAAATTAATTTTGAAGTTTTAAAAAATTAAAATTAAAATAATTACACAGTGGCGTGTCACGTCAGTGTCCATTACACACGTGTCAGGTTTTAAAAAAAATAAAAATAAAAATAATTACACAGTGGCGTGCCACGTCAGCGTCTGGATGAGGTCAGGGGTGTTTTGTGGAGAATCTTCATATTACAAGGGTGTTTTGTGGAGAATCTTCATATTATAGGGTTGGAATCTAAACTTTTTTTTTTACAGGGGGTTAACCGGAACTCGCCCAAATTACGAGGGGTAAAAACATATTAACCCATAAAATAATACTACACCATGTACAAGTGTGTTTTTCATATTCTGAAACATTGTTTCAGAATATTGTGCAAGGGAAACAATACAAGATAGGGCTCAACTATCGTTCGTCAGGACCACAAGATATGACAATTTCATTCAGAGATGCAAAAAGTGGAGGAATACTGGGTTCTAGCCAAATCATAAAGTGAGCACTATATCCTAGAGAGATATATGATCATAGAAACAATAATTGTCTTTTTTTTGTGTATCCCACCTATATATAACACTTTTTGCGATATTGTTTATATTATGTCGGTCTCCGTTCGTCTTGTGCAAAGACTTGGTTAGTAATAAAATTTTGTTGTTAACAAAAAAATTGACTTTGCAGACGTAATAAAAAGGTTGCAAAGTGGAAAAAAATTGAGACCATAATAACAGCCAGTGCATCAAGTTCAAATGCAAGTCTTACCTTAAGAACAACTAAAAAAGGAACCATATGGTTAGACCAAGTATCTGCTATGCCTCAAGACACATATAAGGTATATGAGTTGAATCTCAGAAACTATTACACTTTTTTAACTACTATAACTATACTCTTTAATTTTTAATCAGAAACTATTGACAATGCTCATTTTAATTTCAAATTTGCCTTGGTATAATAGGGACATGGTTTCCGAAGTGACTTGGTTGAAATGATAATGCAGTTGAAACCAGCCTTTTTTAGATTTCCAGGTATGCATAACATTTTCTGGCTTACTAAGCATGCTATAGTAATCTAAGAGAAAACATATTAATACTAATACAAATTAAATTTGGCACGTTGTTACTAAATCATTCAATAAGTTCAAAATTCCAATAATGCAATATTTCGTTTTTTATTGTTGCAAAAAGGTGGTAATTTTCTTCGAGGAGGAGCATTAATGAACGCATTTCGGTGGAAAGATACGGTTGGACCCCAAGAACAAAGACCCGGACACTTTAATGATGTTTGGAATTATTGGACAGACGAGGGATTTGGTTATTACGAGGGTCTTCAAGTAGATCTATTTATTCACATTTTAATATAAATTTAATTAATAAAATTATTTTGCTGTAGATTTCAATATTGATACACTATTTTTCTTGTGCAGCTAGCTGAGGACATTGGTGCAACGCCTGTATGGGTCATCAACAACGGTATATTTTACATTATATACCACTATTTTTCTTTTTTGCTACAAATGTTTTAAAAAAGTGATTGTTAAATTTGTCCTTTCATGTGTGTTTAATTTTACTATACAGGCCTCAGTGAAACTGATAGTGTTGATACAAGTGCCATCGCACCTTTTGTGCAAGTATATTTTCTTACTCTTATTTGTTTCCCATCCCATGAAGAAGTTGGTTTTTCTATTCTTTTCGAAACCCTAGTATATTTAATTTTGCATAACTGAATTTGTAGGAAGCACTTGATAGTATCGAGTTTGCTAGAGGTCCAGCCACTTCAAAATGGGGAGCCATTAGAGCATCTATGGGACACCCAGAGCCTTTTGTCCTAAAATATATTGCTCTTGGTAGCAATAATTGTGGGATGAAAAATTACCTTGGTATTCTTTCTCTTTTCCTCATATCTAGGAACTATGTGATTTAATTATTTAATTTCCTTCTTCTATTTTTTTTTTTTTATATATTAGGGCATCTTTAATTTCCCTCTTCTTCTATTATAAATTGTAGTTGTTAAACTCCTTTTTATGGACTATATCTATTATTTCAAATCAAGTTAAGCAACTTCAAAATTTGTTTCTGTCATAATACATCTCTTTTAAAACTTACAACTTAAAATAATGCAACTCATGAAGTTACATTTTAGTATTAAGAACTAATTGCTTGTATAAAAAATTATTTTGTGACTTCGTGCTAGACTTCATCTTCAACAACTAATTCTTAAGTTTAGGAACCTTGAAAATAACTCTGGTTACAGATGCTCTTAATTTTATGTTGATGACGAATTTTTTTCTCCAAATATTTGTTAAGTGGTAAATAAAAGTCAAATATGTAATCTGACCTTTTTTTTAATTTTTTTTTTTTTGTTGATTAGGAAATTACTTGGCCTTCCACAAAGCAATACGGCAATCTTATCCAGATATTCAAATTATTTCAAATTGTGATGCTCATGAGAAGCCGCTAGATCACCCAGCCGATCTATATGAATATAAAGTAAATATCCTATCTCTTATAACCTTAACAATTTCATGTTTCACTTTCTTAGATAAACATTATGTATATAATTTGGTTTCCAATTTTTACATTAATCTCTCTCATACTCTAAATTTCTTACCAGAATTATCCTAAAGATGATGCTCGAGCTATGTTTAATCTTGGTAGTAATTTTGATAAGTCACCACGCAATGGACCAAAGGTTTTGTATTCATTCTCATGTAGCTCTCTTCTTTTTGTATCAAAATATTTTTTTATATTGTGTAAGAATTTGGTTGTTAAGTTAACGCTTGGAAAATTGGAATGTCCTATATATATAGGCTTTTGTGAGTGAATATGCTCTAATAGGAGACAAGCAAGCTAAGTTTGGAACCATTTTGGCTGGTGTGGCTGAAGCTGGATTCCTTATTGGATTAGAAAGAAACAGGTTAGACTGCACCTTTCTATTGATCCTTGCATTGCAAGCTTTTAATCTTGGTTTAAATTATGTACAATTTTATACTCACAGTTATATATTTTTTCCATTTCTAATGCAGTGATCATGTTGCAATGGCTTCTTATGCACCACTTTTGGTAAATGCAAATGATAGAAAGTATGTCTTTCTATTTCCTTTTAATTAAGTGTCATGTTCCACTCATGAATAAGATTTAAGATAAACTATTATTGCATGATGATAACATTGAGATGTGCAATTTTTGTAGTTGGAGTCCAGATGCAATTGTCTTTGACAGCGATCAATCGTATGGAACTCCTAGCTATTGGACGCAGGTTCTGTTTAAAGAGTCAAATGGAGCAACATTTATCAACTCACAACTTCAAACACCTGATCCCGGAACGCTGGCTGCATCTGCAATTCTTTGCAAAAATCCTCAAAATAATGATACTCACTTAAAAATAAAGGTAAAAAATACATACTCTTTACTATAGTTATCTGTTAATTTGTTTTCCTGAGGAGTTATATTATACATATGTAAAATTTATAGGAGAAAACTAGGTCTTGTTTGCATAAAACACTTCATTAAGTACTTATAGCCTAAACACTTGTCATATAAGAGCTTATGTATATGTTATTTCTCTAACAAGCTACAAACTATTTCATAAGCTATTTTGAAGAGCTCAGGAAAATAGCGTCAAAACAAGTCATAAACATGTCATAAATAACCTATTTCCATAAGTTCTCTCAAACACCAAAATATAAGTTCAAACTAGTCAACCCCAACTCACTATTAGAGTAGGTTTTGTAAATTTTTGTCTTAGTAGATTTCCTACTTGTCAATTGTTACAAATTCAATATTGTCTCATGATGGTGAAACACAATTGATTCTTCAGATTGCAAACTTAGGGAACAACCAAGTGAATCTCAAGATTTCTCTTCAAGGATATGTGAGCAAAAACCTAAAAGGGTCAACAAAGACTGTTCTCGCGTCTCAAAATATACTTGATGAGAATAGCTTCACAGAACCAAAAAAGGTTCATATATTTCCTTTGTTATAAATTTGTTACAAAATAAAAAGACCAGTGCATGGATCTAATATCTAGTTATGTTTGTTTATGTATGCAGATCGCACCACAAACAAGTCCACTTCAAAATCCCGGCAATGAGATGAATGTCGTGATCCCTCCAATTTCATTAACAGTACTTGATATGTTTTGATAACAATGTTCATAAATTGTGCGTAAATAATAATAATACCCTTGGAAAGCAGAGAATATAAGGGTTGAGTTTGTTGGAGTAATATTGTCACAGTTTGTTATTGTAATCTATTTTCAAATTCAAATTGTAAATCCTAATCCAATATGTTTATTGTAACGAACCATAGATTTTATCTAAACTTTTGTATCTATATGTTGATGTACTTTGAAATTTAATCAATGAATTGAATCCTTTATATTCATGGTATCAACCTTCTAATTCTTTTAATCGCAAATTGATCCCATGACTTCCTGAAACTCTGAAACCATCTTCATTGTGATCAGTACTGATCCAAAGGATTTGGTTGAATTAAATACTACTACCCATCTTCCTATAAAATTGACCTTATCCATTATCCCGCATCATACAAGAAAGGTAACTCTCTTCTTATTGGAAGAGATTTGGAGGGATATATTAGTAGTAACAAACCCTGCACATCACCAAATATTCTAGATGGTGACTCCTCCTTTACAATTTCTTCATATTATATTCGAATTCTTCATATTCCATTTGGATCCGTTGATGCAGTACAAAAGTAAGTATATTTTGTGTCGTTTTCACAGAGACTAGTGCGATATTTCTAAGACCGTCAACAATTCTAAGTGATGGGTTTGTAAAGTGTTTAGTTTCAATAGTTGTAAATCTACGTAAATGTAATTGTCATAGAGAAATGAATATCATGGATTAAACTTCATCAACCTACTTTGTATGAATTCATGTGATAAGTATCGCGGATTCTAACTCGATATTCTCACGTATTGCTCGACAAACATTATTTATGTCTAAATAAGTTTGAGGATTCAATCATATCGATTAATCGACGATTTCTTAGCCTATTAATCAATATAATGGCATTAAGACTCAACACTTGTTGTGAATATTAAACCTAATGCTATTTCTAGGATTTAGAGTTCAATAGATATCATTCTTCTAACCTAGATTCGAAATGTATTTTTCAATAACAATTCAAATCTATAAGATTAAAGCATGGAAAGCAAGAATAACAACAATATCATGTGAAACTAGAATCATACAATATCATAATCAAAAGGAATACATACTAGTATAGTTGATTACATTTAATCCCAACAAAAAGAGTTTAGCTACTCATTATCATGGTAACCTTACAAAGATGAATTGATTTGCCATCAAGCCTTGATTTCTCAAGAAATGTTGTTAATCCACCTTCAATCCTTGCTAAATAGTGTTCTCTCTCTTTCTCTCTGTTTTCGCCCTAGATTAAGTGATAGATACCTTCTGAAATGTTTTGGAGCTATTTATACCTTGTCTGATAAGTGGACTCTCGCTTATCCATGCCCAAGCTCGCTTAGCGAGGTCACCTTTCTTCACCAGTAGGTTTCTGTCACATTAGCAATGAGGACTCCAAACTGCCTTAGCTCGTTGTGGTGAGCTCATGCTCGTTGTGGCCACACCCTGTTTTTTTGATTTTCCATGCTCTCTGCGTATCCTCGCTACAACCTCATCATGGCAAGCTGTCATGGCCATAAGCTCGCTTGGCCATGCCCTGGACTTCTGATTTTTGGTGCTATCTGCCTATCCTCACTAGGAGCTCACTGTGGGCTCGCTGTGGCGAGCCTCTTGGTGCACTTTTCCTCCTTTTTTGATCTTCAAGTCCATTGGCAAGTCAATTCCTACAAGAATGGTTGGTATTAGACATGAAAAGCACAAAGTAGCATTTATCTATTATTTTGGAGCTTTTCATGAGATAACTTGCAAAACAAGTAAGTAAAGTGCCTGAATTGTATATGTTATTTAACTGGTTTCCGGCACTTATCAAACTCTCCCCGACCTAAATCTTTGTTTGTCCTCAAGCAAAGGACTCAAAATGAAATTTACAAGCCTTGGACAAAATGTTTGGATGCAAAATATGAATTGATAAAATTCCTTTTTCCTTTTGTGAATCAATCAATTTGATATGAAAGATTAGAATGCATGATTCAACTATGAATTGCACAGGCAAGTCTCAGGTTTCTCATTGATTTGGAAATGAAATGTGAATGTAAAACATGTCAGAAACACAAAATTCATGACATGCAGTTCAAGTCATTAACACGGCTACTAGTGAACCACACTTAACACACTTCTTTGTAAGTAGATAGCACACTATAATACAAGGGAATTGTGGGACATGAACTCACATCCAACAATCCTATTAACATCCTGATTAGGTTATGTGTCCATCCAAGCTCACCATTTTGAAAAGATAAAAGCATAGATCACTAAGGTCTTTTAAGGGTTGTAACTTGGCCTGGTTCCAAAAGAATTGTCATATATGTGGGGAAATGAATTCAAAATGGCCATCGTCTAGAGGAACATTCTTCTAATTTTGGCATATACACAAAAAATTTATTTAATTACAAATCCTCTTTTGCTTTTTGCAAACCCTTTGGTGATAAACAATTGATACAAATTGTTCTTGACAACTTATTCTCTTTTTTTTATTTTTTTTCTTCTTTTCTTCTTTTTTTCTCTCTTTTTCTTGACTCGCCATACTCAGCTATAGTTCGTGAGTGGTCTGTGTTTCTGTCAGTTACAAAGAATATGTGGCGTCACATGTTTGATTGAACTTCTTCCTATCTCACGTTACCATTCCTGTTATCCACGCACGTGTTGCTACCACTTATCTTGCTCTAGGAAAATAGTTGTTTCAGTTTGTGGAGTTTAAATTATGGAACACATGATTTGTTGTTGAGTTCTCAAGTTCCATCATCTTTAACCGATTCTGACTGATCCACAACCTTTGTGGATCTTAGTAGAGTTGAGAAATATTAGTCTAACTTGAATTTGTTTGTTCTTAACTCTCTAACCTTCGTTCGTCTACCCGGACATCGGCTACATTAAATCAGACAAATGACCGCTTTCGGCCAATAACTTAGATAAATATTTTTTTGGTAAACCAAGAATAACCTTCGCGCGACTGCGAAAACTAATCCCTACTATTTTTAGGTGTAAGCAAAATGTGACATGATATTTGTAAGAGAAATTTTAGTCACACTCTCTTAAAACACTTTCTTTTTATGTAACAAAAAGCATTATATTTTTACATTTTTTTTGAAAAGCAATTACATTTTTATTTCGTAAAGAAGTCAATACATACAAAAGTGATCAATTTATAAGGCGTGTTTGTAAACTATATTTTTTTTTTTTGACGGGATGATGAAGAGTTACTGTGTAAAAAATGTGTTGTGAGCATTTTTATTTTTTAATTTATTATTACTTAATCTTTACTTAAGAAAACTAAACAAGGAAAGGAACGTAAATAGAAAGCAAAACTGATCCATAGAATAGAACTTGGCTGTAACATGATCCTTAGAAAACTGTAACATTGATCCATAGAAAGCAAATGTGCTAATGACTCGGGTCTTAATTAGCATATTTTTAGTCATGTCTATCTATTTTTAACATTAACTGCACAAAGTGTCTTATAAATACAAACCAAAATTAAAAGACAAGAAAAAATAACACAACACAACACAGAGAAATTGGAGTCTCTAAAAAAACAAAAAACACACATAGAAATTAGAGGGTTTGCTTGTAGAATTTGGTAGGAAAAAAGGAAAAACAAATGGTTTTCTCAAAATCATGTTGTAGTTTTCTTAGGCTGTGCCTAATTATAGTGTCATTTATAGCATTTCAATGTAATGCTGATGGTGGACAAACTTCAACTCTAGCTGTAAATGCTGCTCAAGGAAGGCCAATGCCTGACACTCTTTTTGGAGTATTTTATGAGGTAGGAAATTATTATGCTCATATATCTTCAAAATTGAATATAACAAAGCTTTTAAATTCATGCAAATTTAAGGTTTATGAAACATTTTTTAATAATTGATTTCTTCATGGTTAAATAGAATAATTTTTTATTTTTTTGAATCAGCGAAGTTTTATTCAACATCGCTTGCACAAGACACACAAAAGCTCGATGTGAGAAAAGAATAATCTTCAACATTTTTATTTTACAGGAGATCAATCATGCTGGAGCTGGTGGAATATGGTCTGAACTTGTGAACAACAGAGGTCATTAATTTCCTCTTTCTTTAAATCTTCTTAAAAAACAACATAAAACTTAAAGAATTAAAACAAGGGAAATGATAAACACAACGAAGAATTTTTTAGCGAATGTCTCACTCATTGTTTTAATTGGCTGCTAAATACATTGGCCTACCATGATTTCCACTAAAATAGGTATTTAAAGGATTCTCACTGTTTATTAAAACAACACATCAGCATCGTGAAGTCATATTAATTGCACCAAATTGATGATTTTGATTATGTATAGTGTTCAAATATGAATTTGTGTTTCAGGGTTTGAAGCTGGGGGGAAAAAGATGCCATCAAACTTTGCACCTTGGACCATAGTTGGAACAGAAACAACTATTCATGTAGAGACTGAGCTTAGTTCTTGCTTTGAACGCAATAAGGTTGCATTGAGAATGGATGTGCTATGTGATAATTGTCCATTTGACGGTGTTGGAATTTCTAACCCAGGTTATTGGGGCATGGTGAGAATAACAAAAAAAACTAATGCATACTCCTACTTGAAATAATTAAGGTTGTGTCACATTTGGGATCATTGATATTGTGAAAAACTATGCTTTATTATGACCTATTAAGCATTGACACATACATGAACATTATAAACAACATGAATAATTAGAACATATATGAGCAATTGGCAACAAGCCTTCATAAAAAAAAATTAAAACATAGAATTGATTTGATGCAACACTTGGGGATGTCATGTTTGTGTTAGACAAACTGAACAAGCCTTGATTTAACGTGATTGATATTGGGGCTTTTTAACTATCTTTCAAAATTTAGGCAACAATGAAATTTGAACATAATTTATTATATATTTACATTTTTTTTTATCACAATTACGATATTAAATTTTCAATAATTTTCAATCATTATTTATTGATGCACTTGATTTTCTAAAATCTAAAAGAAATACGGTGCGTTTGATTTGCTAAAAAATGAAGGACATGACAGAACAACTTCAGTTGTTCAGTGTTTGATAAACTGTTTCAGGTACAGGACAAACTAGAGGCAAGGGACATGACAAAAACTGATATTTTTGTCCATCACCAAACCACAGTACAACTTTTTGTCCCACGTACAAGTTGTCTAAAATACCAAAATAACATTTCGTCCCCAAAAATCGTATAAAACAAAAAAATTATTCAATACTATAAAAAAATTGTCTTGTACTGTTCTGCCTTGTGTTGTGCTGTTATGTCTTGTACTGTTCTGTCCAGTACTTACTGTTTTGCAAACCAAACATACCCATAGAGAACTTCCATACAACAGTTTAAGGGAATTTGTCTAATGTGCATAAATAAAAGGCTTAGCAATTTTAGTCCCCTAAGTTTCAAGAGGTTGCGATTTTGGCCCCCTAAGAAAAAAAACTACAAAATCGCCCCCAAGTTTTGCCCATATGGCAGTTTTGGCTCCCTAAGGCAATTTTGACTTGGTCAATGCACACGCGGACGCCACATGTATTTTTTTAATTATTTAAAAAATAATTTTTTATTTTTGTAATTAATTTTTTTTTAATTAACAAAAATTTATTTTTTTATTTTTTAATTATTTTAAAAAAATTAATCAAAAAAATAAAAAAAGATTTTTTTATTTGTTTAATTAATTTTTTTTAATTATTTAAAAAATATTTTTTTTATTTTTTAATTAAAAATACACGTCTGTGCGTTGACCGAGTCAAAATTTGCCTAGGGGGCCAAAACTGCCATATGGGAAAAACTTAGGGGGCGGTTTTGAAGTTTTTTCTTAGGGGGCTTAAATCACAACTTCTTGAAACTTAGGAGGCTAAAATTGCTTTAAGCCTAAATAAAATAACATTGCACCATGCACACGTATGTTTTTCAAATGGCTTAAATGCACTTTTGGACTCCTATGTTTACCATCGTAGCGATTTTGGCCCCGTAACAAAAGAAATGCAATTTTAACCCCTAATTTTGTCATGTTTAGGGAAATATGCTCTTTTGGCCCCTTATCTTTACAAAAAAGTTGTGATTTTGACCCCTTCTATGGGACACGTGGCGGCTTCTCAGCATAGTTGCGAAAATTAGGGGGTCAATATTGCATTTTTTTTGTTAGGGGGCCAAAATCAATACGACGGCAAACAAAGGGGACAAAAAATGCATTTAAGCCTTTTCAAATCGTTAAGTTCAATTATATCTTATTTGACCTAACCATGAAATTTATTAATTCAATAATAAAAAATACATATGTGCATGATGCAAGAAATATCTGACTTGTGCACTGTAGAGTAGACATAGTTTAAGGTATAATAAATGTACTTACATATTTCTAGAAATTTAAAGATGTAAATTGTAATTATGCTTTCTTACACACTAAAAACAACAATAATTAACTCTACTCTAACTTTAGAAGGGAAGATCCTAAATGATTTGTATGGTGATTAGCGATGAAATATTGTTTCAGAATATTGTGCAAGGGAAGAAATACAAGGTAGTGTTCTATTATCGTTCAACAGGACCACTAGATTTGACAGTTTCATTCAGAGATGCACAAGGTGGAGCAATATTGGGTTCTAGCCATATCATAAAGTGCGTACTATATCCTAGAGAGATATATGATTATAGAAATAATATTTGTCTTTTCTTTTGCATGTTCTCCCTGTATACAACGTTTTTTGCAATGTTGCTTTTGTCTTGTTGTTTTCTGTTAGTCTTGTACAAAGATTTGGTTATTAATAAAATTTTGTCGTTAAAAAATATTGATTTTGCAGACCAAATAAAAAGGTTGCAAAGTGGAAAAAAATTGAAACCATAATAACAGCCGGTGCATCAAGTTCAAATGCAAGTCTTACCTTAAGAACAACTAAAAAAGGATCCATATGGTTAGACCAAGTATCTGCTATGCCTCAAGACACATATAAGGTATATGAGTTGAATATAAAAAACTATTAAACTTTTCTAACTACTACTACCCCATACTCTTTAGTTTTTTTAATCATAAACTATTGGCAATGCTCATTTTTATTTCAAATTTGTTATAGGGACATGGTTTTCGAAGCGACTTGGTTGAAATGATTCAAAAGTTGAAACCAGCCTTTTTTAGATTTCCAGGTATGCATAACATTTTAAGACTTCTCATTTTATTGTAATCTGGCTTATTAAGCATTATAGTAATTAAGGTGAAAACATATTTTTGTTAATGCAATTTCTCTTTTCTTTTTTGTTGCAAAAGGTGGTTGTTTCGTTGAAGGAGTCACATTAAGGAATGCATTTAGGTGGAAAGAGAGTGTTGGACCATGGGAAGAGAGACCTGGACACTTTAATGATATTTGGAAGTATTGGACAGATGATGGACTTGGTTTTTATGAGGGTCTTCTAGTAAGTCTTTTTAATCACATTTAAGATTTTGTTGTAAATTTCAATATTGATACTCCCTCCGATTCTTTTTACAAGAAACAATTTTCTTGTGTAGTTAGCTGAGGACGTTAATGCAACGCCAATATGGGTTTTTAACAACGGTATATTTTACATTTATTGCCATATACTACTATGGGTTGGTTTTTTTAGCCACAATTTCTTTAATGTGCTTTTTATGTGTGTTTGATTTTACTATACAGGCATCAGCCATACCGATGAAATTGATACAAAAGACATCCAACCTTTTGTGCAAGTATATTTTCCTACTCTTGTTTTTTCTATTCTTTTTGAAACAATGGTATATTCAATTTTTGCATACCTGAATTTGTAGGAAGCACTTGATGGTATTGAGTTTGCTAGAGGTCCATCCTCTTCAAGATGGGGATCCCTTAGAGCATCTATGGGACACCCAGAACCTTTTGTCCTAAAATATGTTGCTATTGGTAACGAAGATTGTGGGCTGAAAAATTACCTTGGTATTCTCACTCAATTCCTTTTTATCCGACTTAGTATTATTTAATTTCCTTCCTCTTCTAATATTTTTGCTCTCAAATTTATCTCTTTTAAAACTTATAACTTAATATAATTTAACTCATGGGATTATATTTTAGTATTAAGAACCAATTTCTTGTATAAAATAATTTTTTTTACTTGTGACTTCGTGCTAGACTACTTTTCTTCAACAACTAATTCTTATGTTTAAGAACCTTGTAAATAACTATGGTTAGAGATGCTCATAGTTTTATGTTGATGACCAATTTGTTTATTTTTTTCCCAATATTTGTTAAGTGATGAATAAATGATTTTTTTTAATCTAACCCTATTTTTAATTTTCTTTATTGATTAGGAAATTACCTAGTCTTCCACAAAGAAATACGGAAATTTTATCCAGATATTCAAATGATTTCAAATTGTGATGCTAGTCGGAAACCGTTAGATCATCCAGCTGATCTGTATGATTATCATGTAAATATCCTACTCTCGGTCCTAAAAAAATTATAAACTTAATAGTTAATATGTATTTAATTTGGTTTCCAATTTTTACATTAATCTTTCTCATACTCAATTTTTTTTTTACCAGATTTATCCTGCAGATGATGTTCATATGATGTTTACTAATGCTGAAGTTTTTGATCACACGCCACGCAATGGACCAAAGGTTTCGTATTCATGCTCATGCAGCTCTCTTTTTGTATCAAACTATTTGTTTATATTGTGTAAGAATTTGGTTGTTGAATTAATGCTTGTGAAATTGGAATGTCGTATATATAGGCTTTTGTGAGTGAGTATGCTCTAATAGGAGCCAACATAGCTAGGCACGGAACCCTTATAGGTGGTGTATCTGAAGCTGGATTCCTTATTGGACTAGAAAGAAACAGGTCAGACTACACCTTTCTATTGATCCTTGCGATGCAAGCTTTCAATCTTGCTTTCATACTCACCATTATATTTTTCCATTTCTAATGCAGTGATCATGTTGCAATGGCTGCTTATGCACCACTTTTTGTAAACGCGAATGACAGAGTGTATGTCTTTCAATTTCCTCTTAAGTGTCTTAAAACATCGTATTTATGAGTTAAGTAAAATTGTTATTGCATAATGATAAAATTGAGATGTGCAATTTTTGTAGATGGAATCCAGATGCAATTGTCTTTAGCAGCAATCAAGTTTATGGGACTCCTAGCTATTGGGTGACATATTTGTTTAGAGAGTCAACTGGAGCAACATTTCTCAACTCAACACTTCAAACAACAGATCCCGGAACATTGGCTGCATCTGCAATTCTTGTCAAAGATCCTCAAAATAAAAATACTTACTTAAAAATAAAGGTAACAAATTCATACTCTTTATTATAGTTATCTGTTAATTTGTTGTCCTAAAGAGTTATATTATACATATGTACAATTTATACAAGAAAACTAGGTTTTTTTTAAGAAGGGAGAAAACTAGGTCTTGTTTGTATGAACATGTCTTAAACAACCACCTATTTCCATAAATTCTCTCAAACTCAAATAAATAAGTTTAAATAAGTTAGCTTAAATGCGCTCTTAGTATACGCTTTGTACATTTGTCTTAATAGATTTCCTACTTGTCAATTGTTACAATGAACTATTGTCTCATGATGCTACAATGCAATTGATTTCGCAGATTGCAAACATGCGGAAAACCCAAGTGGATCTCAAGATTTCTATTCATGGTTTTGCAAGCAAAAACCTAAAAGGCTCAACAAAGACTGTTCTCACTGGAAATGAACTTGATGAGAATTCCTTCGCAGAACCAAAAAAGGTTAATATATTTCCTTTATTATATATTTGTTACATAAATAAAAAGACTAGTGCATGGATCTAATATCTAGTTATGTTTGTTTATGTATGCAGATAGCACCACAAACAAGTCCACTTCAGAATCCTGGCAATGAGATGAATGTCATAGTCCCTCCAATTTCATTAACAGTACTTGATATGTTTTGACAATGGTGTTTATAAATTGTACCTAAATAATAGGGAAGTGATAATGTCCTTGAGATATAAATAAACAGAGAATAAGGGTTGAATCTGTTGGAGTAATATTCTCATAGTTTGTTACCTTACTCTGTTTTCAAATTCAAATTGTAAATCATATTCTCATATTGATGTACTTTGAAATTTCATCAATGAATTGAATCATTTATATTTATCTTATCATCCTTTTAATTTGTTTAATCGCAAATTGATCCCATGAAAGTGGTATTTTTCTTCTGTACGAGAGCAAATGAGTGAAGCGCTAATTTAGAAGGTAACCACGTGTACTACAATGTTTCATATTTAATTAAATTGGTTTGATACTTTTGAAATTATAAAATATAATGGCTTGGACTAATTTAAAATAAGATGAGAGTAATATTAGTAGATGAAGTCAAATTATAAATAAAAGAAAAATAAATATTTTTCCAATAAAAATATCTCCCTTATTTCTAACTTAAAATTATGAGGCATGGTATATTTGAAACTTTTGAAATATATCATAACAAGAGGTGATAATGCTATGCAATGTTACAAGCTCAAGAGGAATCTGCGTAAGCCACCATAATCCACTGCGAATGTTGTCCAAATCAGTACTCCTTCTTCGAAATGACTCTTTGATTCTGGAGCATCTCACCATATTACACTTGTTTCAATTAGTTGCATGTTGCCAATGGTAATAAACTTCATATATCTCATTTCGGATGTATCATTATTCCTACTAATCGGAAACCTCTAAAATTATTGAATGTCTTGTGTGTCCTTAAAGTCACATAAAATTTAGTTTCAGTTTCACAATTATGTGAATCTAACAATGTGTCTATTGAATTTTTTTCGTTGGCATTTTGAGGTAAAGGATATGAGCACGGGGAACGTTATGTTGCGCGTGCGGGTTGAATGATGGAAATGTCTATAAACTCCCTTCCTTTCACTCACCTCAGTCTTTCCATTGTGCTTGGCCATCCAACATCTCGCACTCCCACATGGGTTTTCATGGGCAATCTTCCAAATGCTTTCTTTGTTTAGAAAATAAAATCCACAAGCTTCCCTTTAGTAGCTCAACCTTAGTTAGTTCTAAGCCTTTATATTTTAAGGAATGCATTTCGAAGGAAAGTGGCCGTTGGACCTTAGCAGAAAGATCAGGGCACTTCGGTAACGTATGGAAGTACTAGGTTGATGATGGACTTCGCTATTATGAGTTTCTCCAAGTAAGTGTCTCTTTCCAAATATTGATTTCGAAGATTCTGATGTTCATATTTAGTTAAACGTGTCTCATTTTGGGCTATGCAAGTATCATAATAATATATACTATTATCGTTGTTGAGCTGCTATATATCAGAGGATTTGAGTTCTTTACCAATATCGGTATTTAATTTGTGTCTGTTTCCATATTGAGATGTTTCATTGTAGGTGTCAGCAATAATGATGAAATCATCCTATGTCGTACCTTGGTGCAAGTACATATCTCTCTCTTCATTTTTATTTATATTATTACTCTTATCTTTTTCTGTTAATGAAAGTTGGCTTGAGAATCTTGAAATCTTGATTACAGGAAGCCCTTGACGGACTTGAGTTTGCGAGAGGTGCACCGACTTCAAAATGTGATTGTGGAAAAAAGAACTATTGTGCTATGTGTGTTTTTATTATGTATTTCTTTTGAAGAGAATGTGAGTGTTCTTTTTTTTTTGGGTCAAGAAAGTGATTGTTCTTTGTTAACATATCTTAACACTTCGGATTAAATCCAGGATTCTGTTCTTTTCTTCTTCTAATTGAATCATGGTAATATGATGCCCTTCTTTTTCTGTTAAATCTTTTGACTGACCAGGAAACTGCATGAAATTTTATGATGCAATAAGACGTGCTTATCATGTTATCCAAATTATCTCAAATTGTGATAGTTCTTCAAGACCACTAGATCACCCTGCTAAATGTGTGATTATCATGTAATGTATCTTATCTAAATGTTTTTATTTATTTATACAAACGTGAATTATAACACCCGTATCTAGAAAGTTTAGCAAGTCTTCGAATGAATGAATAAATAGATACATCAAATCACGTTCGTACAACTAATGATACAACACTACACATCCGATACCTAGAATATACACACTTGCATCCATAATAATATCCTGCAACCGGTACGAACGAGCACTTGCTGAATATCCATTTGGTCACATGCTGCTACATCCTGCTAAACCAACTTGCTAATCTGAAACAAATAAGGATTGGGATGAGACATAATGTCTCAGTGAGTTCTACCTAATCCTAGGCTGTAGGTAACCTCGAGGGAAACCTAGGGCCACCACGTGTCTACAATACAACCATTCAATTGATTATACGTGTGTGGAACATGCATACCTAGACGGTCGTGCATACTAGGGCCGTCATAAGGTTCTACGTATCACAGGCTACAAGTCTTGTCATATATTCTACATGTCATGGCGTTCAAGGGAACCTAAGACCGCTACGTCAAGATACGATAAACGCATCAAGACCTAATCTTGAACCATTCATAACATGATCCTGAACTGGACGATCAGGGAGGTACTAAGATCGTCGACAGTACATCTACATAATCTTGTCTTGATACATAAGCATAAACATACTTCCTAACATAACGTATTCGTATCATATCATGTTCATAGTCATTCATAATTATGTTAGAAGTTAGCGTGTAACAAACAATTATATGAGTTGATTTTACGGAGTGTATCGGATGGAGTAACCCCGAGTACAATCCCTTACTTGACCGATGAATTCCTATCTAAGGTACATCAGACTCCTCTCAGTGCGGTGCGGGCCTACCTTGCGGAGCGTATCCCGTCCCCCTAACGTGAACCTTTTGAAATCCCCCTTGGCGTGGATCGCAAGAGACACGACACCTACATGTTACTTATAGTCTTGTTCATACATGAAGAGCTTATAACTTATACTTACTTGGTTAATTACCACGGGTTCGTAGCCTAGTAGCCTACCCATAAAGCGGTAAATAATTCCATACTTGTTCTTGTTCATACATGACCTAATGTGCTTAGGTTATAATAATAGCATGACTATTCTCGACTACTTAAGTCGAGGCTCTATAACTTCCCCAATACTTAGAGATGAGATTGCTACCCAAACATAGTTCATTTTTCTTACTCTCGTGTGCCATACATTACCGAACAATGCCGATGTTTGCTCATACATTTCTCTTGGTAGAATCTTAGGTAGTAATGTACATATCACTTCCAGATAGTATAAAAACATTAGAATGATTAGCATATTAACATAATTTTAGCAATTATAGCACAAAGGGGTACTAATTTCCTAATTCATGACAAACTTAACAATGTACATTTCCTCACATAAATTAACACAATCCCAAGGGTGGGAACTAACTAAGGAACTCACCTCAAGCATTCTCAGCAGCTTATACATAATTTCATTTGAACTCCTGAGTATTCAAACTTTAGCACATCAACAACTCATATTCATGGTTCAGCACAAATTATACTTCTGCCCCCAACTTCAAAATCGTCTCCAGACTTCAATACTGGACCAAAATCAGTGAAACTGGTACCAAAACGTCCTTAATTTCGTTAGCTAACCATAGCATTAAAAATCAATTGATTCCAAGTTACAGAGAGAAAGTTCTTACGGTTTTAGTGGAGCCCTGTCCCAAAACCCGTAACCAAATTCCAGCAGAATTTACCAACTTCAATTGCGTTTCCCGAATTTGTTTCCTATCCGAATCATACGAAATTTATGTCTAAACTGAAGGGAATTAAGTGTAGAAACCAAAAATCCAACAATTAAACAAGTTTGGGCTGCAAAGAAACAGTAATGACTCGATTAATACATGTACTGCCATACAAATTTCTGCTCACATTTCACAAGGTTCAAGCTTAATCACTTTTAACCATAACAACTCAACCATAAACAACTTAACTCTCACAATCAATTCCAGCACCAACATAAACAACATTAAGATATAGGTTAACTTCTTAAAACAACTTATTTTTTGATTACCTTGTAAAACTCCCAAGCAAAATCCAAAATCACAAACTTAAACCTTCAATTTTTCACACCCAAGCTCCAATCTTAATTCTTTCCTCCACTTCTTTGCTTCCAATTATCCATTGAAGCTACCAGCAACCCACAAATCACACATGCAAACACTATACATGCTTGAATTCCAAAAGTTCCACATGAAGGAAAGAGATGAAGGGTTTGGCTAAGTGACGGAAAGAAATGGAATTATGAGCTTGCAATGTTGTCTAAAGTGCTCTTACGGTTAGAAATACATCATTGCATTTAATTTGGTTAAGTTTAGATAAGGAATTGGTGATTTATGTTTGTTAAGGGGAAGAGGGCGTGAGAGAGTAAAGAGTAGGAGGGAAATTAAAATGAAAGAAGAATGAAGAAGTAAGAGTGAAAGCTTGGTTTAAAGCGGGATATTATATTATATGAATGAATGATATGTTTTCTAATGCTGCAACATTTAATCAAGTAACACAAAGTGGTCCAAAGGTTTTAATCTAGTAATCTGAAGATGCTTAGGAGTGATTCTTCCACATGGTTTTCTATTTAAAGTGATGAGAAATTGGACAAAAAAAAAGATACATGGAATGGAATTAGTTATATGTAACTGTTGCAAGTAACCAAAAAAATGCATATTTGCTCATCAACTTCGTTGTCTAATTTAATAATAATCTAGTTTGATTTAAGTTTAATTTTATGCATTTCAAAGGGAGTTTCTTTTCTTTTAGTTAATATTTAAGAAGTTACGTAACAAGCCAGCCTCTACCCTTTTAAATTGTGAAATTGTTGTTGAACTTTAAATTAGTTGATGATTCGGCTTATAACTCTCAACCGTGATTCCTATTTTGCTTTAAACAACTAAAGAAGGAATTTTATCCCTTGGTTATTATGGGTTCCTTAACTTTTCCAATGAGTGTTGAGTAATATAGTTAGTTATTTTTAGTGAGCTGCTAAATTAATGAAAACATACTCCTTCAAAAAAAAAAAACTAATGAAAACATACATAAATGTAAAACAGAAAGATAAATAATAAATTGCGAGAAAATGACAAGTTTGATTAATGTGTATTTATAGGCAAAGTTAATCCTAATAGTCAAAACATCGTGGCCTTACAAATTTAGTTCTAAGTCACCTTAATCGACTATTTTCGTGAGTTGTGTGTGTTTCTACCCATTACTTAGAATATGTGGCGCCTCATGTTTGACTTAACTTCCTATCTCGTGGCATTACCATTACTCTTATCCACACATGCTACCACCTCTGATCATGCTCCACGAAAATAGTTGTTTCGATATGTGGCGTTAAAAATATGAAACACAAATCATACTGTTGAAATGTTAAGTCCCATCGGCCTTTGACCGATTCAAGCCAATCACACGACCTTTGTGAATCTTAATAGATTTAAGAAAGATTCGTATAACTTGTATTTGGTTGTTATTAACTCAACTAACATTCATTCAGTTACTTGAACATCGGTTAAACCTAATTTGGTTGATGGCCGCTTAGATTATTTTCATGTGTAAACAAAAAGTAAGATAAATATTTGTAAGAGAAATTCTAGTAATAGTTTTTTTTACTTGTTGGTTAATTTTTCATTGTTTTGAAAAGTCAGAACATTTTCATTTCTTAAAGAAGTTGATATAAGCATAGGTGATTAAAGGAGCTGAGGAGTCAAAGTTCAAGGTTCAAATACTGACAATGAAAAAAAGAATAACATAACATTTAATGTACTAATATTTGTTATTAACAAAATAAAATATAAACATGAGTAGTCAATTTATGAGGAGAGCGTGTAAACTAATTTAAAAAAAATAAAATTGATCAAGAATTAAAGAATATATTGAAGAGCTGGTGTGTAAAAAATTTGTTGTTATTATTTTTATGTTCTAAATTATTACTTAATTTTACTAACACGAATTAAACAAGGAAAAAGGAAGTGTAAATGTAAATAGAAAGCAAACGATCCATATAATTCGCATCTACGATGTAAACTCTACCTCACTCAAATGTACTACTGACTCGGGTTTTTGCTAACTTTTAGCCAAGTCTATTTTTTCACATTAATAGCATCAAGTGTGTCTTATAAATACAAACCAAAAAGACAGGAAAAAACAACACAACTCAAAGAAGTTAAAGGGTTTGCTTATACAAAGAAAAACAAATGAATTTTTCAAAAGCTTATTGCAGTTTTCTTTGGATCTACCTCATTATAGTGTCATTTGTTGCATTTCAATGTAATGCTGATGGTAGCCAAATTTCAACTCTAGTTGTAAATGCTGCTCAGGGAAGGCCCATGCCTAACACCCTTTTTGGAATATTTTATGAGGTAGGAAATTATCTTCAAAATTGAATATAACAAAGCTTTTAATGTCATGCAAAATTTAAGGCTTATGAAATATTTTAAATAATTGATTTCTTCATTGTTAGATAGAATAATCTGGATATTTCTTTGTATTTAAATATTTTCAATATCAACATTTTGATCATTTTTATTTTACAGGAGATCAACCATGCTGGATCTGGGGGAATATGGGCTCAACTTGTGAACAACTCAGGTCATTAATTTCTATTTTCACTAAAACTTGTAAAAAATAATAGAAAATTCAAAGAGTTACATTAATTGCACCAAATTGATGATTTTCATTATATATAGTGTTCAAATATAAGTTTTGTGTATCAGGGTTTGAAGCTGCGGGAACACGTACGCCATCAAATATTTTCCCTTGGACCATAATTGGAACAGAATCATCTGTTAAGCTACAGACTGAGCTTAGTTCTTGTTTTGAACGCAATAAGGTTGCATTGAGAATGGATGTGTTATGTGACAAGTGCCCTTTTGATGGTGTTGGAGTCTCTAACCCAGGTTTTTGGGGCATGGTGAGAATAGCAAAAAAAAATTATGCAAACTCCTACTTGCAATAATTAAGGTTATATCACATTTGGGACATCATCGTTATTTTTAGTCGGGACTTGAACCCTCAACATTTTAACTTGTTAATTTATTTGAGACTTAGATCAAACTAGTTGAGATACACAATCCCTAATATTTAGGACATTGATATTGTGAAAAACCATGTTTAGTTATGACATGTTAAGTATTGGAACATACAATCATTGTAAACATCAAGAATAGTTTGAACAAAGATAGAATGTAACAACACATGATGGTGTTATGTTTGTGTTGGACACTAACACTAGACACTAAACAAGCTTTTAATTTAAAGTGATTAATATTGTAGCCTTTTTATCTTTTAAATTTTAGCCAAAAATGATATTTTAACATAATTTACTATATGTTTACATTGTTTATCACAAATGCAATTATTGATGCACTTGGTTTTTCTAAAATCTAAATGAAATAGAGAACCTCAATATCATAGTTTAAAGGACTTTTTTTTTTATCAAAGTTTAAATGACTTTTTTTAATGTGCACAAATAAAATCATATTACATCATGAATAAATGTGTTTCCTCTATTGGATCAATAAATTTCATCTTATCTCCTTTGATCAAATTGTGGAAGTTATTGATCACGTTATAAAAATACACATGTGCATAATACCGAGTTTATCTCACTTACGCAATATAGAATAGAATTGACTTAGTTTAAGGTATATAAATGTATGCATTTTTTAAAATTTGAAATGTAGTTACACTTTTTTATACACTCAAAACAAGTAACTCAACTCTAACTTTAGAGAGCGGGATCCTTAATGATTTGCATGATAATTAGCGATGAAATATTATTTCAGAATATTGTGCAAGGGAAGAAATACAAGGTAGTGTTCTTTTATCGGTCGTCAGGATCACTAGATATGAGAGTAGCATTCAGAGATGCCATTGGTGGAAGAATATTGGCTTCTAGCCATATCATCAAGTGAGCACAATATTCTACAAACATAGTTTGGATTGATTTATTTGAGTTTATCTATTGACATAAATTTTGTAAGACTTTTTGGAAGGACTTATGAAAACAACTTATGACAATTTTCACAAGTTTTTTT